>Ga0182013_10006462_pt1 | contig 13282 bp, 7 predicted proteins | sample 612S2MmetaG_FD_120487 | JGI IMG/M metagenome (GOLD analysis project Ga0182013, IMG submission 120487) | Permafrost microbial communities from Stordalen Mire, Sweden - 612S2M metaG | ecosystem: Environmental > Terrestrial > Soil > Wetlands > Permafrost | place: Sweden: Stordalen | collected... | reverse complement strand
CGCCGGCATGGTCATCAGCACGAACGGCATCATTACCTGGACGCCGAGCCAGACGGAAAGCCCCGGCACCAATTTCATCACGACCATTGTCACCAACAACAATCCTTACGATCTGGTCAATCCGCAGTTGACGGCGACCAACAGTTTCAAGGTCGTAGTGCAGGAGGTGAATGTTGCGCCGGTGCTACCGGTGATTGCGCCAACGAATGCCGCCGAGCTGACGTTGCTGACGGTGACGAACACCGCCACCGATTCCAACATACATTCTACGGTGGGTTACACGCTGCTCAATGCGCCCGCCGGAGTCAGCATTGATGCCGGCGGAGTCATCACGTGGACGCCGGGCCAGGGGCAGAGTCCCGGCACAAATATGATCACCACGGTGGCGACCAGCACGAACAACTTTGATCCGGTCAATCCGCAATTGAGCACGACGAACAGCTTTTTCGTGGTGGTGCAGGAGGTTAATACGGCACCAGTGCTGCCGGTGATTGCGCCAACGAACGTCGCCGAACTGACGTTGCTGACGGTGACGAACACGGCGACGAATTTGAATATCCATTCAACCATCGCCGGCTACGGATTGGTTAATCCGCCGGCCGGAATGGTCATCAGCGCGGGCGGCATCATCACCTGGACGCCGAGCCAGTCGGAAAGTCCGGGCACCAACGTCATCACCACAATTGTCACCAACAGCAATCCCTACGACCTGGTCAATCCGCAGTTGACGGCGACGAACATTATCACCGTGGTGGTGCAGGAAGTGAACACAGCGCCGGTGTTGCCGGTGATTGCAGCAGTGAATGTCGCCGAACTGACTTTGTTGACGGTGACGAATACGGCGACGAACTCGAACATTCATTCTGTCATAACCGGCTACGGACTGGTCAATCCGCCCGCCGGAATGGTCATCAGCGCAAGCGGGATTATTACTTGGACGCCAAGCCAGGCGGAAAGCCCCGGCACCAACGTCATCACGACAGTTGTCACCAACAGCAATCCCTATGACCTGGTCAATCCGCAGTTGACCGCGACCAACATCATCACCGTGAACGTGACCGAGATGAACGTCGCGCCGTCGCTGCCCTCCGTAGCCACAACAAACGTGAATGAGCTTTCATTGCTGACAGTCACGAACACGGCGACGAACGCCAACATTCACGCGACCATCATCGCCTATGTATTGCTCCATCCTCTTCCCGGAATGTTCATCAGCGCGAATGGCGTCATCACCTGGAGACCGGGACAGAACCAGAGTCCCACCACGAACGTCATCACCACTGTTGCCTACAACTACGATGCCTTTGACCTGGTCAATCCGCAGTTGGCAACAACCAACAGTTTCAGCGTCATTGTCAACGAGGTGAACGTCGCGCCGTCATTGCCCGTAATCGGCCAGACGAATGTCAACGAGCTGGCGTTGCTGACCGTCACCGACACCGCAACGAACGCCAACATTCATTCGACCGTCACCGGCTATGCGCTGGTGAACCCGCCGGCGGGAATGAGCATCAATTCCAGCGGCATCATCACTTGGACGCCGGGACAGGCGCAAAGCCCAAGCACCAACTTCATCACCGCCGTTGTCACCAATTCCAATCCTTACGACCTGCTCAACCCGCAGTTGACGGCGACCAACAGCTTCACGGTGTTTGTGAACGAGTCGAACGTCGCGCCCGTGCTGCCGGCCATCGCTCCAACGAACGTGAACGAACTGACCGTGCTCAGCGTCACGAACACCGCCAGTGAGTCGAACATCCACGCGACCATCACCGGCTACGGTTTGGTCAGTCCGCCCGCCGGGATGATTATCAGCACGAACGGCGTCATCACCTGGACGCCGAGTCAGGCGCAAAGCCCCGGCACCAACAACATCATAACGGTCGTCACCAACAGCGATTCCTTTGACACCATCAATCCTCAGTTGACTGCCACAAACAAATTCACGGTGGTTGTCAAGGAAGTGAACACGTCGCCGGTCTTGCCGGTCATACCGACGCAAACGGTCAATGCACTGGCGCTGCTCACCGTCACCAACACGGCGACGAACGGAAACATACATTCGATCATCACGGGTTATGGACTGGTCAACCCGCCAGCCGGGATGAGCATCAACTCCAGCGGCATCATTTCCTGGACACCAAGCCAGGCGCAAGGTTCGAGCACCAACACCGTCACGACCGTGGTCACGAATTCCAATCCATACGATTTGATCAATCCACAGTTGACGGCGACCAACAACTTCACGGTCGTCGTGCAGGCGGCGGCCCAGCCGACGAATAGCGGTCCGGTGTTGTTTGCCGCCACGTATCTTGGCGCGGGCGGTGCGAACTTGAGCGGGACGGGTGTTAAATACTTTGGAGGCGCCCTTTACATTTGCGGGAACAGCTCCATATCCAGCGGCCTCATTGCCCGCTATAACACACCTTTGGAGGCGGGAGCAGTCCCTGTTTGGGATAATACCTGGCCGGATACACAATATCGCGACCAGTTCTTCGGCATCACCGCTTCCATCTCCGGAATTTATGCAGCCGGTCCGGACTATACGCGCACCTCTGATACCGTCGGTGACAAGGAACAGAAAGGACTGGTGCTGAAGTATCCGTTCACGGGTGCCACGGGTGGCGGGTATGACGGCGACATTTGGGACCGGCAGACGCCCGCGCCCCCCGGCGCTTATTCTTACGGCGGCGGCGAAAACCTCATCGCGCTGACCCTGGCGGCGGAAAGCGGAACCAATTACATCTATACGACCGGCAACGGCCAGCCTGGCTTTTACGTAAATGGAGCATTCACATTGTCGAAACTGGGCGAGGATTCGACCGTGTTGTGGACGCAGACGCAGGCCACGCCCGGAACTGATAACTCCGCCGGCGAGTCCATTGTCACCTTGAACAACAATGTCTATGTCGGCGGTTTCTATGCGAGCGCCTCACAACTGCAGTATCCGGTGTTGTGGAAATACAGCTCATCCGGCTCCTTCGTCTGGGAGCGAACTGACAGCAGCCCCGCCGCATACAATGGCATCACCACAATCAGCAATTACATTTACGTCGTGGGAGGCAACGGCATCGGCGGAGACACATGGTATGGCGGAGGTCCCAATCTGTCGGCTTTCCTGGTTGAGAAATGGGATCAGAACGGCAATCAGATCTGGACCCGCACTTATACAAATTCCGTCCAAAGCCTGCTGACCGCCGTGGTGAACGTAAGCAACCGGCTGTTTGCCGTCGGCTATACTTACGCCGGGACGGGCGGAAATGCCGAGGCTGTGCTGATGGAAATCAACCCGGCGACGGGCGATCAAATCTCAAGCACGACATTTACCGGCGCTTCCGTCAGCATGGCAACGGGCATTGACAGCGACGGCACGAATCTTTTCGTGGTGGGATCCAGCGCCAGTTCGGGCAATGTGGCGAACCAGATCATGTTGCTGCGTTATTCCATTCCAGCAGCCGTGCCTGACATCACGAACCAGCCGCAATCGTTGACCGTGTTTGCCGGCACGACCACCAACATCAGTGTAGGCGCCGCCGGTCCGACACCCATCGGCTACCAGTGGTACTTTAACAACAACACGGCGTTACCCAACGCCACCAACGCTACGCTGTCATTCGCTCCCGCCATCACCAATCAAACCGGCAGTTACTTTGCCGTCGTCAGCAATGCTTACGGAGCCGTCACAAGCAGCGTGGTTGTCGTGACGGTATATTCACAAAATCCGCTCATCATCATCCAGCCTAAAAGCCAGACTTTGGCGATTGGCAGCACGGCCAGGTTCACCGTGAATGTTACTGGAGTGCCGCCGTTGTCCTATCAATGGTATTTCAACAACGCCCTATACGCAGGAGCAACCAACGCGACGCTGGTTGGCGGACCCATATTGTCCAGCCAGGCTGGAAATTATCAGCTCGTGGTCACCAACCTTTATGGCAGCACCACAAGCGTCGTCGCAACATTGTCCGTCTTGATACAGCCCAATATCTATGGCGTCAACAATGTCAGCAATGGAGCCGCCGGTCCGAAGCTTCTGCTGCTGGCATCCTTGCCGGGAAGCACAAATCTGCTGTGGGCGTCCACTAATCTTAGCCAGCCCATCAGCCAGTGGCAGTTGATTGGCACCGTCACCGCCGGGACCAATGGTTTGTTCCAGTTCATTGACACCAACACCGCCGGCATAAGTCACAAGTTTTACACAATGTCTTCATTCCTGGTGCCGTCGCTTCCTTCCGTCACCATCTCGCCGCAAAACCCGACCGTTGTCATCGGAGGTGCCGCTTCATTCACATCGTCCGTCGGCGGCACGCCGCCATTCTCCTATCAATGGTATTTTAACAGCGCGCCCGCCAGCGGAGCCACCAACACGCTTTTGGCGTTCAACCCTGTTGCCGCCAATGAGGCTGGAAATTATCAACTGGTGGTCACCAACAGTTTCGGCAGCGCGACAAGCGCGGTGGATCAATTGACGGTGCTTTTGCAGCCGAACCTATACGGTTTTTCGCTCGGCACAAACCGGGTGTTCACGCTTGATCTCGCCTCCGCGCCGGCAAGCACCAACCGCATATGGTCATCAACCAATTTGATCAACTGGCAGGTCTTGACCACCAACATTCCCGATGCAACCGGATTGTTCCAGTTCATGGACACAAACACGCAGGGTTCAAAGGTAAAGTTTTACCGGCTTTCAACGCCGTGAAGAGGGATCAAAGCATCCGCGCCTTGTGCTTCGTCCGCCGGCTGAGGTAAGATTTAGACGTGACGAATTTGCGCCGGGCCTCGGCAATCTCATTTTTACTGATGATGTTCGCCTGCTCCGCGTGGGCCGCGCCGCACAAATTGCGCATCAGTGACCAGGCCCTGGCGCAATCGCTCGTCGCGCGCGGCGGAAGACTCATCGCCGATTACGGAGGTTTTCAACTTATCGAAGCCGATGATTCCATTCTAACCAATCTCGACACGCGCCATGTCGAATGGTCGGACGATTTTGATGAGATCAAACTTAACGCAGTATCCTTGAACACACGCACGGCGGGTGTTGTGGCGTTGCGAAAATCTGCAGGGAATTTTTCCGGGAAACATCTGCACCTCGTCCAGTTCGCCGGGCCGGTCAAACCGGAATGGCTCGCGGCTTTGGAAAAGCACGGTGCGCGGATTGTCAGTTATATTCCCGAGAACGCCTACTTGATTTATGGCGACGCGGCGGCGATTGGGCGGATGCAGACATGGGCCGGCACGAATCAATTCGTACAATGGGAAGGCAGTTACGCGGACGACTACAAAATCCATCCCGCCGCGCGGTTGGTGGACCTGTATGGCAGGCCGCAGCTGCCGTTGACGGACGTTTTTTCCATCCAAATGGTGGACGACTCAGCGGCAAATGTGGCGACGCTCACGCTCATCGGCCAGTGGCAGTTAGCCGGGGCGGAAAATGAATATACGTTGCTCGGCTACCGGAATATCATTGTTCGTCTGCCGCCGGAAAAGTTGAATTTGATTGCCGCACAGCCGGACGTGGTTTCCATCCAACCGCATTTTGAACCCCAAAAGTTGGACGAGAGGCAGGATCAAATCATCGCGGGGAATTTGACCGGCAACGTGCCGAGCGGGCCGGGTTATCTGACGTGGCTCGCGGGCAAGGGATTCACGCAGGCGCAGTTCGCCAGTTCCGGTTTCGCCGTGGATGTTACCGACAGTGGCATTGACAACGGCACGACTTCACCGGGGCATTTTGGCCTTTACACTTCCGGCGACACGACGCAGAAAAGCAGGGTGGTTTACAACAGGCTTGAAGGCACGGAGCATTCCGGCAGCACGCTGCAAGGTTGTGACGGTCATGGCACGCTCAACACGCACATCATCGCGGGCTATGACAATTTTACCAATGCCTTTCCGCACACGGACGCGGGGGGATATTTTTATGGGCTGGGCATCTGTCCGTTTGTAGAAACAGGTTCGTCCGTGGTTTTTGATCCGAGTGCCTTTACCTATCCGAATTTCACCAATTTACAGACGCAGGCCTACAACAGCGGCGCGAGGATCAGCAACAACAGTTGGGGTTCGGATGTTGGTGGTGCATACGATTTGTTTGCCCAGGCATACGACGCACTCGTGCGCGACGTAGGCGCGGTTGGCCAAAACCGGCAGATGATCATCGTCTTCGCGGCTGGCAATAGGGGACCGGGTTCAAGAACAATTGATTCACCCGGTTCTGCTAAAAATGTCATTACAGTCGGCGCGGCGGAAAATGTCCGCTCAATGAATCTGGTAAATGGCGGAGACAATTCGTCAGGCTATGATGGCTGCAATCCTTCAACATCGGACGCAGGCGCCGATAGCGCAAACGACATCGCCAGTTTTTCGAGTCGGGGTCCGTGCGCCGACGGGCGCAAGAAACCGGATATTGTCGCGCCGGGATCGCACATCACCGGCGGAGTGGCGCAAATTTCTCCGCCACCGCTGCCTTCCAGTCTCGGCTCGGCAATTTCGTGTTTCAACGCGAGCGCCGTATGTGCTTTGTCCAACAGTGATTTTTTTCCGCTCGGGCAGGAATTTTACACGGTATCATCCGGCACGAGCCATTCGACTCCAGCCGTCTCTGGCGCTTGTGCCTTGCTGCGGCAATTTTTCATCAACAATACGAACGCCCCGCCAAGCCCCGCGATGACCAAGGCGTATCTGATGAATTCCGCCCGCTACATGAACGGTGCGGGCGCGAATGACAAGCTGTGGTCGGCCAGCCAGGGCATGGGAGAATTGGATCTGGAAACGGCATTCGACGGCGCGCAGCGGATTTTGCGCGACCAGTTGCCGGTTGAAACCTTCACAGCAGCGGGGCAGATGCATACCTATACCGGTATGGTTCCTGATCCGACGAAACCATTTTGCGTGACGCTCGCGTGGACGGACGCGCCGGGCACCACCACTGCGGCAAAGGCTTTGGTCAATAACCTCGACCTTGTTGTCACCGCTGGCACAAACATCTACAAGGGAAATGTCTTCAATGGCCAGTATTCCACGAACGGCGGCACTGCGGACGGCACGAACAACGTCGAAAGTGTTTTCCTGCAGGCGGGCATGGCGACCAATTTCACCGTGACCATTTCCGCCGCGCAGATCAGCGCCGACGCCATCACGAACGGAGGCGGCCTGCCGGAACAGGATTACGCGCTCGCGATTTACAACGGCGCAATCGCGCTTCCGGTAGTCCAATCAATCTCCGTGTCGAACAATTTGGTGACGTTGCAATGGGGAGTGAACGCCAACTTCAACTACAACGTGCAATTCAAAAACAATCTCTCGGATGCAAGCTGGACCGACGTGACGACGAACATCCTTGCGACCAATACAGTTTTCACAGTCACAAATTCAGCGGGCACGGCCCAGCGGTTTTATCGCATCAGTGCGGCGCAATGATTGGTGCCAATCTGATTGTTGTCAGAAAAATAAAATCGGATCAATTCAACCACTGGAACCAACCATTTGTTGCTCCACTGAAAACAACCGCTCAAAACCGTCCGATTTGTCCAATAAATGGACACGCACAAGAGGATTCTGCCTGACCGGCGAACAAACCGGTTAAATCGGTCAATTTCCACTGCGGAAATAATATCTCAATTTAAGAAAAGCCCGTCTTTGCTTACGAACGTCTCATTTATCATCATTGATTTGTTCCATATCATCATTGATCTGTGTCTTCTCATCGTTGATTTGCTCCAGATCATCATTGATATGCGCTAACACCGACACAAGTTTCCAATTATTCGAGAAACTTTCCATCGCTGTCGGCAGCTGTCACCAATGCGCCCGAACGTCAAGCAATCCCGCCCCGAGGATAGTTTCATTGAACCGCCTTCGTTTGGTGTGATTCATGGCAGCAACGGATATCCCGACACCGTTTTTGGATCGCATATATTCGATTCCGACATCCCTCGTGAACAGAGACTGCAGGCACTCAAAATCGGGATTCCGGGGCGCATTGACACTGCAAATTATGAATTCGGTTTCGTGCAAGGAAAATTGACTCATATAATGCGTCTGGACGGGCCAGAGACGGAATACTATTCCCGCCGCCTTGATGAATTGATTGGAAAACCATCCTTAATTGATACCAATGGCGCATATCAACTGGCCACGCAATGGCTCTCGGCGGTGGGTGTTGACGTGGCTGAACTTGAAAAGCAATCCGGGCCTATGATTAAAGGCGGCCATACAGTCAATCAACTTCATTATCTGGCTCGCGGAGCGACTAACTATGTCACTTTGCCGCTCTTTTATGTTGATTTTGGGTCGCAGCACTTTCCTGCATCCGGCAATTTGCATGCCTTTGATGAGTCATTGGTCTCGGTGGAAGTGCTGGGGACAACCAAGGAACTCCAAGAATTAATAATAGGTAAAAACTCAATAAATGCTGATGTTCCATATGACCATGGCCCTGTGCTGTTGATTACTAACGCACTCGAACTCGCACGCACGCCAAATCCATCAGTGAAGCAACTGCAAAATCCCGCGACGGCGCAAGCGTATGCGCTAACACCGACACAAGTTTCCAATTATTCGAGAAACTTTCCATCGCTGTCGGCAGCTGTCACCAATGCGCCCGAACGTCAAGCAATCCCGCCCCTCCCCAAATGAAGCGATTGCAACATCGATTCAAGTTTGATTTCATATTCAAAGGGACTTTTGCCAATCGGCAGCGATTTTTGATGGTAATCCACCAGCAAATCATTCCATGAAAACAAGAACACGATTTGCGCTCGGAATTTTTTTTGGTGCAATTTGCGGCGCGGTGCTTGCCGCATTGGTTCTTAAATTACCGCCAGTCCGGCAAGTTGTCGGCGACTATGCTTTTGATTTTGAAATCGCCCTTGGACGCTCAATAGGCGGACATCTTTTTACCGTTTTGACAATCCTGGGCGCGCTCGCCGGGGCGGCGGCAGGCGGAACTGGAGGTGCATCAGATCGGCTTGCAGATTCCGATGTGCCGAACGAGCCTCAAAACAATGGTGAAAACCTTGTGTTTCTGCACGGCTACAACGTCAACCCGCAACAGGCGCGCGGGGTGGAAAGCGAAATGTTCAAACGATTTTACTGGTCTGGTTCAATGGCAAAGTTTTATGGCGTGACTTGGAATGGGGCGGTAACACAAGGTTATATTCCGGGCATTCCAAATGTTACAACCGACCTCCAGACGAATGAGGTAAACGCCCTTTTGACCGCATCGTCCCTTGCAGCTTTTCTTGGCAATTTGTCGGGAGAAACAACGGTGGCGGCTCACAGTCTGGGCAACATGGTGGTTTTGAGCGCCATCAGTGATTATGGTGCGACGCCGAGCCATTACTTTATGATTGATTCCGCTGTGGCGATGGAAGCGATTGATGGTACCGTTTCACCCGCCGCAAACATGATCAACTCCCAATGGACTGATTACACGAACCGGCTGTGGGCAAGCGAATGGCATGATCTATTCCCGACCAATGATGCCCGCAGCAAATTGACATGGAACAATCGTCTGGGCAATCTGGCCAGCGTGGATATTTACAATTTCTATTCCAGTGGCGAAGAGGTGTTGCGGGAGCAGCCCAACCCAACTCCAAGCCTTATTGGTGTGGCATGGGATGACATCTTTGATGGCACACCGGTGGCCTCTTATCTTTGGGCATTACAGGAAAAAGAAAAAGGGCTGATGGGCGGCAATGAAGTGTTGAGCAGTGATCACGGCGGCTGGAAGTTCAATGACCAATGGTATGGTATTGCAGGTGAACACATGGCGGCGGGAACGGCGGCGTTGCTGCCGGATTCGCAACTGCAAACAAACGCCTTTTTTGACGTGTCATCTGATTTTGTGGGGGCGGAGCTTTTTACCGCAGACACCGCGCTCTACGGTTCGGACGGCAGCGCTTACGCCGCAGCCAACCGCGACCGCATCTTGTCCGACGCCATTCCTGCGCTCACACTACCGGCGGGGGCAAATGTCCTCACAATACTTGATCAACCTAATAACCCGCATAATTTCGATATGACTAGCAGTTCGCTCCAAAACGGTTGGCCAGAAGCACGATTTACGGGAGGCGAACATAACAATAATTGGTATCATTCGGACTTCGATTATGTGGCCTATCCATTCACCTGCAAACTGTTCGAACAAATTGTAACTTTAGGAAATCTAAAATAAATATGAAAAACTTAATCTGTCTATTTTTTATTAGTATCACTATTGCTGCCCGTGCGCAGGCATCTCTCATAGAACACGAATGGAAAGTAACGCTTATAGTAGTGGATGATACTGGACAGCCTGTGGCCTCAGCCAAAACGGGTGTTGGTTATTATTCCAAGTCACAACCGGCTTCGATAGACGGACTGACTGACACAAACGGTGTTTTCATAGCATTGCACCGTGCTTATTCAGGAATTCTCGGATTTGCTGTGGAAAAGGCAGGCTATTACACGACAAGGCAGGGGTATGATTTAGGATTTGTTTATGACGAAGCAAAATGGAATCCAACGCAAACTATAATCCTTAAACGGAAAATCAAACCGATTCCCATGTATGCAAAACATATCGAAGGCGGTCCACCCGCGTTTGATGTGCCGGTCGGCTATGATTTAGTAGTTGGTGATTGGGTTGCCCCCAATAGAAAAGGGCTGACGACAGACATTATCTTCACCGGAGAACTTAATCAAAAGGCTAAAAACAATTTTGATTATAAGTTGACCGTGAGTTTTCCAAAACAAGACGATGGCATCCAAGAATTTGATGTCCCATCATATTATCTTCATAGTCATGGCAGCGAATTGCTTTCATCTCAAGAAGCGCCGACAAATAATTATCAACCTCAAATAATTAGAACTATGAGTCGACACCCGGGATTTGGAACGAAAGAAGATATGAATGACCCCAATCATAATTATTATTTTCGCGTGCGAACAAAAGTGGACGACAGTGGCAACATCGTCGCCGCGCACTATGGCAAAATCTACGGCGATTTTATGCAATTTAGTTATTATTTTAATCCGACTTCTAACGACCGAAATGTTGAGTTTGATCCAAAGCAGAATTTGATGACAAATATGAAACCAGATGAAGGAGTCAGCGCACCTTGAATTGTTTTCAAATGCCTTCCCGGATAAAGTAGCATGGCCTTGTGACCGATTTGCTCCAGCACGTAGAAAATCAAATTCAAGCCCGCCACCTGATCAAACAAGGCGACAAAGTCCTCGTCGCGGTTTCCGGCGGACTGGATTCGATGGTTTTGCTTCACGCCCTGAAGAAGCTTTCTGCGCGGCACAACTGGAAATTGACTGTGGCGCACTTCAATCATCAATTGCGCGGACGCGCCAGTGACGCGGATGAAAGACTCGTGCGCAAAATCGCGGGAGCCATGAAACTGACGTTTTTTGCTGAAAGGGCGGATGTAAAGGAGTCTGCACGGAAATCAAAAATCTCAATCGAAATGGCGGCGCGAAAGCTGCGTCATGATTTTTTTGCGCGCATCGCCCGCAGGCGGAAAATCCAGGCCGTTGCGCTTGCTCATCAGGCGGATGACCAGATCGAGCTTTTTTTTCTTCGGCTCTTGCGCGGTGCAGGAGGTGAAGGTCTAGCCGGAATGAAATGGCGATCGCCGTCACCGGCCGATAAAAAAATCAGGCTGGTTCGCCCGCTGTTGGATTTGAACAAGGACGAACTTCAAAAGTTTGCGCGCGAAAACAAAATTGCTTTCCGCGACGATGCGACGAATTTTTCCTCTGACTTTTTGAGGAACAGGATTCGCAATGAGCTTTTGCCGATGCTTCGCAGCCATTATCAACCCGGCCTAAACAAAACAATTTTGCGCGTGATGGATATTGTCGGCGCAGAATCGGATTTTGTCGCAAGTTCGGCGTCGAGCCTACATCTCAACTTGATCCGTCCAGAGCCCGAGGGTTGCAACTTTGGGAATTTGCCGGTGGCAATTCAGCGGCGCATTTTGCAATCGCAACTGATTGAGCTTGCCGTGGTCGCGGATTTTGACCTAGTTGAACAGCTTCGCAAATCTTCGGGAAAACATGTGAGTGTCGGCTCTGGTCGTTCCATCGCTCGCGAAGAAAACGGCACGTTGAAATTACGGGTGGAGCAATCGGTTGGATTTAGTTCAAACGGACTTGAAATAAATTTGTCCGGCGGGGCAGCGGACGCGACTTTTGGAGATGTGAAACTCAATTGGAGTTTCACCAACGACCCGCGACAACGCCGGCCCCGCCAATCCGTCCTGGAAATTTTTGACGCGGGGAAAATTGGCGGCAAAATTTTGCTGCGCCATTGGCGCGCGGGCGACCGGTTTCAGCCGATAGGTTTGAAGTCGGCGGCGAAGCTCCAAAATTTGTTCACGAACGCAAAGATTCCGCTCGCGCGACGGCGCAACCTGGTTGTTGCCGAAGCTTCTGGTGGCGAGATTTTTTGGGTGGAAGGCCTGCGGATTTCGGAAAATTTCAAGCTGTCGTTACAGACGAGGCGACGATTAATTTGGAACTGGCAACGCGTCCATGCGAATGAACAACTGTAAATTCAGGGGTTCTTCGCATTCCAAAAGTGTTCGGGAAAGTTCTTTACACCGGCATGTGAATAATTATAATTCGCAGCTCTAATTGATATGGAAGCGAAGACAAAGACTATTGAACAATTTAAGACGCACGCCAAGGACACGGGTTCTGCGGACGTGCAGGTCGCGCTGCTCACGCATCGCATCAACCATCTGACCGAGCATTTGCAGACCAACAAAAAGGATCACAGCTCGCGCCGCGGTCTGTTGATGATGGTCAGCCAGCGTCGCCGCCTGCTCGAATACTTGCAGAGCGTGGATTTGGGCCGCTACCAGGCGGTTGCGAAAAAGTTGAAGCTGCGCCATTAACATTTTGCGGGGGGCGGCTTTTGTTTTTGACCGCGCTTCGCTTTCAGATTTGGGCTGGGAACGCGAACGGCCCGATTCTTCAATCAAACTTCGCGAATAAAATTCCGTTGCCTCCGAGTGATTTCATTCAGTCCCGATAAGTTCGGGATTCAATGAAGTTCCTCCGGCGGCAGCGGGCAGATTAATATGTCCGAAAAAATAACCGCCCCGCTGGGCGACAAGCAGATCATCATTGAAACCGGCAAACTCGCCAAACAAGCCGACGGTGCCGTGACCGTTCAACTCGGCGAAACCATCGTTCTCGTAGCGGCTGTTGCGGCAACCAAGGCCAAGCCCGGCCAGGACTTTTTCCCGCTGACCGTTGACTATCGCGAAAAGGCCGCCGCCGCCGGAAAATT
>Ga0182013_10006458_pt1 | contig 13291 bp, 8 predicted proteins | sample 612S2MmetaG_FD_120487 | JGI IMG/M metagenome (GOLD analysis project Ga0182013, IMG submission 120487) | Permafrost microbial communities from Stordalen Mire, Sweden - 612S2M metaG | ecosystem: Environmental > Terrestrial > Soil > Wetlands > Permafrost | place: Sweden: Stordalen | collected... | reverse complement strand
TCGATCCGGCGGGCCGCCACGCTCGGCGACGACCTGCCCGTGGAGTGGAAGCACCGCAGCGAGCGCTACACCGAGAAGCTGGCCACCCCCGATACCAGCGTCGCCGACCTGGTCGGTGACATCGACCCGATCAAGGTAGCCGAAGGCCGCAGCCTCGGGGACCCCGAGACCATCGCCTACGGACTCATCCCGCGCGCGCATCGCGGCATCGTCGCGGTCAACGAACTGCCCGACCTTGCGGAGCGCATTCAGGTGTCGATGCTCAACGTCATGGAGGAGCGCGACATCCAGGTCCGCGGTTACACGCTGCGCCTGCCGCTGGACGTGTTGGTGGTCGCCAGCGCCAACCCTGAGGACTACACCAACCGTGGTCGCATCATCACTCCGCTCAAAGACCGGTTCGGCGCTGAGATCCGCACCCATTACCCGCTGGAACTGGAGGCGGAGATAGGCGTCATTGCTCAGGAAGCGCACCTGAGCGCCCAGGTGCCCGACTACCTGATGCAGGTGATCGCGCGGTTTGCCCGTTACCTGCGGGAGTCCAATTCGGTCGATCAGCGGTCGGGGGTGTCGGCACGGTTCGCGATCGCGGCGGCAGAGACCGTCGCGGCGTCCGCCCGGCACCGCGGTGCGGTGCTGGGAGAGACCGACCCGGTGGCCCGCGTGGTCGACCTGAGCACGGTGATCGACGTGCTGCGCGGCAAGCTGGAATTCGAGTCCGGCGAGGAAGGCCGCGAACAGGCGGTGCTCGAGCACCTGCTGCGCCGCGCTACCGCGGATACCGCGTCCAAAGTGCTCGGCGGTATCGACGTGGGTTCCTTGGTTTCCGCGGTTGAAAGCGGTTCCGCGGTGACGACCGGTGAAAAGGTGTCGGCCAAGGATGTACTGGCTGCCGTTTCTGGATTGCCGGTTGTGGACAAAATCGCGACCAAACTCAACGCCGAATCCGAGGGCGAACGCGCGGCCGCGCTGGAATTGGCGTTGGAGGCGTTATACCTGGCCAAGCGGATCGACAAGGTATCTGGGGAAGGCCAAACCGTTTATGGCTAAGCCGGTTAAGGGGCACGCTTCGCGATACTCGGCGTACACCGGCGGACCCGACCCGCTGGCTCCGCCGGTGGATCTGCGCGAGGCTCTCGAGCAGATCGGGCAGGACGTCATGGCGGGCACCTCGCCGCGGCGCGCGCTGTCCGAGCTGTTGCGGCGCGGTACCGAGAATATGCCCGGGGCTGACCGATTGGCGGCTGAGGCGAATCGGCGCCGACGGGACTTATTGCGCCGCAATAATTTAGATGGCACCTTGCAGGAGATCAAGAAGCTGCTCGACGAGGCTGTGCTGGCCGAACGTAAGGCGCTGGCCCGTGCGCTGGACGACGACGCGCGCTTTGGCGAGCTGCAGCTCGACGCGCTCCCGTCGTCGCCTGCCAAGGCTGTCCAGGAGCTGTCCGACTACAACTGGCGCAGCACGGAAGCCCGCGAAAAGTATCAGGCGATCAAGGATCTGCTCGGTCGCGAGATGCTCGATCAACGTTTTAGCGGCATGAAGCAAGCGCTCGAAGGCGCCACTGATGAGGATCGCCAGCGCGTCAACGAGATGTTGGACGACCTCAACGGGCTGCTGGACAAGCACGCCCGCGGCGAGGACACCGCGCAGGACTTTCAAGACTTCATGGACAAGCACGGCGAGTTCTTTCCGGAGAACCCGGGCAATGTCGAGGAGCTGCTGGACTCGCTGGCCAAGCGCGCCGCCGCCGCCCAGCGCTTCCGCAATAGCCTGAGCCCCGACCAACGCGCGGAACTGGATGCGTTGGCGGAGCAGGCGTTTGGATCCCCGGCACTGATGCAGGCGTTAAATCGGCTGGACGGGCATTTGCAGGCGGCGCGGCCAGGTGAAGACTGGACCGGGTCTGAACAGTTCTCCGGCGACAATCCGATGGGTATGGGTGAAGGCACCCAGGCCCTGTCCGACATCGCCGAGCTGGAGCAGCTGGCCGAGCAGCTGTCGCAGAGCTATCCGGGCGCGACCATGGACGATGTCGACCTCGACGCGCTGGCCCGCCAGCTCGGCGACCAAGCAGCCATCGACGCCCGAACACTCGGCGATTTGGAACGCGCACTGGTCAATCAGGGTTTCCTGGACCGGGGTTCCGACGGCCAGTGGCGACTGTCCCCCAAGGCCATGCGCCAGCTCGGCGAGACGGCGTTACGCGATGTGGCGCAACAGCTTGCCGGTCGTCGCGGCGAGCGTGATCATCGGCGCGCGGGCGCTGCCGGCGAGTTGACCGGTGCGACTCGACCCTGGCAGTTCGGTGACACCGAGCCGTGGAACATTTCCCGGACGCTGACGAATTCGGTTCTGCGGCAGGCCGGTACCGCCACCTTAAAGGGCACGGGCGGGGTCGGTCGGCTCCGGATAAGCGTGGACGATGTCGAGATTTCCGAGACCGAGACGCGTACTCAGTCTGCGGTGGCGCTGCTGGTGGATACCTCGTTTTCGATGGTGATGGAGAATCGCTGGCTGCCGATGAAGCGGACGGCGCTCGCCCTGAATCACCTAGTGAGTACCCGGTTTCGGTCGGATGCGTTGGAGATCATCGCGTTTGGCCGTTACGCGCGGACGGTGACGGCCGCTGAGCTGACGGGTCTGGAGGGTGTCTACGAGCAGGGGACCAACTTGCATCACGCGCTGGCGCTGGCAGGCCGTCACTTGCGCCGGCACCCCAACGCGCAGCCCGTCGTGCTGGTGGTGACCGATGGTGAACCCACCGCGCACCTGGAGGACTTTGACGGTGAGGGTTCGAGCGTCTTCTTCGATTATCCGCCGCACCCACGGACCATCGGTCACACCGTCCGCGGATTCGACGAGATGGGGCGGCTGGGTGCGCAGGTGACGATCTTCCGGTTGGGCAGTGACCCAGGGCTGGCCCGGTTTATCGATCAAGTAGCGCGGCGGGTCGAGGGACGTGTCGTGGTGCCTGATCTCGACGGGCTCGGAGCCGCTGTGGTGGGCGACTACCTACGGTCGCGGCGTCGTCGCTAACGTTCGGCCTAGCGATTCATAGTTTCTTTAGCCCGCGCAGGATCCTGAAGAACGGCGCGACGGACGCGATGCTTTTCCCCAGCTTCGGCTGCAGGTGGCTGACATTGCTGGCAACCAGGTAACGCACTCCGTGGTCTCGCCATTCAGCAGCCTGATCGATGACGTCGTCGGGCGTCCCGGTGAGGAGCACGTCCTTGAGCATCGAAACTGGGACGTTTCTGATGTAGGAGAGCACCGTTTGCTCGTCCAAGGTTTGCGGTATTAGGTCCTGGGCGCCGGAGAAGTCATGTCCAAGCGGATGTTGCACGCCATGGCTGGCCCACACCTGACCCGGAACGATGAGCGCGATGGCTTTCGCGGCATCCGAGTCCAGGATTTGCTCGACGTCGTCGCGGCTTCGCCCGGTGACGACGAAAAGTGAGATCGCCGGGGTGATCGAACTGGGGTCTCGGCCGGCGTTGGATGCCGCTGTTCGCACTGATTCAAGACCGGCTGCGTAGTCTTCGGGTCCCGAAATCAGCCCAGGGAACCAGGCGTCGGCGTAGCGTCCGGTGACTCGCAGCATGCGCGGTCCCTTCGCGGCGATCCATATCTCGGGCCATTTGCCACGGTAGGGCGGCAGGTCGAACATCGCGTTGCGCAATGGGAAGTAGGGCGACTCACGCGAGACGAGTTCGCCACCCGAGTTCCACAATGCACGGATCGTGGCGATCGCTTCTTCGAAGCGCGCCACGGGTTTGGTCCAGTCCACTCCGTAGGGCTCATTGCCCTCCCGCTCTCCGACGCCGATGCCGAGAATGGCGCGGCCGCGGCTGATTAGGTGCAACGTGGCCGCAGCCTGCGCGGTGACGGCCGGATGACGTCGATTGGCATCTGTAACCCCGACGCCAAGCCGCAGACGTGCAAGCCGGTTGCGGGAGGCAAGATGTCCGAGCATCGTCCACGGTTCGAGTTGCGCGTCGACCTTTGGGGCGAATTTGGCGGCACCGAGGTAGCCCGGCGTGGCGATTGAGCGTGGGTACAACGAATTCAGATGGTCGGCTACCCAGTAGGAGTCGGCACCGCTGGCCGTGGCCATCCGCACCTGAGCGCGCGGGATCGCGGTCGGGGAATATCGCAAATTGAGGATCTGAGCGCTGAGGCCGACTCGGAACTGGTTCACCCATGTTGCCTTTCGCAGCAGTTCAATCAGCTTAGCGGTCCCAGCCCGGCCGCGGCCGGGCACCAGCTTTCCACCGTTGCCTGGTCTTGGCGAGGCGGCGGTAAGCCCACGCCCACGGCACGGCACGGCCAGGAATGGGTGGGTGGTTTGCTGCCGCAACGAGATACCGGTGCCCAACTGCGTGGACGGTTCTCACCGGGCCGCCCCCACTGCGGTAAGCTATGCGTCCCCTGTGAATCCGATAAGCCGGGCTGTGAATCGGGCACAAAGCCCGCTGCTTTTGTGCGAACAACGTTACGATCACGGGGTCATCTAATCCGAGGTGGCGCGAACCGAGAATTATCCAGCCGTACCAACACAGTTCACATCGGTTTAACTGGAACTGAGGCGCCAATGAGGCTACGCGGCTTGCCTTGTGGGCAGTTCCGGAACCTTATGTGCCGTTTGATGCCGGGGGTGCGATGACGGAAACGTGGTTCAACTCCCTGACGGGACAGGGCGGAATGTCGCAGGGCGCCTGCCCGTTTGGCGGCGGCATTCTGCGGACCGGGGAAGGAGTGCCAGAGCCGACCGACGAGGCTGTGTGCGGGCGCTTGAGTTCTCCTGCCAGTGTTCCGGTGCCTGAAGGGCTGCGGCGCGATGCACGGCTTGCGCGAACCTATGGGCCCTCCGTCATTAGGGGACTCACACTCCGGGCCACCCAGAAGACCCGGTCGAGACTGGTCAACAGGCATGACCCAAAGTATGTGCAGATCACCGACTTTGACCCGTTAGACCCCGCGGTTGCCGCCGATCCATACCCGCATTACCGCATGTTGTTGGCTGGCGAGCGGGTGCACTATAACCGCAAGCGCGATTTTTACATCTTGAGTCGATACGCCGACGTCCGCGACGCCGCCCGAAACGACGACGTGTTGCGCAGCGCCCGCGGAGTCACCTTTTCGCGGCTGTGTTTGCCGTTTCTCCCCACGTCGGATCCGCCCGAGCACACCCGGATGCGCAAACAATTGCTGCCGGGTTTCACCCGTGGGGCCTTGGAGTCCTGGCGTCCGACGGTCGACCTACTTGCCCGAGAGTTGGTCACCGGGCTGTTACCCCAGCCGTCCGCCGACGTCGTCTCAACGGTGGCCGCACCGATGCCGATGCGCACCATCTCCCATATTCTTGGCGTAGAGGAGTCCGACCAGGCCGCGTTCTGCCACTGGTCCAAGCAGGTGGTTCGAATCACCGACGTCAACCTTTCGCCGTCTGGAATGTTTTCGCTTGGTCGGAGCTTCAACGGATTTCGGCGTTTGTATGCGTTTTTCACCGAAAGGGTGCGCCACGGCGGGCTATTGGGGGAGCAGACCGTTCTTCGGAGACTCGCCGCTGGCGCCGAGCATGGCCGGCTCAGCGACGAGGAATTGTTCTTCTTCGCCCTGTTGCTGTTGGTCGCCGGTTACGAGACGACCGAGAATCTGCTCAGCACCTTGTTCCTTACGCTGGCGCAGTGGCCAGACCAGCTCAGGATCCTCGCGCAGAGACCGGATCTGATCCCGTCGGCGATCGAGGAGCAGCTTCGCTTTGCGTCTCCAATCCAAAATATCTGCCGCACAACGCGCGTCGATTATCCCGTTGGCCCAGCCGTTATCCCGGCGGGCTCGCTTGTGCTGCTAGCGTGGGGTGCGGCCAATCGCGACCCACGTCAATACGACGATCCGGATAGCTTCCGTGCCGACCGCAACCCGGTCGGGCATGTCGCGTTCGGCTCCGGCATCCATTTGTGCCCTGGGGCTCAGCTGGCGCGGATGGAGGGTCAGGCGGTGCTGCGCGAGATCGTCGAAAACATCGACCGGATCGAAGTGGTGGAGCCGCCGACGTGGTCGACCAACGCGAACCTTCGCGGCTTGACCCGGTTGCAGGTCGCGATGACGCCACGCGCTCACTTGGGTGGACCCTTTGCGGCATCTGACACCGCGTAGCGGTCAGAAGGAGGGTGCGATGCGAGCGCCACGATCCTCGTCGTTATTTTCGTGGTGGAATGAATGGGCGGCGCCGCTGTGGATCGGTTGCAACTTCTCCGCCTGGATGCGCCTGCTGATCCGTAACCGGTTCGCCGTGCATTGGAGCCGCTGGCACTTCGTCATCATCTACACATTTCTCAGTGTCGTGCACTCCTGTTTGGGTTTCTTGCAGAAAGCCATCTTGGGCAGGCGGGTGGCCAACACCGTGATCGCCGACGCCCCAATATTCATCGTCGGGCACTGGCGCACCGGCACCACCCTGCTGCACGAATTATTGACGCTGGACGAACGCCACACAGGCCCCACGAGCTACGAATGCCTTGTCCCGCACCATTTTCTGCTGACCGAATGGCTTGCGCCATGGATGGGATTCTTGGTGTCCAAGCACCGGGCCATGGACAACATGGATTTGAGCTTGCAGCACCCGCAGGAAGACGAATTCGTGTTGTGCATGCTGGGGCAACCCTCGCCGTATCTGACCATCGCGTTTCCGAACCGGCCACAGCAGGATCTGCGCTATCTGGATTTGGAGCGGCTGACGTCGCGGGAACTGGAAGCGTGGAAGCAGACGCTCTTCCGATTCGTTCAGCAGGTGTATTTCCGCCACAGGAGGCGGGTAATACTCAAGAACCCGCCGCATAGCTTCCGGATCAAGGTTCTGTTAGACATATTTCCGCAGGCGAAGTTCATCCATATCGTCAGAGATCCCTATGTCGTTTACCCGTCGACCATTCATCTTCGACAGTCGCTGTATCGCAAACACGGCTTGCAGCGACCGACGTTCACTGGATTGGACGAACAGGTTCTGTCCACCTATCTCGATCTGTATCGAAAGTTGGACGAAGGGCGCAAACTTGTTGATCCACAGAGCTTTTACGAATTGCGATATGAGGATCTGATCGCTGATCCGGAAGAGCAGCTGCGTCGACTCTACGAGCACCTGGGGCTAGGCGACTTCGAGCAGTACCGGCCGGGGCTTGGGAAATACCTTGCGGAGCATGCCCATTACGAAACGAACACCTACGAACTGACGGCCGAACAGCGCGCGATCGTCACCGAGCGCTGGGGCGAAGTCATTGACCATTACAGCTACGATCAAGCACCCGCGGCAGGTTGATCAGCCGCCCTGGGACGTCACCAGCCCGATCGGCTGCTACGGGCGGGGACTACGGGGTTTGCGTTTTATGCTCACACCGCCCCATAGGGAGAAGCCGCGGATTTTCACCTTGGGCGCGCCGGGCGTGCCGTTGCCCAGGATTTCGCGGTCGAAGCCGCCCATCACACCGTGGCCGTCGATCTCGACGTTGACCTCGGGCGGCAGCAGGATGTTCTGGCCACCCATGATCGACATCGCGCGGATTTCAACTTCAGTCGACGTGAAGTCCGCGTAGCGCAGATCCAGCACACCGCTGCCGCAGAAGGTGAACGTGGTCAGCTTCTTGGGCACATTCCAGCGGCCGCGTCGCTCGAATCCGCTCAACATTGCCAGCAACAGCGTGGACGGCGCCGGGTTGATTTTTCCGCCCCTGCGCGGGCTTATCGGCGCATCCGGCAGGTCCTCCCTGAGCTCGTCAAGTTCCTGGTAGGTGGTCGCCGCGTATGCCTTGGTGAGCCGGTCTTCGTAGTCGTTGAGCTGCAGGCGCCCCTGCTCAACGGCGTACGCCAGCAACTGCGCAATCTGTATGCGATCGGTGTCCGCCGCACGAGGTGCTTCGTCGTGCGCGTCCTTCGCGTCGCGTTGCGCTGAGTTGCTCATCACCCACGAGCGTACGACGTCTAGTTTCTGCTGCAAGCGGGTTGGCTAAACTGCAATCTTCGTACCGCGTCTCGCCTGGTCGAAGACACGAAAGCTGCACCATCGGGCTCAGCACCAAGGGGAGCGCAGCGCAGACGTTTATCTAGTTGTAGTCCAACTGGGCGGACGTTTCTGCAAGAACGCCAGCATGCCCTCCCGGGCTTCAGCGGAGACGAACAACCGGGCCGACTCCTCGGTGAGCCGTTCGGCGTCGCGGTCGAACCCCTCCAGCACGGCGGCTGTGGTCAGCGCCTTCGACGCGGCGAGACCCTGAGGTGAACCGCGGCCCACGTCGGCGACCAGTGCCGCCACCGCGGCGTCGACGTCGTCGGCTGCCATCGTGATCAAGCCGATCTCCGCGGCTTGGCCGGCGTCGAACGTCTCGCCGGTGAGGTAGTAGCGGGCGGCGGCGCGCGGCGTCAGTTTCGGCAACAGCGTGAGCGAGATGATCGCCGGCGCGACGCCGATCCGAGCCTCAGTCAACGCGAAGGTGCTGCGCGGACCGGCGACCGCGATATCGCACGCACCGACCAGGCCCAAGCCACCGGCGCGGACGTGGCCTTTGACCGCGGCGATCACCGGCAGCGGCGACTCGACGATGGCGCGCAGCAGCGCGGTCATCTCCCGGGCCCGCGCCACTGCCATGTCGTATGCCGATGGTGGCGACCCGCTTCGCTCGGCTGTGCCGCGCTCGCGATCGCCACGCGGGCTGCCCGACGGGCGGCTTGGGCCGGCCGCCGAAGACTGGGACAGGTCCGCTCCAGCGCAGAAGGTGCCGCCGGTATGCCCGAGAACCACCACCCGCACCGCCGGGTCGGCCGCGGCGTCACGCAGCCCCTGGTGCAGTTGGCTGACGAGCGCGCCGGACAGCGCGTTGCGATTATGCGGGGAGTTCAGCGTCAGCCGGGCGAGCGGACCTCCGCATTCGGCCGGCCCGGCGTATTCGACGAGTGCGTCCACCAGTAAGGCTTCAGTAGCTTCTAGGCAGGCCCAGCGAAGTCTGCGCGACGAAGTTCAGCACCATCTCTCGGCTGACAGGCGCGATGCGGCCCAGTCGGGCCGCTCCCAGCATGGCAGCAACACCGTACTCTTTGGTCAGCCCGTTTCCGCCCAGCGATTGCACCGCCTGGTCGACCGATCGTGTCGCCGCCTCGGCCGCAGCGTATTTGGCCATATTTGCTGCCACGGCCGCACCCGCATCGTCGCCGCTGTCGTAGAGCGTCGCCGCTTTCTGCATCATCAGCTTGGCAAGTTCCACCTCGATGTGACACTGCGCCAACGGATGCGACAGGCCTTGGTGGGCGCCGATCGGTGTGGACCAGACCTTGCGGGTCTTGACGTAGTCGGTAGCCTTCGCCAGCGCGTGCCGTCCCAACCCCACCGCGCTGGCGGCGCCCATGATGCGCTCGGGGTTCAGGCCCGCGAAAAGTTGTGCGATCGCAGCGTCTTCGGCGCCGACGAGCGCATCAGCGGGCAGCCGGACATCGTCGAGGAAGACCTGGAACTGGTTCTCGGGGCTGATTATCTCCATCTCGATCCGGGTGTAGGTGAAACCGGGCGCGTCCGTTGGCACCACGAACAGCGCCGGGCGCAGCTTGCCGGTTTTGGCCTCTTCGGTCCGTGCCACCACCAGCACCGCCTGCGCCTGGTCGATGCCGGAGATATAGACCTTCTGGCCCTTGAGGATCCAGTCGCTGCCGTCGCGGCGGGCGGTGGTGGTGATGTTGTGCGAGTTGGAGCCGGCGTCCGGCTCGGTGATCGCGAACGCCATCGTCAAAGAGCCGTCGGCGATGCCCGGAATCCAGCGCTTCTTCTGTTCGTCAGTACCGAACTTGCTGATGATGGTACCGTTGATGGCGGGCGACACCACCATCAGGAGCAGCGCGCTACCCGCGGCCGCCATCTCCTCCATCACCAGCGACAGTTCGTACATTCCGGCCCCGCCACCGCCGTACTCCTCGGGCAGGTTCACCCCCAGAAAGCCGAGTTTGCCTGCCTCGGACCATAATTCGTCGGTGTGCTCGTGCGCACGCGCCTTTTTCAAGTAGTACTCGCCGCCGTAGTTCGACGCCCACGTGGACACGGCCTTGCGCAGGGCCTGGCGGTCCTCGTTTTCGATGAAGCTGGTATCGGTCATTTCGGATCTCTTTCTGATTCAGGCGTTTCTACGCGCGCCAGGATTGCACCGACTTCGACCTGCTGGCCGGTGTTGACGTTGAGTTCGGCAAGCACGCCGTCTGCCGGCGCGGTGATCGTGTGTTCCATCTTCATCGCCTCTAGCCAGATCAGCGGCTGACCGGCTGCGACGGTGTCGCCGACCGCGGCGCCGAGCCGGATGACGTTGCCGGGCATCGGAGCCACCAACGAACCCTGCTCGAAGGCCGAACCCGGCTCGGGAAAGCGTGGTAGGGCGAACAGGTGAACGGGGCCACGCGCCGAATCGACGTAGATGTGCTGATCGTCGGCGCCATACCGGGCGACGGCGAAGCTGCAGGCCACTCCTTTGCCGTCAGCGAGCACCACCTCGTTCGCCGACGCCGCGACCAGCTGTACCGACTCAGTGGTATCGGGGCCGGGCAGCGTCAATCCGGTCCTGGTGAACTGGTATTCGACACGGTGTTCGGTGTCGCTATCGTCGCGGTAGGTCTTGACCTGACAGCCCGACGCCAGGTTGCGCCAGCCACTGGGGATCGCTCCGCAGACCGTCGCAGTGGCTCGGTTGTGCGCGGCGTCCGCCAGCGCCGCGGCGATCGCGGACAATCGAACCGTAGCGGCATCGGCCAGCGGCGCGGCCAGTTCAGTCAGACCGTGAGTGTCGAAAAACCCAGTATCCGTGGCGCCGTCGAGGAACGCCGGATGCCGCAACACATTGACCAGTAGCTCTCGGTTAGTGCGGACCCCGTGCACGCGAGCGCGGGCCAGCGCGTCGGCGAGCACCAGCGCTGCTTGCCGGCGGGTTGGCGCATACGAGATGACCTTGGCGATCATCGGGTCGTAGTGGATCGACACCACAGATCCGTCGAGGATCCCGGAATCCAGCCGGATTCCGGTCCGCTGCCCCAGCGTGGCGAATTGCGTCCGAACAGCCCGCACGTCGATGGTGTGCACCGGACCGGCTTGCGGCTGCCAGCCACTTGCCGGGTCCTCGGCGTAGAGCCGAGCTTCGATCGAATGCCCCTTGGCAGCAGGTGGTTCGATATCAAGCCGACCACCTTCGGCGACCAGAAGCTGCAACTCGACGAGGTCCAGTCCAGTGGTCTCTTCGGTGACCGGGTGCTCAACCTGTAGCCGGGTGTTCATCTCGAGGAAATAGAATTCGCCGTCATCATCGGCGAGGAACTCGACCGTGCCGGCGCCGGTGTAGCCGATCGCGCTCGCGGCCAGCCGGGCCGCGTTGAAGAGCTTGGCCCGCATACCCGGTGTGCGTTCTACCAGAGGCGCCGGTGCTTCTTCGATGATCTTCTGATGGCGGCGCTGAATGGAGCATTCCCGTTCCCCGACGGCCCATACGGTGCCGTGGGAGTCGGCAAGCACTTGCACCTCGATGTGGTGCCCGGTGGGCAGGTAGCGCTCGCAGAACACGGTCGGGTCCCCGAATGCGGACTGTGCTTCGCGCTGGGCGGCGGCGACTTCGTCGGGCAGGGCGGCCAATTCGCGGACCACCCGCATGCCGCGACCGCCGCCTCCCGCGGAGGCTTTCACGAGGACTGGCAGCTGCGATTCGGTGACCGTCGCGGCGTCGAGTTCGTCGAGCACCGGCACCCCAGCGGCGGACATCAGCTTCTTCGCCTCGATCTTGGAGCCCATCGCCCGCACCGCATCCACCGGCGGCCCGATCCAGATCAACCCCGCGTTCTGTACGGCAGCGGCGAAGTCAGCGTTCTCCGAAAGGAATCCGTAACCGGGGTGCACCGCGTCGGCGCCGGCGGCACGGGCCGCCGCGATGACGGCCTCGGCGTTGAGATAGTCGCGGACCTTCGGCAGCCGCACGCGGGCGTCGGCGTCGCCGACGTGGGGCGCAGCGGCGTCCGGCTCGGTGTAGACGGCGACGGTGCCCAAACCCAGCCTGCGGCAGCTGGCGAACACCCGGCGTGCGATCTCACCGCGGTTGGCTACCAGAACTCTAGTGATCGGCATCGAGGTCACATCCGGAAGACGCCGAAGTTGGACGTCCCCTTGATCGGGCCATTGGCAATGGCGGACAAACACATTCCCAGCACGGTTCGGGTGTCGCGCGGGTCGATCACGCCGTCGTCGTAAAGCATTCCGGACAACACCATGGGCAGCGACTCGGCTTCGATCTGGCCCTCAATCGCGGCGCGCATTGTGGCATCAGTGGCGTCGTCGTATTTTTGTCCGCGGGCTTCGGCGGCGGCCCGGCTGACGATCGACAGCACGCCCGCCAGCTGGGCGCCCCCCATCACCGCGGATTTGGCGCTGGGCCAGGCGAACAGGAACCGAGGATCGTAGGCGCGCCCACACATCCCGTAGTGGCCGGCGCCGTAAGACGCGCCGATCAGCAGCGAGATGTGCGGGACGGTCGAGTTGGACACGGCGTTGATCATCATCGAGCCGTGCTTGATCATCCCGCCTTCTTCGTAGTCTTTGCCCACCATGTAGCCGGTGGTGTTGTGCAAGAACAGCAGTGGCGTGTCGGAGCGGTTGGCCAGCTGGATGAACTGGGTCGCCTTCTGCGACTCCTCGCTGAACAGGACGCCTCGCGCGTTGGCCAGAATGCCCAGCGGATAGCCGTGTAATCGGGCCCAGCCGGTCACCAGCGATGACCCGTACATCGGCTTGAACTCGTCGAAGTCGGAACCATCGACGATGCGGGCGATCACCTCGCGCGGGTCGAACGGGATGCGCAGATCAGGTGGCACGATGCCGATCAGCTCCTCGGCGTCGAATAGCGGCTCGGTGACAGGCGACGGCGCGGGCCCCTGTTTGACCCAGTTCAGCCGTGCCACGATGCGGCGCCCGATACGCAGCGCGTCAAGCTCGTCGACAGCGAAGTAGTCGGCCAAACCCGATATTCGGGCGTGCATTTCGGCGCCGCCGAGCGATTCGTCGTCGGACTCCTCGCCGGTGGCCATCTTCACGAGTGGAGGCCCGGCCAGGAACACCTTCGAACGTTCCTTGATCATCACCACGTGATCGGACATCCCGGGAATGTAGGCACCCCCCGCGGTGGAGTTGCCGAACACCAGCGCGATGGTCGGGATGCCGGCGGCCGACAGCCGCGTCAGGTCGCGGAACATCTGACCGCCGGGGACGAAGATCTCTTTCTGGGT
>Ga0182013_10006457_pt1 | contig 13291 bp, 13 predicted proteins | sample 612S2MmetaG_FD_120487 | JGI IMG/M metagenome (GOLD analysis project Ga0182013, IMG submission 120487) | Permafrost microbial communities from Stordalen Mire, Sweden - 612S2M metaG | ecosystem: Environmental > Terrestrial > Soil > Wetlands > Permafrost | place: Sweden: Stordalen | collected... | reverse complement strand
TCCTATCCGCCGAGAAGCGAGGCGCCGCCGCCGGTCCCGAGGCGTCGATTCTCAAAATCAGGGGCACCGAAATCCATCAGAGCATCTCCGAGCTCCTGATGCGCGCGGTTGGGCCGTATGCACTGCCGTTTCGCCGCGAGGCGATGGAAGCGGGCTGGCAATTCGATCCCGGCCGCGAACCGCCGGGTCCGCGCTACGCAGCGACGCTCGCCGCTTCGTACCTCAATCAGCGCAAGCTGTCGATCTTCGGCGGCAGCAACGAAATCCAGAAAAACATCATCTCCAAGATGATCGTCGGCCTCTAGGAGAGCAGATGAATTTCGAATTCAGCGACGAGCAGCGTCAGCTGCACGATGTCGTCGAGCGCTATCTCGGCGAGCAATACGGTTTCGACCGCTACCGGTCGATCAAGGATTCGGCGTCGGGGTGGGATCCGGCCGTCTGGCGCGGGCTCGCCGAGCTCGGTGTGCCGGCCATCACCGTCCCTGCGGCGCAGGGCGGGCTTGGATTCGGACCCCTGGAAACCCTGGCGATGATGGGCGACTGCGGCCGCAATCTGCTGCTCGAACCGCTTCTGAGCAGCGCCGTGATCGGCACGGCCGCGCTCGGCCCCTTTGCCGATGAGCCCGGGGCGGACGAACTGCTCCGCGCCATGGCGACGGGAGAGAAAATCGCGGTGCTCGCGCATTTCGAAAGCGACGCTCGCTTCGAAACGCGGTGGGTGACCACGCATGCGCGGCGCAGCGGCGACACCTATCGCCTCGACGGGCACAAGGGCGTCGTGATGCACGCCGGCGCGGCCGACACTCTGCTGGTCTCGGCGCGCACGGCGGGCGAGCCGGGCGACGCCCGGGGAGTGTCGTTGTTTCGCGTTGCGCGCGAAGCCGAAGGATTGGTCTTGGACAATTATCCCACGGTGGACGGCCAGCGCGCCGCGGACGTGTATTTGAACGGCGTCGAACTCCCGGCGGAGTGCCGCCTCGGGAGCGAGGGCGGCGCGATGCCGGCGATCGAAGCAGCCCTCGACATCGGTCTCGCAGCGCTCTGCGCAGATGCCGTCGGGGTGATGCAGGCGCTCCTCGACGCCACGGTCGACTATGTTCGCGTGCGCCAGCAATTCGGCCAGCCGATCGGGCGTTTTCAAGCCCTGCAGCACCGCATCGCGGAGATGGCGATCCATCTCGAGCAGGCACGCTCGATGAGCTATCTCGCGGCCCTGCGCTGCGACTCGGACGATATCGGCGAACGCCGCCGCGCGCTATCGGCCGCCAAGGCGGTGATCGGGCAGTCCGCACGATTCGTCGGACAGCAGGCGGTGCAATTGCACGGCGGCATGGGCATGACGGATGAGCTGCAGGTGAGCCATTGGTTCAAACGGCTGACCGGCGCGCAGTTGATGTTCGGCGACAGCGATACGCATTTGCAGCGCTACGCGGCGCTCACGCGCGGAAGAACGCCTTAGCCTGAACTCGAGAAAGGCAGCACGTGGTGGCGCTTGCCGGTTGCGGCGAATATGGCATTGGCGACGGCGGGCCCGACCGGCGCCACGCCCGGCTCGCCCACGCCGGTGGGCGCTTCCGCCGACGGCACGATGTGCACTTCGACCCGCGGCATCTCGTTCATGCGCAACACCCGGTAGCCGTTGAAGTTGTCCTGTTCGACCCGGCCGTCCTTGAGCGTGATCGCTCCGTATAAAATCGCGCCGAGGCCGAAACCGATGCCGCCTTCCATCTGAGCCGTGATGATGTCGGGATTGATCGGCGTTCCGCAATCGACCGCGCAGACCACCCGCTCGACCTTGACCTGTCCGTCCTTGCTCACGCTGACTTCGGCGACCTGGGCGACGAAGGTTTTGAATGCTTCGGCAACCGCGATGCCGCGTCCTCTGCCCGGCGGCAGCGGCGTGTTCCAGCCGGCCTTGTCGGCGGCGAGTTCGAGCACGGCCTTCATGCGAGGATGCTGTTCGAGGAGTTTGCGCCGGAACGAGAAGCCGTCCTGGCCGGCCGCATGCGCCACCTCGTCGATGAAAGACTCCACGGCAAAGGCGGTGTGCGAGCTGCCGACCACGCGCCACCACAGGACCGGCACGCCGGTCGTGGTCGTGGACAGATCGACCGAGACATTCGGGACGGCGTAAGGCATGGTCGAGGCGCCTTCGACCGAGGTCGGGTCGATGCCGTCCTTGATCATCCCGGCAAACGCGGTGCCGGCCATGATGGATTGTCCGACGATCGTATGCCGCCAGCCCGTGAGCCGGCCCTGTTCGTCCAAGCCGGCCTGCATCTTGTGAAAGTACATCGGCCGATACAGGCCGCCGTGAATATCGTCTTCGCGGGTCCACTGCAGCTTGATCGGCGTGCCGTCGGCGCCGCAGGCCTTGGCGATGGACACCGCTTCGACGATGTAGTCGGAGCCCATGTTGGCGCGCCTGCCGAAGCTGCCGCCTGCATACAGCGTGTGAATGCTTACCTGTTGAGGGTCGAGACCCGCCGTCCGTGCCGCATTCGCCTGGTCGATGGTCTGGAACTGGTCCCCGGCCCAGATCTCGCAGCGATCGGCGCCGAGTTTGACGACGGCATCGAGCGGCTCCATGGGTGCATGTGCGAGGTAGGGGAACTCGTAGTTCGCCGATATGGTGCGCGCCGCGCTCTTGATCGCCTGCGCCGCGTCCCCGTCCTTGCGCGCCGAAAGCGCGGGCCGGTCGGCGAGGAGCCGATATTCTTCCATGAGCGCCGCGGAACTGCGCTTCTCGGCCTTGGAGTCATCCCACTCGACCTTAAGGGCATCGCGGCCCTGCTTGGCGGCCCAAAAGCTCCTGGCCACTACGGCGACGCCGCGCGGTACCTGGACCACTTTCACGACGCCGGGCACGGCCGACGCCGCCGCGGCATCGAAGGATTTGACGGTGGCGCCGAACAGGGGCGGGCGCTTCAACAAGGCCACGAGCATGCCGGGAAGCACGACATCGAGAGTGAACTGGGCGGTGCCGTCGGACTTTGCCGCCGCATCGACACGCGGAGCAACGCGGCCGATCAACTTGAAATCCTTGGGGTCCTTGAGGGTCACGGTGTCGGGCACCGGCAAGCTGGACGCCGCCGCTGCCAGGCTGCCGAAGCTGGCTTGGTGTTTGCCGGCCGCGTGATACACCACGCCTTGCTCCACGGTCAATTCCGAGACCGGCACTTTCCACTCCTTTGCCGCCGCGGCCATCAACATGGCCCGCGCCTTCGCTCCCGCTTCGCGAAGCTGCATCCAGGAATTCGCCATGGCCGAGCTGCCGCCGGTGCCTTGTATGGTGCCGAAGGCGAGATTGGCATAGCGCTTCGCATCGGCAGGCGCGCTTTCGACGCGCACCCGGGCCCAATCGGCGTCGAGTTCCTCCGCGACGATGGTGGCAATGCCGGTATAAGCGCCCTGGCCCATCTCGACGTGCTTGGCGATCACGGTCACGACGTTATCGGAGCCGATGCGCAGAAAGGCGTTGGGAGTGAAGGCGCCGGGCAGCGGAACGACGGGCGCCGCGAATGCGCGGCGCGTCGAGCCGCCCCACTGAAATCCGATGGTCAGCGCCACGGTGCCGGCGGCTCCGGCGCTCTTGAGGAAGTCGCGGCGCGACGATGATGCAGCGGCGGGGCGGTTGGTGCTCATGACCGGCTTGTTCATGGCTTATACCTTCAGGGAGTCCGCGGCGGCATGGATGGCGGCGCGGATACGAGAGTAGGTGCCGCAGCGGCAGATGTTGCCGCTCATGGCGCTGTCGATGTCGGCATCACTGGGCGCGGAATTCGTCTCCAGCAACGCGGTGGCCGACATGATCTGGCCCGATTGGCAGTAGCCGCATTGGGGGACCTGAAGCTTGACCCAGGCCGCCTGCACGGCCTTCGCCGGCGGCGTGGCCAATCCTTCGATGGTCGTGACGCTTCGGCCGCTCACGGCCGACAGGGGAGTGATGCAGGAGCGGATCGCCTTGCCGTCGAGATGAACCGTGCAGGCTCCGCACAGCGCCATTCCGCAGCCAAATTTCGTTCCGGGCAAGCCGGCGACCTCCCGTACCGCCCACAGCAAGGGCATGGTGGGGTCGGCGTCCAGGGTGGCGGGCTTGCCGTTCAGCACAAATGAAGTGGCCATGAATGACTCCGGTTATCAGGCGTCCCAGTCGATTCGTTCCGGCGCGCTGCTCCTCGGATCATATTCCAGAATCTCGCCGTTGGAGGTGGAATTTCCGGTCAGTGCCAGGATGAATGCCCAGTGGCTGACCAGGAGGGTCGTCGCACTGTCCGCGCGCAGCGCCATGCGCTCCCTGAAGGAATCGGCGCGTGCAACGGTGTCCTCGGGCGATTCGGTCCCCTCATGCCACCATTGCGGCGGAAGATGCAGGAAACCATGATGCGGGAATCGCGCCGCAAGCACCTCGGGCGCGCTGCCGACATCGCAGGCGAACGCGGCCCGTTCGCGGACCTCGTGCATGATGTCGACCGGAACGCTGTGGAGCGCCAGAATCGGCTCCGCGGTTTCGAGGGCGCGGGTGTAGGGCGAAATGATGATGCGGGTCAGGGAAGCGCCGGCAAGCTGCGCCGCCGCGGCCTCGGCCTGGCGCACGCCGAGCGGAGTCAGGGCCGGATCTTCGATGCCGGGATCGATGCGCGTTTCACTGAAATGCAGGTTGAAATAACTCTGTCCGTGGCGGAGCAAAAACATTCGAAGGTCCCGGAAGCTCAGTCGTCGCTGAGATTGTGGCCCGGAAACAGGGCGTCGTTGAAGCCGAATTGCGTCAGATCCCGAATGCGCAGCGGATAGAGGATGCCGTCGAGATGATCGACCTCGTGCTGCACGACGCGGGCATGAAAGTCGCTGACCGTGCGGTCGATGGGCATGCCGGCCGCATCCACTCCGGTGTAGCGCAAATCGCGATAGCGCGGCACGAGCCCGCGCATCCCCGGGACGGACAAGCAGCCTTCCCAGCCTTCTTCCTGCTCGTCGTTGAGGGGCTCGAGCGCCGGATTGATCAGCACCGTCAGGGGCACGGGATCCGCTTCGGGGTAGCGCGGGTTGACCTCGAAGCCGAAGATGACCACCCGCAGGCCGACGCCGATTTGCGGTGCAGCGAGGCCCGCCCCATTGAGATCGCGCATGGTGTCCCGCATATCGGTCAGCAGGCTGTCTAATTCTGGAGTGCCGAATTGGAGGACCGGTTGCGATACGGCGAGGAGCCGCGGGTCGCCCATTTTGAGAACTTCGCGTATTGCCATAGTTCCTAGTATCTTAGCGAATTTCCATGCCACCCTGTTGAGCGTATGCCCGGCCTTTTATACATAAAAACCTTCGGCTGCCAGATGAACGAATACGACTCCGGCAAGATGCGGGACGTGCTCGAGGCCGCCCATGGCATGACGCGCACCGACAACCCGGCCGAAGCGGACGTGCTCCTCGTCAACACCTGTTCGGTGCGCGAGAAGGCGCAGGAAAAAGTGTTTTCATTGCTGGGCGAGTGGCGGTTGTTCAAGCAGGAGCGGCCGCACGTGGTGATCGGCGTGGGCGGCTGCGTCGCAAGCCAGGAGGGCGAGGGGATTACGGCGCGCGCGCCGTTCGTCGATCTGGTGTTCGGTCCGCAAACCCTGCACCGCCTGCCGGGGATGCTGCAGGGGTTGAAGCAGTCGGGGCGGCCGCAGATCGACATCAGCTTCCCTGAAATCGAGAAGTTCGACGCGCTGCCGCAGGCCCGGGCGGCCGGCGCAACGGCCTTCGTCTCCATCATGGAAGGCTGCAGCAAGTACTGCAGTTTTTGCGTGGTTCCCTATACGCGCGGAGAAGAGATCAGCCGCCCCTTCGATCAGGTGCTCGAGGAGATCGCCGGTCTGGCCGCGCAGGGTGTGCGCGAAATAACGCTGCTCGGGCAGAACGTGAATGCCTATGCCGGCGCGATGTCGGACGGTACGCTTGCGGATTTGAGCTTGCTGATCCATTTCGTGGCCGCGGTGGACGGGGTGGAGCGCATCCGCTTCGTGACCTCGCATCCCCTCGATTTCAACGACAGCCTGATCGAGGCGTATGCCGATGTGCCCAAGCTCAGCAATTTCCTGCATCTGCCGGTGCAAAGCGGCTCGGACCGCATTCTGGCGGCGATGAAGCGCGGCCATACCGTGCTCGAGTACAAGCAAAAGCTCCGCAAGCTGCGGGCTGTGCGGCCCGATATCTGCATTTCGACCGACCTGATCGTCGGATTCCCGGGCGAGACGGACGAGGACTTCGCCGCGACCATGAATCTGGTGGCGGACGCGGGTTTCGACCAATCCTTCAGCTTCATCTACAGCCGCCGGCCCGGAACACCGGCAGCGGCGCTGCCGGACGAGGTGCCTCATGCAATCAAGCAGCAGCGGCTGGAACTCCTGCAGCAGCGTTTGAACGGCCAGGCGCGCGTTATATCGCAGCGCATGGTGGGAAGCCGGCAGCGCGTGCTGGTCGAACGGCGCGCGAAGCGCAACATCGAGCAGCTGGCGGGGCGCACCGACAATAACCGCTGGGTCAATTTCGATGGTCCCGCAAGCGGCGCCGCGGACGGCCCATCGGCACTGATGAATCGTTTCGTCGATGTGATCATCACCGAGGCCATGCCCAATTCCCTGCGCGGTCGCTTGATCGCCGACGGGGTTCCGTGAGCTCGAGTTCCGTGACTCGAGACGTGCTGCTCGCGCCGCTGGACAACTTGCGGCTGGTGGAGTTGTGCGGGCCGCTCGACGAGCATCTGCATCAGATCGAGGCGCGGCTCGGGGTCGAGGTACGGCGCCGCGGCAACCGATTTCAGATCATCGGTCTGGGCGACGCGATCAAACGGGCGGAGACCGTGCTGCAGAGCTTGTACGCGCGGGCGCAGCGTGAACCGGTGGATTCGGAGCGCGTACACATCGCGCTGCAGGAGCTCGATATGGAAGGCGGCAATGCGGACGGCGCCGCGGGACCCGACGAACTGAAGGTGCGCACCTCGCGCGGTGCGGTACGCGCCCGCGGCCCCAATCAGACCGAATATCTCAACAATGTCCGCGCCCACGACCTGACGTTCGGCATCGGTCCCGCGGGCACGGGCAAGACGTATCTCGCGGTCGCTTGCGCGGTGGAGGCGCTGCAGTCGGAGAAGGTGAGGCGGATCGTCCTGGTGCGTCCCGCCGTGGAAGCCGGCGAGCGACTGGGCTTTCTGCCCGGCGACTTGTCGCAGAAAGTGGATCCCTATCTTCGTCCCATGTATGACGCCCTGTACGAAATGATGGGCTTCGAACGGGTGGCGAAGCTGATCGAACGCAATGTGATCGAAGTGGCGCCGCTGGCATTCATGCGCGGCCGTTCGTTGAACGATTCCTTCGTGATTCTGGACGAGGCGCAGAACACCACCAACGAGCAGATGAAAATGTTCCTGACCCGCATCGGCTTCGGCTCCAAGGCCGTGGTCACCGGCGACATCACCCAGGTGGACCTGCCGAATTCCAAGCAGTCCGGCCTGCGCACGGTGATCGACATTCTGCGCGGCACGCGCGGCATCGCCTTCACCATGTTCACTTCACGCGACGTGGTGCGCCACCCGCTGGTGCAAAGAATCGTCCAGGCCTACGAGGCTCACACTCCCAACGACGGCGCCTGACATGCCGGCACGCCGGCTCGAACTCGATGTGAGCTATGCCGCCCGGCAGCCGTGGGTGCCCAGCCCGCGGCAGCTCTCCGGCTGGGCAGCGGCCGCCCTGGCGCCGCTGCGCCGTTCGGCGGTGCTTTCGGTGCGGATCGTCGGCAGGGCGCGCAGCCGCAGCCTGAATGCGCGCTACCGGCACAAGGACAAGGCGACCAACGTGCTGTCCTTCGGCGGGGCCGGGACCGCGCCCGATGGCCGCTGCTTCCTCGGCGAGCTCGTGATCTGCGCGCCCGTGGTCGCCGAGGAGGCGCTCGCCCAGGGAAAAAGCCTGCAGGCGCATTGGGCCCACATGATCGTGCATGGCGTGCTGCACCTCTTGGGTTTGGACCACGAGCGCCGCGCCGAGGCGCTGAAAATGGCGGCCAGGGAGGTTCAAATCCTTGATCGGCTTGGCTTTTCGGACCCGTATCGCTGATCGAGTATCCTAAGACGGCATGTCAGAACACCCCCAAGGCGGCAGCACCGGCCGCTGGTTGAAACGCATTACCCAGTCGATGTCCGGCGAGCCGCGCGATCTCGCCGAGCTCATCGAGGACCTTCGCGAAGCGAGTGAACGCGGCCTGTTCGACGGCGACGCGCTGGTCATGCTCGAGGGCGTCCTGGCCGTGGCGGATATGCAGGTGCGCGACATCATGGTACCGCGCTCGCAAATGGTGTTCGTCGAGCGCGACGAATCCCCCGACAAGCTTGTGGCGCTGGTGGTCGAATCCGGGCATTCGCGATTTCCGGTCATCGGAGAGGACCGCGACCAGATCCTCGGCATTTTACTGGCCAAGGATTTGCTGCGGCTGCAGGCCGCCGGCGACGAGAGTTTCGAGATCCGCGAATACATGCGCCCGGTCGTGTTCGTCCCCGAAAGCAAACGGCTCAACGTGCTGCTCAAGGAATTTCGCCGCAGCCACAATCACATCGCCATGGTGGTCGATGAATACGGCGGCGTGTGCGGCCTCGTCACCATCGAGGACGTCATCGAACAAATCGTCGGCGAGATCGACGATGAACACGATGTCGAAGACGATCAGACCATTCGCCGGGAGGGAGCGCGCGAATTCACGGTCCGCGCACTTACGCCGATCGCCGATTTCAATCTTTACTTCGGCACGGCATTCTCCGACGAGGAATACGACACGATCGGCGGCCTGCTGATGCAGGAATTCGGACGCCTGCCGCGCCGCGGAGAAACCATTCAAGTGGGCGCGCTGGAATTCCGCATTCTGCGCGCCGATCGCCGGCGCATCGATTTGCTGCGCGTGTTCACCCCGACCGACATCGAGCCGCCGCCCCCCGACGAGTCCGCTTCTTGAGCATCGCCACGCGCGGCCCAACAGCCGCGTTGCGGCTGCAGGCCACGTGGAGAACGGCGGGGGCCTTCGCCGCCGGGGCTGCGCTCAATCTCGCTTTCGCCCCGTTCGGCTTATGGCCCATCGGCATTCTGGCGCCGGCGGCGCTGTTCGCGCTGATTCGCGGCCTTCCGCCGCGCCGCGCCGGATGGACCGGAGCGGCCTTCGGCGCGGGGCTGTTCGCTTTCGGCACCTACTGGCTGTACACCTGCATCCACCTGTTCGGGCTCGCGCCGATTTGGCTCACCGTCATCCTGCAGGCGGCATTGGTCGCGCTGATGTCGATTTATTCCGCGGCGTTGTGCTACCTGGCCAATCGATTCTGGCTGAAGCCCGGCGCGACGCGCGCCTGGCTGGTGCTTCCCGTGCTCTGGGTGCTGCTCGAATGGCTGCGTGGATGGCTGCTCAGCGGATTTCCCTGGCTGTCCCTCGGCTATTCGATGATCGATTCGCCGCTGGCGGGCTGGGCGCCGCTATTCGGAGTGTACGGCGTGACCTGGGCGGCGGTGGCGATTGCAGTGGCCCTCAACGTGCTGCTGATGCCGGGAGTCCCGCGGCCGCGCCGCCTCGCCGCGATCGGCGCCATGGCGATACTCATCGCCATCCCGGCGCTGCTCGGGCGCCACGACTGGACGCGTCCGGCGGGCGCCGCCGTGTCGATCGCCGCCGTGCAGGGTGCGGTGTCGCAGGATCAGAAGTGGCTGCTGCAAAACCGCGACCAGACGATCGCGAGATATTCGAGGCTGACGGCGGATTCCTGGGGCGCGCGGTTGATCGTGTGGCCGGAAGCGGCGCTGCCGGTGCTTGCGAACGAGATCCCGGATTATTTGCGCCGGCTCAAGGAACTCGGGACGGCGCACGGCGCCGATTTCGCCATCGGCCTGGTGACATTCGAGCCCGTAACGCAGAAGTATTACAACGGGCTATTGGTTCTGAGCGCCTCGGGCGGCTGGTATTACAAGCGGCACCTGGTCCCGTTCGGCGAGTACTTCCCGGTGCCCGCCTTCGTGCGCGCATGGCTGCGCCTGATGAGCCTTCCGTACAGCGACATCTCCGCGGGCCCCGCCCACCAGCCGGTTTTGAGCGCCGCGGGCCAGAAACTCGGCCTCAGCATCTGCTACGAGGATGCATTCGGCAGCAGCCAACTCGGCGCATTGCGGGAGGCGACGATACTCATCAACGTCACCAACAATGCCTGGTACGGCGATTCGACGGCGCCGCACCAGCATCTGCAGATTGCGCGCATGCGCGCGCTCGAATCGGGACGATACCTGGTGCGCGCGGCCAACGACGGCATCACCGCGGCGATCGGACCTCATGGTGAAATCGTGGCCCGCCTGCCGCAGTTCAAGGAGGGCGTGATGCGCGCCGACATCCGCCCGCTGACGGGCCTGACCCCGTACGCGCGGTTCGGCAATTATCCGGTCGTCCTCGGTGCCGGCCTGCTGCTGGCCGCGGCGGCTTGGCGGCGGCGGCAGGGCGGTTAGGCGCGTGGACGGCGCGGACACAGTCCGGCCGGCACGCGCCGGGGCACGCGCGCGATCGCCGGCGCGTCAACCGGGGGCGGACATTTCCGCGAGATACCAGTCGACGAAGCGTCCCGCGTACGTTTCCTGCATCGAGTAGGGACCGGGTTCGAAGAAGCGCGAATTCACGCCCGCTTGGTTCATCTCGACGATTTTCTTGTCCTCGACGCTGGTGGTTTTCCACAGCCATGTCAGGCGTTCGACATCGTAATCGATGCCCTCGACGGCATCCTGGTGCACCAGCCAGAGCACTTCCATTTCAGTGTGCTGTGCCGCTCTCGGAATGAACCGATAGATGACGCCGTGATCCGGGTACGCGAGGAAATCGCTCAAGGGTCCGATATCGAAATAGGTCGAGTTTCCATCGGAGGCTGAAAATGCACCCATCAAGCGCGCCGCCGACCGGCCGTCATCCGTGGCGCTCGCCATGCCGTCGTTGAGTGCGCTGCGCATGATGCTGACGGACTCGCTGCCGGCACCGGCGGCGCAACCGTACAAATCCACGTCGGGCACGGCGATGCCGAGCGCGGCCGCCCGGGTACGGCCCGCGCGTTCAAGCTCTCCGGTCGACTCCGCCGGGCGCGCATAGACGTGGCGCTTGGCGAATTCAGGGTGAGCCGGCGTGCAGTGGTAGCACTCCATGTAGTTCTCGACGGCAAGTTTCCAATTCGCCTTGATCGAATACAGCTCCCGATGAGCGACCTTTGCGTCGGCCCATCCATGGACTCCCGCGGATTGCGCCAATGCTTCCTCGGCCGTGCGAAGATCCAGCGGATTTTGCGCAAAGGTCGTGAAGATCAGGCCCTGCATGACCCGCACGGGCAGCGACTTCAGGCTGAAATCGGCTCGATCGAAAGCCTCGGGCATCTGGCGGGCAACCAGCAAATTCCCGTCAAGACCGTAGCTCCAGGCGTGATATGGGCAGGTCAGTCGCCCCGACGCCGCCTTCCCCGTACGCGCGGAGCAGATCCGCGAGCCGCGGTGGCGGCACACGTTCAAGAGCGCGCGCAATTCACCGCTCGAGGTGCGCACGATGATGACCGATTCGGCTCCGAGGTCGACCAGGAGATAATCGCCGGCGCGGGGCACGCTGCTTGCATGGCCTGCGCAGAACCAATGCCGGAGGAGCATGCGCTGCATGTCGCATTCGAAGATGGCGGGATCCGAATAGAAATCCCGGGACAGCGCGCGGCCCGGCTGGTGATTATCGATGAGCGCCGCTAGGTCCGTGGATTGCACGCCGGGAATTGTATGCGGCAGGACCGCTCGGCACTAGAGATTCTTGGCGCTGAGGCCGCCGAAGCGCCGCTGCCGCCGGTTGTAGTCGTCGAGCGCCTCCTGAAAATGGCGCTCGCCAAAATCAGGCCACAGGCAGTCGCTGAAGTGCAGTTCGGCGAACGCCGATTCCCACAGCAGAAAATCGCTCAGACGCCTTTCGTTGCCGGTGCGGATCAGCAGGTCGACCTCGCTCGCGGCGTGGGTGCAGTGATCGACCTCATGAAGCAGGCGATGAAAGGCTTCGGCGGAGAGGTCGCCGCGGCCCCCGGCGCGCCGCGCGGCCTGCACGATGCTGTGCTGCGAGGAGTAATCGACCGCAATGCGCAGGAGCATTCCAGTGCCCGCCGCGCTCGATCGCTCGCTCTGCTCGATGGAGCGAAGCAGGTTCGTGCTCAGCCGATCGCGCCTGCCGATCACATTGATTCGAATCGATTGGTCCACGCAGCGCCGCGTCTCGGTGAACAGGTATTGGCCGAACAGGCGCATCAGCGCCGCGGTCTCGGCTTCCGGACGCGCCCAATTCGCCGATGAAAACGCATACAGCGTGAGCACCTTCACTTCGGCGCGCGCCGCTCTTTCGACGGTGGCACGCACCGCCTTGGCGCCTTCAATGTGCCCCGCAGTCCGCGGCAGGCCGCGCTCGGTGGCCCAACGCCCGTTTCCGTCCATGATGATGGCGACGTGCATGGTTTCAGGAGCGCCGCGTCGCCTTGATCACCGCCTCGATATGCGTGAGGTAGCGCAGCAGCGCTTTTTTTCCGATCTGCGTGATGCGGTATTCGGACCTCGGCCGGCGGCCCTCGAAGGACTTGGTGCACACGACATACCCCGCCTCCTCGAGCTTGCGCGCATGCGCGCTCAGGTTGCCGTCGCTCACGTCGAACAGCGCCTTCAATTCGTTGAAAGTCAGCTGCTCGTTCGTGGCCAGCGCACTCATGATCCCTAAGCGCACCCGTTCGTAAATCAGCCGGTCGAAACCCGCATCGTCGCTGCCGCCCGATGACCGCGGCACGGCGACGGGCCTCGCGGGCGTCTTGCGCGGCGCCGAGGCGGAAGGTTCGCTGCGCTTGGCCGCGCCTGCTTTACCGGGCATGCGTCGAGCGCCCGATCAGCACGCCGAAAAGGATATGCAGGCAACCGAAGCCCAAGCCCAGCATGGCGGCGTGCGCGGCGGCGGGCAGAGTGAAAGTCAGCAATCCGAGAGCGACGAACAGCCCTCCCATGGCGGCGATCAGCCGGGTGATCGCGGCGCTCGTCACCGTGCTCGCCGACAAGACCGCACAGCCATAGAGAAGCAGCCACATGCCCGGCATGGCGCTCGTCATGCCCGCGATCCATAGGACCGCGGTGAGCACGGCGCCGGCAAGCAGCGCGGGACAAAGGCAGAGAAGGAATTTTCTGGCCGGCCCCAGATATCGAGTGTGCCCACGGCGCACGATTTGCCGCGCCACCAAGGCGCCGCCGAGCAGCTG
>Ga0182013_10006451_pt1 | contig 13299 bp, 7 predicted proteins | sample 612S2MmetaG_FD_120487 | JGI IMG/M metagenome (GOLD analysis project Ga0182013, IMG submission 120487) | Permafrost microbial communities from Stordalen Mire, Sweden - 612S2M metaG | ecosystem: Environmental > Terrestrial > Soil > Wetlands > Permafrost | place: Sweden: Stordalen | collected... | reverse complement strand
CGTTATAGGTCGGTGTGCTGTTTGTCCCAGTGATATTGGCCACGGGGTAGTAGTAGTCGCGCAGGAAGCGGGCGATGCCGCCCACTTCACCGTGGAACAGCGGATAGTCAACCGCAGCCTTCACGATAAAGTCAGGCGCAACGTTGTTGGCGTAAGTGGTGATCGCGGCAGTCGACGCTCCGTTGCCGGCCGCAACCGCCGCAGCGGCGTTGTACAAGCCGCCATTCTGACCCGTGCCGGCGAAGAAGTATTGGGCCGGGTTGGTGCCGTTGGCGGTGAAGCCGGTGATCTGCGCCTGTTCCACCGAAACGGCCGCCGTGAAGGCGCCGGTCTTGTAGTCACCGAAACGCTGCTGAATGCGAAGCTCAGGCTGACGCTCCCAGCTATAGCCGACCAGGTATTGGGCATCGATGGTCTGCGGCTGGATCTCGGTGCGTGCGTCCGTTCCCTTGCGCATCTCCGTCACCAGCGACCACATCTGGCCACCCGTAATGGTGAAGCCGGACTTGGAAGCAGCCTGGCCCCAGATCTGCCGCTGCCGCAGAACATAGCTGTTGCTCTGGTTGTTGTTGGACGAGGTGCCCGTTCCCAACCAGTCCATCTCGTAGTAGCCGCCGATCGTGAAGTTTCCCGCATTGCCCTGGATCAGCGCGCTCAGACGGCTCTGGCGTCCGGAGAAGTTCAACTCACTCACGTGACCTTCGTTCGCGCTCGGGAACGGAATGCTGTTCAACGGCGTGTTGATGTCGGAGTTGACGGAGCGCTCGCGCCAAACACCTTCAAACGCGACAAAGCCGCCCGGAGTAATGGTGACGCCTTTGTAATGCAGGGCGGAAGGCGAGTTGATCGCGTCATTCAGATCGCTCTTGGTCGTGCTGATGGTGCTGGCTAGCCCGACGTTGGCGTTCTGCAGATCGGTGACTGTGCTCTTCAGCGTCGTCACCTGGTCAGCCTGGGTCTGCGTGGCAGCGGCGGCGCCCTGCGCCTGTGCGGTCGCGCTCTGGGCCTGTGCGGTGGCTGATGCGGCCTGCGATTGTGCGGTCGCGGCGGTCGATTGCGCGGCAGAAAGCGCGGCGTCCTTGGCTGCATTCTGCTGGGTCAGGGCATCGATCTGCGCCTGCTCAGCTGCCATCTTCTCCTGCAACTCCCGGATCGCCTTCTCGTCCTTGGTCTCCGCCTTGACTGCGGGGGTTGTGGAGGTCTTGGCCTTCTTCGTCTTGGTCGTCGTTGTCGCCGGAGCGGCCGTACTGGTCTGGGCATGCAGCGATAGGGTACCCATCACCAGAATCGCCGCGGTCGCCAATGCTAATTGCTTCTTCATTTGACCTCACTTGAAACGCATTTGGAGCAGAAGCGCGCGCAGCGTCCCCCAGGCAAAGGCGCCTGGGCCGCACTACTCCTTGCTCGTTCTTTTGCCTGATCTTGTCAAAGCTGTGTTAACACAGGAGAAAATTTCCCTCCCGCAGCAGTCCTATCTCAGGAAATTAACCCCGCATTCATAATTGGCCTCCTTATACAGCGGATAACCGTTCCATTAAGGGGTTGGCGGGTTGTACGCAGACTGGTTTACCGTAGGGTCATGCTGCCATCCCGATCCGGCGTAGTGCTGCTGGCCGCTTCGCTGCTCGCGACCTGCGGAAGACCGTATTGCAAGGCGCAGCTCGCCCCTCAACCAACCGGCGTGGCAACTCAAACCCAGAGCCAGACGCTCAAGCTGATCCCGATTCCGCGCGAAGTCAGTCCCGGCCCGGTGCAGTCGCTCGCCGGCGGTGTGCAGATCAACTGTGCGGCCCCCTGTGCGGCCGAGGACAGCTTCGCCATCGACGACCTCAAGTCCTGGCTCGCCTCACTCGGCGTTCCCGTCAACCCTGCCTCTGCGGTCAACATCCTGGTCATGCGTTACGGGACCTCGCTCGCCCACTCCATCTATGCCGACGCGTTGCCTCCGGGCACCGCCGCCTCCGCCGAGATGCCCGACGAGATGAAGCCCGAGGGCTACGCCATTATTCCCGACGGCAAAGGCCTCGCCCTGACCGCCGCCAGCGAAGCCGGCATCTTCTATGCGTTGCAGACGGTCAAGCAGCTTGTCACCGGATATGGCCCCAACGCAGCGCTGCACCAGGCGAAGATTCGCGACTGGCCGGCCATGAAGTACCGCGGCCTCGATGACGACCTCTCGCGCGGCCCCGTCACTACGCTGGAGTTCGAGAAGAAGCTCATCCGCACCCTCGCCGCGTACAAGATCAATCTCTACTCGCCGTACTTCGAGCACACCGCCGCCTACGCCTCCAACCCGCTGATCGCACCTCCCGGCGGGGCCATCAGCGCAGCGGATGCGGCAGCCCTGGTCGCCTATGCGCGGCCCTATCACGTCACCATCGTTCCCGAGCAGGAGGCCTTCGGGCACCTCCACAACCAGCTCACCTGGGAGCAGTACCAGCCACTGGCTGAGACCCCGCATGGCTCGGTTCTTGCGCCCGGGCAGCCCGGCTCTCTCGCGCTCATCAAGCAGGAGTTCGGCGAGTTGGCGGCCGAGTATCCCGGTCCGTTCCTGCACATCGGCGCGGATGAGACCGTGGACCTTGGCCTGGGTCAGACCAAGCCCGACGTCGACGCCCGCAGCCTTGGCCCGGTCTATCTGGACTTCATGCAGCAGATCGTCTCCGCGCTCCAGCCGCTGCACCGCCGCCTGCTGTTCTGGGGCGACATCGCGCAGGGCTCGCCCGACCTCCTCAAGACGCTCCCGCAGAGCTTCAAGGACTCGACCATTGCCATCGCCTGGGGATACGACCCGGAGCCGAGAGGCTTCGCCAAGTCGTTGACGCCATTCGCCAGCGCCGGCTTCGAGACCTGGGTCTCGCCCAGCGTGCACAACTTCCGCGTCGTCTATCCGGACAACAATCTCGCTCTCCTCAACATTCAGCAGTTCACCCGCGACGGGCAGCGGCTCGGGTCGACCGGTCAGTTCAACACAATATGGAACGACGACGGCGAGGGCCTCTTCAACCAGGATTGGTACGGCATTCTGTTTGGTGCGGCTGCTGCATGGCAACCGGGCGAGTCCTCCATCGAAGCCTTCGAGCACAGCTACGGCCAGGTATTTCATGGCGACCTGTCAGGCGCGCTCGATCAGGCCCAACTGGAGTTGATGGCCGCCCACGCGGTGCTCAAAAACCAGGCCAGGGTGGGCGACGCGAGCAACAATATCTTCTGGCTCGATCCGTGGTCCAAGGACGGCCAGAAGGTCGCCGCGCAGGTGCGGCCTTATGCCCACGATCTGCGCATGCATGCCGAAGCGGCTCTCACGCTGATTGCCCAGGCCCGCGCCGCAGCAGGACCAAACCCGGCAGGTGTTCCGGCCGCCTCACCGGAAGACTCGACCCTCTACGACGCAACCAAATATGGCGCTGCGTCCAGTGGGCTGCGCGAACCCGATGCAGTCGACGCAATGGAGCTCGGCGCACGCAAGATGGACTTCATCGGCCTCAAATTCCAGCTTGCGGACGAGATGGCGGCAGGCTATGCCCGCGCAGTTGCCGCATCCACCAGCCCCGACCGCAAGATCCGCGCCACCGTCACCCGTGAACTCAGCGACATCAACAGCGTCGGGTACACTGGCCGGCTAGAAGACATCCGCAACGGATACACCCTCATCCGCGACCTGTTTGAATCCGCATATCTCCGCTCCAACCGCGCGTACTCGCTGCGCAACGTCCTCGAGCAGTACGACTACACTACGCAAATCTGGCTTGCGCGCATCGACAAAGTCCATAGCGCGCAACGCCAATGGAGCCAAACCTCAACCCTCCCCACCGCCGAAGAATTAGGCATTCCACTATCTCCGCAGACTCCTTCAACGCCATCGGTCCTGCCGGCGATGCCTGGCACCGCGCCATGACCCCAATACTGATCACCGCTCGTCGCCTGATCGCGGCCGATCAAACGATCGACTACCCCCGCATCGCCATCGATGCCGACGGAACGATCGCCAGCATCCAGCCCGGCGAACCCACTGCCGACGACACCACCCTCACCCCCGCGTTCTTCGACATCCACGTCCACGGTGCCGCCGGCCACGACGTGATGGAAGGCACCTCCGAGGCCTTCGGCTGCATCGGTCGATTTCTTGCTACCAAAGGAGTGGCACATTATCTCGCCACCACGGTAACCGCACCCGTCGACCGCACTCTGCGCGCCCTCGAAGCCATCGCCAACGCCATCGATGCGGCCAACCTCGACTCCAGCGCTCCCGCTGCCCGCCCCGTTGGCATTCACCTCGAGGGCCCGTTCATCTCCCACGCCAAACGCGGCGTCCATCCCCCCGCTGACATCCAGCCGCCGTCCATCGCGCTGTTCGACAGGATGCAACAAGCTGCGCGCGGCCACATCCGCCTTATCACCCTTGCGCCGGAGATGCCCGGAGCGGTGGAGTTGATCGAATATGCCACTCAATCGGGCACACACGTCAGCCTCGGCCACTCGGACGCGCCCGCGCAGCAAACCCGCGCAGCCATCGCAGCCGGAGCCACCAGTGCTACCCACACCTTCAACGCGATGCGCCGCCTCGACCACCGCGAACCCGGAATCGCCGGCGTAGTCCTCGACACGGACGCACTCTACGCCGAGCTGATCTGCGATGGCATCCACGTCGCCCCGGAGTTCGTCCGTTTGTGGCTGCGCGCCAAGTCGGAAGAGCGCGCCATCCTCGTCACCGATGGCATCTCCGCCACCGGAATGCCCGACGGCGCTTACGTGCTCGGCGACTTTGCAGTGAGGGTGCAGAACGGTCGCTGTCTCTCAATCGACGACCTCGCCCACGGCGTAGAAACACTCGCCGGGTCGGTCCTCACCATGGACCGCGCAGTGGCGAACCTACAGCGCTTTACCGGCGCAACGCTGGCGACTGCCGTGCGTTTGGCCAGCCGCAACCCCGCGCGAATGCTCGGCCTCAACCACCTCGCCGAGATCGCAGTTGGCCGGCCATCAAACTTCAACGTCTATTCGGCGGACGGCAACCTGCTCAGGACGGTGCTTCGCGGACGCGTGGTGCGCCAGGAATAGTCTCCCTGCCCGATCGCAGCCTACGCCTCTCTTGTCACCCTATTCCGCCACCACGTGCAGATTTTCTCCCACATCGGCGGCGACCGGCGAACCTGGCACCAAGCTCAGCGAACGAACTGTGTGGCGATTGGTGTAGACAATAATAGGTTCATCAAGACCATTTACATGGATTGCCACGGAGACGTAATTTCCTTCATCGGTCAGACTGCTCACCACAGCTCGAAGCCGATTCGGCCCGTCTTCCACAGTGTTCGGAAGCAGCGTCACCTCGTCGGGATGCACAACAATCTGAAAGCGCGACGCTGCGGGGCCGTCGCGCCGGGCTTTCAGGGGTCCGGATCGCACCCACGCTGAATCCTCCGTAGATTGCGCTTCAAATACGTTGACGCATCCGAAGAAGTTTGCCGCGAAAACAGTGGGAGGACGCCGCAGCATATCCTCGGCGTTCCCCAGGGCTTTCAGCATACCCTGATCGATCAGCGCGATTTGCCCGCCGAATGCCCTTACTTCAGCCAAGTCGTGCGTGATGTGAACAATCGTCAGCTTTTTGATGCGGTGCAGGTTTTGAATCTCTGTTCGCAGCCGCCGCGCATTCCGCCAGTCCAGAGCACTGAGCGGTTCGTCCAGCAGCAGCAGACGCGGCTCGGTAATCAGCGCCCGCCCGATCGCAACCCGCTGCTTCTCGCCTCCGCTTAGCGTGTCCGGATAGCGGTGGAGAAGATGCTCAACGCCGAGCAGTCTTGCCATCTGCTGCACACGAGACTCGTTTTCGGTCGCCGGAATCTGCCGATAGCGAAGTCCGAAAGCCATATTCCGTGCGGCATCCAAATGGGGAAACAGCAGGTAATCCTGATAAACCATAGCGACGCCCCGTTTTTCCGGTGGCATGCGGGTTACGTCTACACCATCCAGCAAAATGCGGCCCTTGTCCGGGCAGTGAATCCCCAGAATCAACTCGAGCAGCAGTGTCTTTCCAGCGCCCGTCGGCCCGACGATAGTTAGGTACTCGCCGTCCGGCACTTCGAGAGTGATATCGCGAATGGCGAACTCGGGCCATTCGCAGCTGACACCTTCAAGTCTGATCATGTCCGATTTCGAGCGTGAACCGTTCGCCTGGTGGCCGCCACTGTCCGCAGGGTGATAAAGATTCCGAGCACAATAAGTAGAAGCAGGGCCGCAAGAGGTTTTGCATGGGCATAGCCAAAGAAGTTATACCACTCAAACATCAGCGTGTTGATCGACTTCGGATAATAGGCGATCACGATAATCGAGCCGAATTCGCTGGTCGCGCGCGCCCAGGCCATGATGGCAGCGGAAAGCAAAGGTCGCCAGGTCAATGGCAGAGTCACGCGCAGACAGGCACCCACGGGGCTCGCTCCCAGACTGCGGGCCACGTACTCCATCCTGGGATCGACGCTCATAAAACCATCTCGCGAAAGATTTACCACGAAAGGAGTGCTGACGAACAGCATCGCCGCGACAATGCCCCACAGGGTATCGCTCAGTTGCATACCGAAGTGTGTGTAAAGGGGCGCTCCCAGCACGCCGCCGCGGCCAAAGATGAACAGAAGCGCGATACCCGCGATGGTTTGGGGAACCGCCACTGGCATGTCTATGATTCCCTCCACAATCGATTTCCCTGGAAACTGCTCACGAGCTAGAACATAGCCCAGAGGAACTCCCGCCGCGAGCGCAAGAATTGTCGAAATCAGCCCGGCGCCGAGCGTGACCTCGAGTGCGGCATCCACCGACTTGTCCCGCGCCATTGCCGCGATGCTCGATCCGCCTGTCGTCAGGAAGAGGTTCAGAATCGGGAGAATGACAAACAGCAGCAGCACGGAGCCGACTAACGCAGATCCAACGAACAGTGCATCCGGACGGCGGCGCTGTGCGGGCCGAGCCAAGGCCAGCAGCACGAGCCCGGCCACCGGAAACAGAGCCGCCAGCACAAGCCGGTGCAGCAAAAGGCAGACACAGGTGAAAGGAAGCAGTATGAGGAGGGTGGTAAACGTCGGGTTCAGGTTGAACCGTCTCTGAACCGCGCTTCCGGCGACCGGGCTTTCCACGATTCCGCTCACTGACCCTGCTTGAGCAGCGGCCTTAGTTTTTCAGGCACCTTGGAGAGATCGTTCGTCTCGGCTGGACTGATGGGAGTAATATGCACTCCCTTCAATGCATCCTGCCCAGTCTCGCCCAGAAAGATCGTAAGGAAGTTGACCGCGGCCTCCCTGTTGGGTGCATTGAGCGGAATTGTCAGACCGTTGGCTTTTGCTCCAAGTCGAACGCTGATCCGGCGATCGGGCTTGTCGCTAAACATGTTAACCGTGACGCGATTGTAAGTATTCGCCACAAGGGATAAATCGGAAAGATTGATTTGCGGCGGCAGCGCGATGGTCTTGATCCCCGCTGGCCCTTCGCCGATCACCGAACCCATGTATCCAAATACGTAATCAATGTCACCCGCCAGGATCATAGGATACAGCGCCTCCGGATCGGGTCGGATTACTACCTTCGACGACTTAGGATTCAGATTCTCAGGGCAGTCGATTACATACTGCCCGCCGCTTTCAGTGGCTTTGATCGCGGTGTTCGCGCTTACTAATCGGCTGAACAGTCCAGGGTCTTTGTAGTAGATGTTGGACAGCATGATCTGCCCCAGCGAAAAGTATCCATCTGGGCCTGCGTTCGGGTCAGCGATACCCCATTTGACATCGGGCCGCTCCAGAATCTTGTACCAGTTGTCGGCTGTAATCTCTTTGGCGTATTTCGAGTTGGGTGCATACGCCAGGGTCATCTCATCATGCGAATAACGGATCCAGAAATCGGCATACTTCGGGAACATCACGGGAGGGATGATCGAATAATCGTCCGTGTAGACCAAATCAGCCCGCTTACCCAGATCCGTGACCTTGCGCATGTTTGCCAGCGCATCGTCTTTTTCACGCAACACTTTCACGTCGGGATAGCGAGCTTCGAAGACCTTTTGAGCGGCTTGAATCGCGGGACTCGGCGAGCCATGGTGGTATATGACCAGAGTCTTCTGCTCGGGGGCCGGCTTGCTTGCGCAGCCGGTAAGACACGCGAGCGCCGTAATGACGATGAAAGTGCTTGTCGCGGAAATGCCAAAGCGATAGGGTCTCACAATTATCCTCGGAAAATGATTTTAACGCTTGCCTGCATCAAACACGGCACCATCGTCGAATCCATTTGCAGGAACGCGGAGCCAATAATCCCGCCGTTCACCGATGGAGGTCCGAACACAGCGCACATTCAACATATTCACCGGAATCTCCGTCTTGGCCTCCCAGCAGCGGTCAGTATATGGCAAGTTGCCCGGATCGCGACCGGTTTTTTGAGCAGCGCATCGCCGGGAGCATTACAAGTACCCATCAAATGCACCTCGCAACCCTCTTCCTTATATTGCTAGAATGCAAATTTCATCGCCGCCTGCATCACGCGCGGTGGCTCCGCACTGGTAACTTGCCCAAAGTTGTCGCTATTCACATCGCCACTTACCGACGTCGGCCCGAAGAACTGCGCATGGTTGAATACATTGAAGGCCTCGATGCGCAACTCCACCTTGGCCCCCTCGGTCACACGCACATCCTTCTCCAGCGCCATGTCGAAGTTGTCCAACCCAGGCCCAAAGAAGTAGCGCGGAGCCGTGTTGCCCAGTTGCCCTAACGGCGGCAAGCTGAACAGCGACGTATTGAAGTAAGGGTTCCCGTTCCGCGGGTTGTGATTCAGTTGCAGTGGTCCCGACAGCGCCTGCGGCAGGTCCACGCCAAAGGGATTGACTCCATTCGGCTGTGTCCCCAGCAACGACGTGTCCGCGCTGTTCTGCATGGTCACCGGCAGCCCCGTACTGAAGTGCACAATCCCGGATACGATCCAGCCCTCCGTCAGCCGGTTCTTTGCGCGCAGCATCTCGTCGATCGGCAAATGGTAGAGGTAGCTCGCCACAAAGTTGTGTTCGATATCGAAAGCCGACAGGCCGTAGGTACGGTGGTCGTTGCCCGGCACCAGCTCGTCGGCGATGCTCGAAGAGATGTCCAGCGATTTGCCATAGGTATAGCCCGCCAGGATCTGCGCCCTTCCGCTTACGTGGCGCACACTCACCTCAAGCGAGTTATAGTTCGAGTTGCCCACCGACCTCTCCAGATCGACCGCGCCGAAGTTCGGCCCGAGCGGCCCGCGCACATTCACCGTCTGGCCCTTGGCCGTGGTAAAACTCCCCGTCTCGCCAAACGGCCCGCAGGTCGCTGAGTCCGGCGCCACCTGGCTGGACTGGCTCACGCTCAGGCACAGAGCCGGGTTGCCTGGATTCGCCTGCACCAGCACCAGTTGATGATGCCCCTGGCTGCCGATGTAGTTCACACTCAGCACCGTCTCGTGCCCCAGCTGCCGCTGGAGCGAGAGATTGTATTGCGTCGTATACGGGCTCACATTATGCGGGTCGTATCCCGGCAGCCCCGAGATCGGCAGGAACGGCGCCCAGTCCACCGTCGTGTTGGGATGGCTCGGCGACGCCCCGAACGCGGGGAACTTTATTGGGAACCGCTGCCCCTCGTTGGCGCCCGTCGCGAGATCCATAAAAGGACTGTTGAACTCAGGCGGCTGCGGGCTTACATACGTGCTTCCGTAGGGAGCATCGCCCGCCATCACTCCCGAGGAGATTCCTTCCACGGCGGAGAAGAAGCGACCCGCGCCCACGCGGATGCTGGAATCTCCCGCATTGCCCAGCAGCGCGCCCAGCAGGCCGCTATGCTTCCCCGGCGAATAAGCGACGCCAAGCCGCGGCGAAAAATCATTCCAGCGAATTGGCGCGAGTGAGCGCGATACCCCCTTGTCTCCGGGAAACACAAGTCCGGTCGGCGCGCCCGGATATACCGCCGATTGCTCGCCCGCCACCAGCGTCTGGATCTGGTTGAACTTCTCATAGAACGGCATCTCTACGTCCCAACGCGCGCCGTAGTTGAAGGTAAGATTCGGCCGTACTCGCCAGCTGTCCTGCAGAAACAGCGCTCCATACCGGTTGCGCATGTAGAACGGCTGAGCGTCCCCCTGCTGAAATCGGCTTGGAGCGCCGATCAGAAAGTCCGCGAAATCGGATCCCGTCTCCGTCCCAAAGAAGGCAAATAGCCCGTTCGACTGCACATCGGCTGCCGCATTCACTTCGTTGAACTTCAACTCGCCACCGACTTTGAATGTGTGAGCGCCAATGACCCGGGAGAACGTGTCCGAATAGTCAAAAACATTGTCGTATTGGTTCAGCCCGACCACTGTAGAGCCGATTACGAAGTTGTTGAAGATTATGTTCTCCACACCCTCGATCGCCGGCCGCTGCGGCAGAATGCTTGCCGAACCAGCCGCCGTCACAAATCCCTGCGACACCAGCGTGGTCCCCACCTTGCCCACCGGCGTTCCCAGAATGTTGACGTCGCGCAGGTACGAGGCTTGTACCTGGTTCACCGTGTGCGAACCGAAGGTCTTGGTGTCACTCAGGCTCATCAGCTGCTCCCGCCCCTCGGTCGCAGCATCGAACCCCGGCACCGTCGCGCCTCCCTGCTGCGTCGGATACGGATTGTCCAGCGCATAATCGTCAATCGAGTAGTAGCCCGAGATCGTCCCCCACCTCGTGCTTGCATCCATGCGCAGAGCGCCTTTATTGTCGCGCAGCGTCTCGTTCTGCGAGGAGGTGGAGAACAAATCACCCGGCAGGTTGGCAGCAGGAATGTACTGCAGCAAATTCTGCGCCGGACTCGACCATGCCGCCTTGGGAACCACCGCGCCGGGAAATACGCATCGATTCGCTCCCGTGCTCGAGCACCCGGGACTGTAGTAGTTCTCCCCATCCGTTACCGGGTAACCCAGCTTCTGCGAGAGCTGGTTGGCAAAGGTTGCCCCGCTCACCGTGCCGCTCAACGCATCGGTCTGGTCCGACAAGTTCCCCTTCAGGTCCTGCGTCGACGGTACCGTAATCAATCCACTGTCCACTCCCTGCGTCAACCGCGTGCCCTGATAATCGCCAAAGAAAAACAGCTTGTTCTTCGCAATCGGGCCGCCCAGCGTCCCGCCATACTGGTTCTGCACAAACTTCCCTCGCTCCGGAGAAAAGTAGTTGCGGGCGTCCAGGTCCGTGTTGCGAAGGAATTCAAATACATCGCCGTGATATTGGTTCGAGCCTGACTTTGTGATCACGCTGATCTGGCCGCCGCTGTAGTTGCCATACTCCGCATCCACGTTGCTCGTCAGAATGCGGAACTCGGCGATCGCATCCAGGTTGGGAATGATCGCTGCTCCCATGGTGAACGGCTCTTCTGCGCTGGCCCCGTTCACGCTGAACCCATTGGAGAACTCGCGCTGCCCGTTGATCGAGAGACTGCCAGGATTCAAATCTCCGGAAGGCGAAATCACGCTGGCTCCGGCCGCGGTCAGCGACCCCGCCGTAAATGAAGCTGCCGGCGCAACTCCTGGCTGCAGCGAGAGCAGATCGGTGAAGCTCCGCCCATTCAAAGGAACAGCCGTTGCCTCGGAGCCCTCGATCACCTCGCCAAGCTGCGTATCCACGCTGTCCACCCGCACATTCGCCGACAACACCGTCACTGTCTCCGCCGCCGCCCCAACGTTCAGCGCCGCGTTCACCTGCAGCGCGCCGCTCGCGTTCAACTTCAGGTTGGTCTCGCGATATTGCTTGAAGCCGGGTGCGTCGATGGTGACTGCGTACATCCCGACCGGCATCTCCGAAAGGGAGAAGAAACCCCTGTCGTCGGTAGCCGTTGTCTGGGTGAGGTTGGTATTCTGTTCGATCGCCGTGACCTTTGCATCCCTAACCAGCAAGCCCTGAGGATCGGTCACTGTACCCGAAATACCCCCGCTTGTGGCCGTGGCTGCTCGCAGCGATGCGGCCATCATCGCGAAGAGCAGCAGACAGCACCAACAAAGCCTGTAGTAACCCAGAGCCCGGGAATGCGATTTACCAGGGATCCCCGACTTCATATCTCCACCTCGACTCAAATCGGACAACTGCAAACATCTGCATACACCAGAGAAGGCAACTTCCACTATCTCGCTAAGAATAAGTCGCTTGGACGACTTTGGTGCGGCGATCACAGAATCCTCTGTCACAACGTAAATAGCCATTTTGTCATTTATTTGAGCGAAATCTGTCATCTGCGCCGTGCCCTATAGCCCCAGGTCTCTTCAGACAACTGGCGGGATGGAGTGCAATCGGACGGCCATTTTGGTCCGCAATGTAAAATGGCGAATCGGGCAGCGAAATGAAGCTACTTATCCTGGAAGACGAGGTAAAAACCGCCAACTTTCTGAAGCGTGGCTTCAGCGAGGCGGGCTTCGTCGTCAGCATTGCGATCGACGGATTCGATGGCAGGCGCCAGATCGAAAATGGCGCATTCGACGTGATCGTGCTCGATATCATGCTGCCCGGCATCAATGGCTGGGAGATCCTGAAATGGCTGCGCGGCGCTGGAGTGGGAACTCCCGTCCTCATCCTGACCGCCCGGGACGAGGTCTCCGACCGGGTCCGCGGACTGGAACTTGGTGCCGACGACTATCTGGTCAAGCCATTCGCCTTCTCCGAGCTGTTGGCGCGGGTCCGCACCATCCTGCGCCGGCCACCAGTCCGCGAGGCAGCTACACTTCGGGTCGCCGACCTGGAACTGGATTTGGCCGGACTCAGGGCCACACGAGCAGGACAGCGCCTCGATTTGACCGGCCGCGAGTTCAAGCTTCTCTCGCTCCTGGTGCGCCGCGCCGGAGAAGTCTTGACCCGAACCTCCATCGCGGAATCCGTCTGGGACATGAGCTCCGAGGGCGATACCAATGTAGTCGATGTAAACATGCGGCGGCTGCGAACCAAGCTGGACGACCCCTTCCCGCGAAAACTGCTGCGCACCGTTCGGGGGGTGGGATATGTCCTTGAAGATCTTGAGGGAAACTAACTCGCGGGCCAGGGGCGGCGCGTCGCTCGCCTTGCTGCTTACCGCCTGGTATACCTCGGCGTCTTTCCTCGTCGTCGCGATTGCCACCGGGTTACTCTATCTCGCGCTGGCAGATAACTTGCGCAGAATATCCGAACAGTCGCTGCTGGACGAGGTCGAGGTGTGCCGCGAGCTGGTACTCGAACAGGGGGGGAATTCGCATCCCCTGCACGAGGAGGTGGAGATCGATTCGGCGGTACGGCGATACCAGAAGTTCTACATCCGGGTGCTGGATGCG
>Ga0182013_10006450_pt1 | contig 13304 bp, 12 predicted proteins | sample 612S2MmetaG_FD_120487 | JGI IMG/M metagenome (GOLD analysis project Ga0182013, IMG submission 120487) | Permafrost microbial communities from Stordalen Mire, Sweden - 612S2M metaG | ecosystem: Environmental > Terrestrial > Soil > Wetlands > Permafrost | place: Sweden: Stordalen | collected... | reverse complement strand
GCGACAGCACTAATACAGTCTTTGTTCCGAATTCCCTGATGAGTTCTATCGCGGTCAACAACGTTTACCGCCCGCTGGGCAAGACGCGTTTCGAGCTCTTCATCTGGTTCGATCCGGGTATTCCGCATGACCGCGTGACGCGCGTCCTGATGAGCGCGGCCCGGTCCACGACCGGCATCGAGCACGATAATCCGCCGCTGGAAGTAGTGGCCTCGAAATATACTCCTTCCGGAGTTGAATTCATAGTGCGTTACTGGCTGATTCCGGAAACCTCTCCCACGGGTGCCAAGAACCGTCTGATGGCCTCAATCATGGACCAGGCGAGCCGATCCGATCTGCATGTTTCTTTTCCGCACGAGGAAATTGCCTACGAAATCAAACCAAAGCCCGTCAGCGACCGCATTGAACTCAAGACCGGATTTCTTGAGCGCAACCCTTTCTTTCGTTCCTGCCGGCCTGGGGAATTGAAAACGATCGCGACTCACATGCATACGCGCAAGTACCCGTCGGGAGCGCGGGTTGTCACCTTCGGCGAGGGTGGCGATTCCATGTTTCTGGTTTCCGAAGGGTTGCTGGAAGTTTCGGTTCCGAACGGCACGGAACATCCAACCGTGGTCGTCGGCAAATTGCTCGCCGGCGATTTCTTTGGAGAGATGTCGCTGCTCACCGGCGAACCCTTCTCGGCAACAGTAACTTCAGTTACTGACACGGTGATTTACCAGATCCGGCGGCAGCATATTCGTGCTTTAATGCAGAACCGACCGGAAATCGCTGACGGGATGACGCATGTGGCGGCCGAGCGCCGGCTTCAGAACGAGAATGCAACTCATGCCTTCGACACGGACGCACCCAGCGAGGAGCATCAGAATCTGAAGTCGATTATTCTCGGGAAACTCCACTCCCTGTTCTCGCGCCTGCACGATTAACGGATGCCCATAGAGTTGAATGACGCATCCGGATACAGCGGGTTTGCAGCGAGAGTTTTTGCCCCGCGGACTGAATCCGAGGTCGCTGACATCGTTCGCGAAGCATCGGCGGCCGGGCAATTCATAACCATTTGCGGAGCACGAACCGGGCTCACCGGCGGCAGCGTCCCGAAGTCTGGCTGGGCGATTTCGCTGGAGCATCTGAAACGCATTGAGATTCGATCCGGATACGCCATCTGCGGCGCGGGCCTGCTGCTTCGTGAGTTACAAACTTCGGCAGCGGGTTCGCGCCAGTTTTATCCGCCTGATCCCACTGAGAACAGCGCTTCCATCGGAGGCACGATTGCAACGAATGCCAGCGGCTCGCGCAGTTTCCTCCATGGAGACACGCGCCGCCATGTACGCGCGCTGCGAGTGGTTCTTGCCAGCGGCGAAATCATACAACTGCGTCGCGGCGAGAGGCCTCCCTTCGAACTGCCTGTTCTGCGGGCGCCTGCAACGACGAAGAATACAGCTGGCTATTTTCTGCGGCCCGGGATGGACTATCTTGATCTGTTTATCGGGTCTGAGGGAACGCTCGGGATCGTAACGGAAGCCGAGTTGAATCTTCTTCCCTCGCCACAATCCCTCTTCGCTGGCGTGGTGTTTTTCGAATCCGACGCCGACGCGCTGGACGCAGTGGATCGCTGGCGCGCCGTGTCGCAGTTGAGAATGCTCGAGTACCTGGACGCTGCGTCACTGGAACTGCTTCGGCCTGCTTTCCCGGAGATTCCGTCGTCAGCTAAAGCCACGCTCTTAATCGAACGCGAGGGCGACGACTGGTATCCGGACGCAGGTATAGACGCGTCGTGGTTCGCGGCGGGCCCGGGCGATCGCGAGCGCTTCCGTCGCTTTCGCCACGCGCTCCCCGAAGCCGTAAATGACCTGGTGCGCCGGCGCGGTCTGACCAAGACCGGGTCGGATTTCGCGGTTCCCATCGCTCGAAATCGCGAGATGTTGCGCTTTTATCGGGAAACTCTCGACCGCGAGTTTCCCGGTCAATACGTCATCTTCGGGCATATTGGCGACGCCCATCTTCATGTGAATCTGCTGCCGTCCAGCGAGGCGGAGTGGGCGCGGGCGCAGGAACTGATGATCGTATTTGCAAAGCAGGCGGTAGAACTCGGAGGGACCGTATCCGCGGAACACGGGTTGGGAAAGAGCAAACGCCACTTCCTGCCGATTCAGTTCACCGGTGTCGAAATTCAGACAATGATGGAAGTGAAGAAATGCCTCGACCCCCAATGGATACTGGGTCCGGACACACTCTTCCCTTGCCCTGGCCGATCTTGAATTGAACCTGATAAAGTATTTTCACCTGGAAGAACATGCGAATTCGTAATAGCTTACTGACTTGTCTTTTTGGCTGGGCGGCCTGCTGTGCCGCCCAGAGCACCAGTTTCCCCCGCACAGCGGACGGGAAGCCCGATATGAATGGTGTCTGGCAAGCCATGAATACGGCCAATTGGGACCTTAGGGCGCATTCGGCGCAGGCGGGGCCTGTCGTTTCTCTGGGCGCCGAGTTCGCCGAACCCGGCGGAATGAGCGTTATTGAAGGCGGCGACATCCCCTATCTGCCGGCTGCCCTCTCAAAGAAAAACGCCAATTTCGAACACCGGTACACTGACGATCCGGAGCTGAAATGCTATATGCCGGGTATACCCCGGTCGACCTATTCGCCTTATCCGTTTCAAATCGTGCAGTCGCCGAAATACGTTCTGATGGCGTATGAATTTGCCGGCGCCAGCCGCACGATTTACATGGAAAAGGTACCCGAATCTCAGTCCGACTCCTGGATGGGGCATTCGGTCGGACACTGGGAGAGGGACACTCTGGTTGTCGACGTGACCGGCTTGAATGATCAAACGTGGTTTGACCGGGCAGGCGATTACCACAGCGATCAATTGCATGTTGTCGAGCGTTATACGCCGCTGGGTGCCACGGCGCTGCAGTACGAAGCCACCATCGAGGACCCGCAGGTATTCTCGCGGCCGTGGAAGATCAGCATGCCTCTCTACAAGCACCTCGAAAAAGGCGCTCAGATCAGCGAGTTTAAGTGCGTCGAGTTCGTGGAAGAACTGCTCTACGGACCTTACCGCAAACGTACGAAATAGGAACCGCTTTATTTTTTAGTGTCGGCCTCAGCTTCTTGCTGGCGCGCACCCTTGAGCATGCCCATCATGGCGATGTTGCCCTCATGGCAGGCATATTCGTACATCAGTTCGTTGGTGTGCCGGAGAGGAATCATGAGGCTCCACGGCCGGGTCCATGTCGCAGGGTCGTCGATCGTGATGGCGTACTGAAGCACTCCCTCTTCTGTCCGGGTGAAGCGCTCGATCGTATGAAGCTTCTCGGACGAACCCATAAAGGCGCCCGGCTTGTAGTTGGCGGTGTCGATGACGAGCGTATCGCCTTCCCAATGGCCGCGTGAATCGCCCATCCACGTTTGAACTGTTGCCGGCGGATGCGGAGAACCGTCGAGCGGAACGATGCGGACATCGTGAATCTGCTCCGTTGCTATGGCCACCGAGTTCTTGCTCTGTACCAATTCGTAGTAGCTGTCGTAACCTGCCAGAAGCCGCGGTGAACCGTATGAGATGCAGCGCTCGGCGAGCGAGCGGTCTTCGGGACCATCCGGAACCGGGTGGCGCACCACGGCGGCCTGTCGTTTCATTGCGTCAGCGGTCATCGGCGGGATGCGCCCGTCGGGAGGGTCGGTGATCAGGGCTGTACGGTTGTCCCAGTCCCGCTCGGCGATCCAGACGGTGTTGTAGTCGCCCGTTGCGCCGTCAAAGCCTTTCTCCGGTCTTTTGTGAGGACCGGAGGTGCCTTCTTTGACAGCTGTGTACACGGCCTCGAAAACACTGTCGCCAAACTCGGCATCGCCGCCGGTCTCGAAGAATTCCCTGGCTTTTACTTTGAGAGCGGTTACTTCCTCGTCGGTAAGCGTCGTACGCCCGGCCAGTTCCTTCGGCCGCTGCAGCGGCGTGGCATTGTTATTGGACCAAACGCCCTGGAAATCGGGCTGGCCGTCGACGGTCCGCGGCAGGGTCCATTTCTTCTTACCCGCGCTTACGTCCGATTTCGCGGTTTGGGCCAGAAGCAACGAGGGTGTCAGGGACAGGATGCTTGTGATTCCGGCAGTTAGTAAGAGTTTTCGAAGATGCATTCCGACTCCGTATTCGCCATTCAGTATATATCGATCTCAGGAACTTTAAACCCGGCGTGAGTGTCCAACAGCTGTGGATCTTCCCTGCGCGCCATATGGGGCTGGAATACGAGTCGTCTTAGAGAGGCGGTCTCGTCGCGTGCTTTTGAGCGTTGCCGTTCCTTTGGTCCTTCTCACCATCGTTTCGTGCGCGCATTCAATCCGTGTATCGCGCGGCGCACTCGACAAGTTGAAGCAAGGTGGCGACCACTTTGTTCTGGTCTTTGGATCGCTTTCGACTCCGGCAGGGAATCTCGACCGCCCTACACTTCGGTTTTTTCACTCCGAAGACGGCGGCATGGCAGAGGCTCTGCTGTGGACTACAACGATCGCAACGGGCCAACGTTTCTATGCGGCCCTGCACGCGCCTGCCGGAGCGGAATATCTGGATCAGTTCCTGGTTGAAGTTGGTTCTGAGATGTCGGGGTTCGACCGGATCTACTGGACACGTTTGCGCAAGGATCAGGAACCGCTGGCGATGTACGTCGGGGAGATCGAAGTGAGGCCCGCTTTGAATCGCAGCGCGCAAGGTCAGAAAGTGGTGGTGGAGACCCGCGATGATTTCCAGAACGCCCAAAAGGAACTGCGACGTTTATATCCGCACTTCGATGGCGCAGTCATCAGCACGACTCGTGCGCGGAGTTCTGCGCAGCTGCGATAAAGTTCAAGGCAAGTTCCGGACCCGATCAAACTAATGATCTCCCAGGAAAACGCGCACGATCCCGGTCGCCTTCGAGAGCGTCCGGTTCGCCGGTGCACTGCTTGAAAGTAAGCGCAACACCCGGTAACTGAGACCGTTCACCAGAGGCGCGGCCAGTGGATTAAACGTGACGCACTGGCGGACGGGTTTGGCGCGGTAGCCCATCCGGAATTTGAATTCATCCACGCTGGCTGGCGCATCGAGCGATTCAAGACCGTAGAAAATCGACTGAACTCCGGGCCGGGACAGCATTTCCTGTGTCACCACGAAACTCAGCGCATTGTTTACGTGTTCTTTCAGAAACGACCGGTGGCATTGCTGGGAGAGCATGTTGACGCATTCGCCCATGCGAAAGGTGCACACGAATGCCCCGAGTTTTTCTTCGACCAGCGCGGCCCAAAATTCAAACCCTTCCAGTTCGGCAGCCAGGCGATAGGCACGGCTCCAGGTTTCGAAGGACTCGCCCGTTTCCCTGCCCTGCCGGTCGAGCGTATCGGAGCGCAGCGCCCACCCCTCGGCGATGAAGCGTTCGGCGGAAATCGGCTGCACGATGCAATTTTTCAAACCGCGACGCACGTTCTTGCGAGCCCAGTGGCTGAGATTATCGAAGCCGTAAGCGGGTTCGTCGAAAACCACGTGGTAGCTGGGAATGCCGCCTGGCGAATCGACGGGCGCGGAATAACGGACGGCCAAAGCCCGGTGCTTTCGAAATAACTGGTTAAGATCTTCAGGGGTCGGGTGAATCAACCAGTGGTAAGGAAAGGCTTGATAAACTCCGAACCCTTCGTCCTGCCACCACGAAGAGGGGGTACGGACGACACGCTTACCACGCCTCCGCAGCCACTCCGCAAATATGTCCGGCGTCATTCCGGCTGGAGAGTTTTCTTGTGCAGGCCGAGCCAGATCAGTCCTGCTAGCACCAGGGCCGCCAGCATCCAGTTGAGGTTGAAAACCGGCCATTGCAACTGGCTCTCAAAACGGTGGAGGGCATAGGCCCGCTCCACCATGCGGTGCCAGTCCATGTGGGCAACCAGACCGGCGAGAATCAAGGTGCCGATTTTTTCGGCAACGGCGAAGCGGAAGAAAATATCGACAGCGGGAACCAGCAGTGCCAGTGCGAGGAACTGGCCGAGTTCGATGCCGAGATTGAAAGAGAGAACCGACACCAGCGGATGGTCGCCGCCAAATTGCCACACGGGGAAAAGGGCGAACCAGAAGCCGGACCCGAATACGAGACCGCATGCGATGGCGGCGCCCCATCTCCGTTTACCCCTGCGCGCGGATGTGCTCACCGCCATGACACATTCGAGCGCGAGGTACACGACGCACAGTGCCATCAGCGTGTAAGTCAGCGGCGGCAGCCATACTCCCGACGGCCCCAAGCCATAAGCGGATGCGATCAGCGCGAAGGAATGAGCGATCGTGAAAGCCACCACAAACGGAAACAGAGCGCGGTAGCGGCGCAGGAGAAGCACGAAGCAGAAAAGGAGAAGCGAGTGGTCTGTCTGGTCAGTGATGTTGAAGAATCCAGCTTCGATGAAGTGCGCGGCGGATTGATCCCAGGAAGGATTCAGCTTGAAGGGCTCGGGGTCGCCCTCGTATTCAAATGCCCGCACGCCTCCATCCGGGGGAAGAAAGTCGAACGTCGTGGTGACCTTCACGCCAAGCCTGCCGAATCGCGGCACGAATGTGAAGTCGGACCGGTCCGAGTGGATCGGGGTTTCCAGCAATACGTCCATCACGGCTCTGTCCCACATGACCAGTGAGTTCGCCGGGAGCTTTGGACCGTTTACGTGCGCGAGAGCCTCGGCATAGCTGCTGAATGACGGATCCGTCTGGCGGGATAAAAGCATCTTCTGGACAACCGGCTTTTCCAGCCTGGTATCGCCTTCATAGAGAGTCAGAATATCGGCCACCCATACGTTTGCGGGGACAGGCAGCATCGGTTCCGATTGGGGCAAATCCAGATAGCCCGGTCCAGGCAGCATTGGCAGAAGCGTATCGATCAATGCGTTGACAGGCACACGCACGATCCATTGCATCTTGTTGCCGGAGGGTTTGGCGAAGATGTGGATTCGAACGTCGTCGGGGACTTCGTGCGCTGAGACGGAAACAGCGACTGCCAGGAGAAGTATTGCTCTCGATAAAAACCAAGGCAGGCTGAATGCCTGCCCCACCAGCCTCTTAGATTTCATGGCGCCGCTCGTTTCCTGAGCGCAGCATGCCGGAGATGAACCAGACCGCGCCGCCGAAGATGACCAGAATCATCATCCAGCGCATGCCAGCGGCAAGCAAAGCGGCATCGAACACCGGCCAACTTAGCCGGAAGCGGCTTAAGCGATCCCAGCGCTCCGTCATCCAGTGCCAGGCAGCGTGAGCGGCAAGTACTGAAAGAACGATGGATTCGATTTTCTTCGCTGAACTATATCGAAAGAGAAGGCCTAAAACAGGAACCAGCAGGGCCATAACCAGGATCAGGGCCGCTTCCACACCGACATTGAAGGCGATCGCCGACCAGAGCGGCCAGGACCCGGCGAATTGCACTTTCGAAGCGAAGCCGAAGGCGAAACTGAACCCGTAAATCAGGCCAAAGAACAGGGCCGCCAAGGCACGCCGGTAGGGAGTAATTCCCCCCGCTATGTTCGCCAGCGCGAGATAGAGAATTGAAATCGCGACCAGAGTGTCAAGCAGCGGGCCGAACCATAGTCCGTCCGGCGCCAGTCCACAAACAGAAGCAAGCAGCGTAATCGGGATCGCGCTGGCGAAGGCGACTGTTACAGGGAATATGTCGCGAAAACGCCGGAAAGGCAGCACGAGACAAAAGACGAAAAGCAGATAGTCGGTCCCGTCCAGGAGGCTGTTGAATCCCCATCCGAGGAACTGCGTGACATCCTCAAACCATCGTGGTTCCAAAATTATAGTGCCGGGATCACCCTGGTAGCTGAACACACGTCCCAATGGCATAAGTGTCAGGCTCGTGGACACGCGTACGCCGAGATGGGCGAATCTGGTCTGCACTGAGAAATTCGATTGCGCGGAATGAACGGGATATTCAAATAAAATATCCATCCACGACTGGCCGGGAAGCGTGCTGGTCGAAGCGTCCAGTTCCGGGCCCTTCAGATGCGCCAACGCCTCCTCATAGGACGCAAAAGAACTGTCGGACAGAATCGCGGCGCGCGTTGAGACCACGCGCGGCTTCGGCAAAAGAATTCCGTCCTCATAGACATTGATGGAATCGGCAATCCGGTATCGGGCTAACCCCGGAAGAGTGGTATTAGCAGCCGGAAAATCCAGATAACCGGACTCGCGGGCCGGGAACTGGACGTCGTTGAAAGCGGCCATGGAAACGCGCACCAGCAACTGCAGTTTGTCGCCTGCTGGTTTAATGAACGCCTGTATGCTGACATCCTCGGGAAAGGGACGAACGGCCGCGTCCGCCGGGAACGCAAAGAACGGCGCATACAACAACCATGCCGCGGAAAGGACCCGCCGCGGCAATCTGAATCGCATAACGCCAGTTTACAATTCAAAAACGAATCATGTATAGTAGTTGCGTTCCGCGCCTATACCGCATTTTCCCCCAGGCCGCCGGAATGGAGGATTTAACGATTTATGAAACGTAACATCTACGTGGGTGCCACGATACTCGCACTCGCCGCCGCGCTCGGAGTTGGCTCCGCAGTCGTCGGCAAAAAGGCCCGCGTTCAGGCTGCAGGCGTCGTCGCCCCCCGGTTCGAAGTCGATCCGATGTGGCCGAAGCCGCTGCCGAATCACTGGGTGATCGGTCAGACCATCGGTCTCGACGTCGACTCTCATGACAACGTCTGGATCATCCATCGCCCGGGCACATTCGATTCATCCGGCAAGGAAACGTATGCAATGACGAACCCGCCCAGTGCAGAATGCTGCATCGCGGCGCCGGACGTGCTCGAATTTAATGCCGCCGGCGATCTCGTCGGTCACTGGGGCAAAGCCGATGGCCATGACTGGCCGAGCTCAAATCACGGCATCACAGTAGGACCCGATGGAACCGTATGGCTGGGAGCTAATGGCGGTGGTCAGACCGCTCCGCCTCCCGGAGCTGCAGCAGCCCCCGGCGCTGGCCGCGGAGCAGCAGCAGCCCCCGCTCGTGGAAACACCGCTCCTGTCGGTGGCGCTGAAGCAGGCGTCGCAACGGGTGGTGGACAGTACCATGACAGCTTCATCCTCCATTTCACGCCGGACGGAAAGTGGCTTGGCGAAATCGGTGGAGCCAACATGAACAAGGGCAGCAACGACACCAGCTCGCCCCGCGGCGTTGCTGAAATTCGCTTCAACAAGGAAGGCGAACTGATCGCGGCTGACGGCTACGGCAACAAGCGCGTCTCGGTTTGGGATCCCCAGACCATGAAGCTGAAGCGGTATTGGGGCGCCTACGGCACCAAGCAGATCGACGATGCGAATGCTGGCCGCTACGTTCCTGGCCAACCGCCGGCCAAGCAGTTCCGCAACCCGGTTCACTGCGCGGTTCCGTCCAATGACGGCATGATCTATGTTTGCGACCGTGTCAATGACCGCATCCAGATCTTCAAGGAAGATGGCACTTACGTTAAGGAAGTGTTCATGAACACGAACACCCTTGGCGACGGTTCGGCGTGGGAAGTCGCGTTCTCGAAGGATCCGCAGCAGAAGTTCATGTATGTTGCCGACGGTTCCAACGAACGCATTCACGTGTTCGAGCGCGAATCCATGACAGAACTCACCGCTTTCGGTGACGGCGGACGCCAGCCCGGCCAGTTCTATGCCGTGCACAGCATCGCGACCAACTCCAAGGGCGACATCTTCACGACGGAGACCTATCGCGGTCAGCGCGTGCAGAAGTTCCTCTATAAGGGCATCGGCCCTGTCACGGCTGCCTACACTGGCACCCCGTGGCCGAAAAAGAAGTAGTTTTAGGTTAGATCGTTAGGACATGGACCCGGCGCTGGAAACAGCGCCGGGTTTTTATTTGGTGCATGGGCAATTTGCCGGGCACCGACCATTTCGTTGCCGCTCCTTAACAGTCGCGGTTCGGATTAGCGGTACTGCAGAGCAGGTCTGGCGTATCGTTCAAACCAACGACAATTCGGATCGTTTTGCTCACGGCCGGTTGTTTCTTCGATGTAGCCGTGATCTTCGCCGTCCCCGTAATCCCCAAGGCCTTGAACGTGACCGATGTTGGCCTCGTTGTGAGCGTAGTGCAAGCTGTGCCCGTACAAGTCCACGTCACGCCCTTGCCGCCATCGTTCGTGGCGACAACATCTATCGTCACCTGCTGACCCAGATCCAAAGTCACCACACCCTCCGGGAAATCCGGAAATGCCAAGGTCACCGGCTGACTCTTGCAGCCCAGCAGGAGAATCGAACCTATCAGAAGACAACGGATCTTCATGGCGTTGCTGCCGCCTCCCGCATCGAATCGAGAATCTCCTGTTTCCGGTACTGATTCCCGGACCATATCTTATCCACAGTCCCATCCGGCGCCAGTAGAACCGTGCGCAGGCTATGAGTGATTTGATTGTCCTTTTCGAAATATGTCAGACCGAAAGCCGATGCCAGTTTTTTCAAATCGGCGGGCGCCGTTGCCACAAAGTCCCAATGCTCGAACCCGGCGGGATCATCGCGCAGGTAAGACAGCCCGTACTTTCGCAAAACCGGCGGGGTGTCGAATTTCGGGTCGAGGCTGACGCTCACCAGATGGGTTTTTTTGTAGTCCCCGGGCGTCTTCTGAAGTTCCCTGTGGATCGATGCGAATTCATTGCTGAGGAGCGGGCAAAACGTCGGGAACGGACATCGCGTATAGATAAAGGTAATCAGCACGGATTTACCCTTGAACCCGCCCAAGTGAATCTTCTTCCCGTCCTGATTCACCAGTTCGACATCCGGAATCTCCGCACCAGGCTCCAGATCATCAGCTGTAGTGTTGTGAACCGTTTCGCGCCCGCTGGTGTCGGTAATGACAAGACGCTCCAGCCACGGGTTTTCCTTTCGATCCGCAACCAGGTCGGCTGTAATCACATCGCCCGCCTGGACCTTCTCGAAACCGGCCGCATCTTTCACCCCGTACGACATGGTCATGGCGGGCATGAATCCCGGAATGTCCTCGTGATTCACCGTCAACTGGTCGGTGCTCTTGGCCAAGACGCGCCCGCGTAAGGCGTAGTGCTTTTGTGTGGAGCAGGCACCGAGCACCAGTGCGAGGACGAGCAGAGCATATGCGGGTCGCAAGTGCATCCAGAACTCCTCTCTCTGCTCTCATAATCGCACCCGCAGGTCCGTGATTCCGGCATTTCTTTTCAATACCTTGCCAATAGGGACTGCGCCGGAGCGCGATCTGACTGCGTGAAGGCACGCAAGCAGCCCCTATTGTGCAACGGGAATACTCGGGGAATATTCGGTTTGGACCGATCAGCCCCGCCTGCGAAAATGGCACGGGTATATGGTGGCCGGTCAAGATACGCGGTCACCGGTAGTCCGCTAAATGTGTGTGGCTGATTTGGTGGCGGCCTTGAGAGTGCAGTCCACCAGGCGATCACGCCTTTATCTCCTCTGCCATTCCTTCAATCAGTAAGGGGAGCCGCTGTTGAATACCAGGAGAAGGTTTGCCAAATGTTTTCGCAATATTGTGCTCCAACAAGACGGTAATTCCGAACACGATGAGCGATTGCGCGGATTACGCGATGCTCATCAAGGTCTATCGGGCCGCGCCGGAAGGGGAGCGCAAGTACAGTCCCGCCGAAGTTTCCAGCGTGGAAGTGGTCCCAGTCATGGGGCAACCCGATCCCGACCGCATCTGTACGTCAATAGTGGAGCGGTCGAACCCTATCGCTTCGCATGGGGCTCCGCCGGTTCACCAGATTGACGAACGCCTTTAGCAAAAAGTCGGAGAACCACTGGGCCGCTGTTAGCCTCTGGTACACGTTCTACAACTTCTGCCGGATTCACAAGTCCCTGCGCGTGACTCCGGCGATGGCCGCTGGAATTTCTGACCACGTGCGGGGTATCTCTGAACTGTTAAACGTATGACAGAATAAGCCCCTAGTCTGTGATAGCGTAGTGCCAGATGGCACTGTTCGTAGTCTTGGCGCTAGGCACCTCCGCTCCCGATGTCCAGAAAGGTATCGAGGAACATTTCCCAGATAATTTCTATTTAATCGAAGCGGGGAAATGGCTGGTTGCTACCTCGCTCGTGACAGCGAAGCAGGTTTCTGACAGGATAGGCATTACGAACGATGAAAATATTGGCCAGTTAACCGGCCTCGTAATCCGCATGGCTGGGTATTTTGGTATGGCGTCCAAAGATATGTGGGAGTGGATTTCCGCCAAATCCATAAAATCCAATGCCTGAGCGACCCAGGTCCCCGCGAGGGCAAGGTCCGACACAACCGCCCGATAATCCGATCCCGCCACCTCAACAGCTTCCGTCTGGAGACTACAGCTATACGGTAGAACTGGTTGCCCGTATAGAAAATCAACTCGGTGGACTGACGGAAGCCATAAAATCCCTCAAAGAAACCACTAAGGAGCATGGGGTAGAACTACGGGCTATTGGAAAAGACGTTTATGCCGCCAGAACAGTGACTATCTTTGTGGGGGCATTCCTAACTCTCGTTATCGCGGTTGTAGGGTACGTTGCGATCCCTCTATTATTCAAACTGATCGACATTGGCGCAGATATTCTTAAAAAAGGTCACTAAAGACCAAGCCACACACATTTAGCGGACTACCCGCTTAGCGGTAGCGCCACGTTTGTTATTTTGTAGGGAGTACCCAATGCTTCGCATCACTGCCCTGCTCGCAGTTGCACTATTCTGCATCCTGCATGCGCCCCAACTCGATCCGCGGGTTCTGGCCGCGCTGAACGCTAATGCCGCGGCGGCAGCAGCCAACGCCGCTCCCGCGCTCTCGCAGTATCCCGACGGCGAATATGTCTGTCCGATGGATGCCGATGTCCGCTCCGCCAAACCAGGAAACTGCTACCGGTGCGGGATGAAGCTGGTCGAAGGCGTCATGGACCTTAAGGAATACCCTGTCAATCTCACGATTGCGCCGCGGCTCATCAGGCCGGGAGAACCCGCCACGCTCGATTTCGACATTCGGAATCCCGTCACCGAGAAACCCGTCCGCGATTTCGATGTGGTGCACGAAAGGCTCTTCCATCTGTTTGTAGTCAGTCAGGATTTGAAATTCTTCCTGCACACCCATCCGGAGCGGAACGGCGACGAGAACTTCCACCTCAACATGCGATTCCCGAAGGCCGGGATGTACCGCGTGCTCAGCGACTTTTACCCGCGCGGCGGAACACCACAATTAATCACCAGTTCCATGATGGTTCCTGGGGAGGGTTTCCATCTTGCGCCCGCGAAAATCAGCGAGGATCTGACGCCGCAGAAGACCGAGAATTCGGGAG
>Ga0182013_10006449_pt1 | contig 13304 bp, 10 predicted proteins | sample 612S2MmetaG_FD_120487 | JGI IMG/M metagenome (GOLD analysis project Ga0182013, IMG submission 120487) | Permafrost microbial communities from Stordalen Mire, Sweden - 612S2M metaG | ecosystem: Environmental > Terrestrial > Soil > Wetlands > Permafrost | place: Sweden: Stordalen | collected... | reverse complement strand
GAAAACCATGCCCGGGCGAAGTATGTTGCCGCTGCCAACAGGGGCTGGATGTCAGTAAAAACCCTTCCCCCGGCGGATCAGGTGAAGTGTTTTTACTTGACATCCCCTTTTATAGAACCCGCCCATACTCGCAAGAAGACATAGAAAGCATATGAGATATCGCTTGAATATCAGCTCGCGCGCGCGTTGCACCTTAGCAAAGAATTCGTTGGCCGCATCTGCCATGTTCTGTGCTCTCTAGAAGTATCGCTGCGATGGGTGGTGACCAATCTCATCCCCGCTTCACCATCGCCGTTGACTCCCGCACAATCAACTCCGCCTCAACTTTGATCCTGATCTCCGACGCGTCTCCCGACATTAAATTGAACAGGCTCTCCATCGCCATTTGTCCCATGCGCCGCATGGGCTGGCGAACCGTGGTCAGAGGCGGCTGCGTGTACGAGGCGAAGAACAGATCGTCAAAGCCGACCACGGAAATATCTTCCGGTATCCGCCGCCCGTGCAGCCGAATCGAGCGCATCGCTCCCAGGGCCGTCATATCGTTGTAGCAGCAGACTGCGGTCGGCGGATGAGCAAGCGCCAGCAACTGATCCATGGCGCCCATGGCGGCTTCCGGTTTGCCGTCGCCCTGCACCACCAGTTCCGGCGCAAAAGGAATCCCCGCTGCTTCAAGCGCTTCCCTGTAGCCCGCGCACCGCTCCGTATCCGATTGATAGCCAATCTGGTCTCCGATAAAACCAATCCGCCGATGCCCCAATTCGATCAGGTGGCTGGCCGCCGCGCGGCTGCCTTCCTGGTTGCGGATCATCACCGAGTGAACAAACGCTCCCGCATGCTGGTCATTCACCAGGACAATCGGGACCATCATCTCTGACAGCAACGGAAGATACAGAGCGCCCACGCGCGAAGAGGTGACGATGATGCCGTCCACCCGCCGCTCGGCGAAGATCCTCACCACTTGCCTCTCGCGCTCCGGGTCGGCATTCGATTCGGAGAGAAACACGCAATACCCGCGGTCGTGGGCCTCCTGCTCAATTCCGCTGAAAACCTCGCTGGTAAACGGATCGGCGACGGTTGTAACCACCAATCCGATGGTCCGTGACCGCCGAGTTACGAGTCCGCGCGCCGCGGCGCTGGCGTGATAACCCGCCTGGTCGGCAATTTTCCTTATTTTCTCGGCAGTGCGGGGATTCACCAGCGGACTATTTTGCAGGGCGCGGGAAACGGTGGGATGCGACACGTGTGCAAGCCGCGCAATATCCTTGATCGACGGTTGGCGAAGGGGCCGCTTCGCGCCGTCGGGGCGCGGAGCTTCAGCCGCTTTACCTGTATCTTTGTCAACCATATGCAGACATATTCTATATGACTGCTGACTACGCCCACTGGTCGACCACAAGGCCAAATTCCCAATTTGAAACTTGCCACGAAACGGCGGCCGGGGGCAGGTTGGCGTCCGCCCACAGGCAAAACTACGGCGAATGATAAAAAAAATCTCAAATCTGAGGTGTAACTTTTCGCATTTTCGTGCATCATATGGATAACAAGCAGAGGCTTCCCCGAATTACCGCCCGCCCAAGAAAGGTATCCCTTCCTTGCAAAGGTCCTGTACGGACCTCTTCCCCAATATCCCTTCTGGACCCCCTCCTTAGACGGCCTCTCAAGCGGGCCTGCCGGAAGGCAGGCCCATCGCTTATCTCTCCCCGGATAGAATAAGCCTGATGCCTTCTTCGCCCACCCCTCAGCCTTACCCCGAAACGGAAATCCACGTTATCGACACGCTCTTTGAGCGCGCCGGTCTTCAGCGCAACCTGCGCGGTAATGCCCCCGGTGTAACAGGCAGGATGCGCTTTGAGCGATTGTCGCGGGAGGATCTGATGACGGCCGCGCCCGTTCCCCGCGTGGCAGCGAACAGCGTACAGTGGCTTTCTGTGCCGGCCTGGGAAAAGAACAGTTGGCTTTGGCATGGATTCAGCACCCGCCGCGGTGGCCTAAGCCGGGTTTTTTGCGAAGATGGCGCCCCGGGCGAACTGAATCTTGGCTTTACGGCTCCCCACGGACAGGCAATGGACGACCGGGGAACGGTTGCCCGGAATCGGCAGCTACTGGCCGAGGCCGTCAGCGGAGATGCAGACACGCCGTTGATCGCCCTTCGCCAGATTCATTCCAACCTGGTGGTTCTTGCCGACGCCGGCCACGAGCAACCGTGTAAAGCCGACGGACTGATGACCGACGAGCGCGGCCTGCTCATTGCCATACAGACCGCGGACTGCATCCCGATTCTGGTGGCCGACCGCAAGCGGCACGCGGTTGCCGCCTTTCACGCCGGCTGGCGCGGGACGGTGAAACGCATTGTAGAGAGCGGCATTGGCCGCATGAGGCTCGCCTTCGGCTCACGGCCCGAAGACTTGACGGCCGCGATTGGCCCCGGCATCGGCCCCTGCTGCTACGCGGTGGGCGAAGAAGTGCTCTCCAGCTTCGAGTCTCAGTTTGCCTACGCCCGCGAGCTCTTCCACGAGGTCTACGACTCCGACCCGATTCGGACGCGCTATCCGATGCTGTTTCTTACGCAGAGGGCGCCCGGCCACTCGGATATTGGCCCTAGCCTGCACCTCAATCTCGCCGAGGCCAACCGCCGCCAGTTGCTCGCTGCCGGCCTCAAGCCTCGTGCCATTTACTTAGTGGGCGGCTGCACAAGCTGCCGGCCGGAGATGTTTTTCTCTCATCGCGCCTCCGAGGGCCGCACAGGGCGCATGATGAGCGTGATCGGCATCCGGCCTTAGCTTCTCGCCATTGAGGGATTTGAACCTTGCGGGTGATACCATGGGGCATTCTCAATTCTCAGCGGGGAGTGCGCCAAACCATGACAGTTGGCGGAATTGTGGGTCAAAAACTCGTGCAGCACGGGAAGGGCCGGCTTGGCGCCTTGCGCTGCGGAGCTATACTGCTGGGTGCGCTTTTTCTCGCATGGCCGGCCTTCTATAACGGTTTTCCGCTGATTTATCCCGATTCGATGACATATCTTGCCAGCGGCCGCGTAGTGGCGAGAGCGTTGTTCCTGCATCAATTCTCGCAATACTACGGCGTGCGCTCCTTCTTTTACAGCCTCGTCATTCTGCCGTTTCACTGGAACGTTTCGCCCTTGCCTATCGTTGCCCTGCAATGCCTGCTGGTTGCCTATGTTGTCTGGCTGGTAGTGCGCTCCATTGCGCCACGGCACACCGTAGCCCGTTACCTCATCCTGATTCTGGCGCTCAGTATTTTCACAAGCGCAAGCTGGTATGCGGCTTTCATCATGCCCGACATTCTGGGTCCGCTGGCCTATCTCTCCATTTATTTGCTGACCTTCGCGCGGGAGACGCTCTCGCGCACCGAGCGGCTGGCTCTCTGTCTGATCGCATGGTGGGGCATCACCGCGCATTCGTCGCACCTGCTGCTGGCCGGAGGCCTATGGATGCTGCTGGTTGTCGTTGTCGCCTTCCGGCGGAAGCCGTACTGGCGCCGCCCGCGCAGCCTGCGCGTGGTGTTGGCTATCCTCGTTGTTGCGGGAGCATCTCAGATGGCCCTGCACGGCTATCTCTACGGCAAACCATCGCTGAATGGCCAGCGGCCGCCGTATCTGATGGCGCGCGTCATCGCTGACGGTCCCGGACGCTGGTACCTCGACAAGAACTGCGCTCAGTTGCATTGGGCCATCTGCAACCACATGAGCCAGCTCTCCGACAATCCGGACTCGCTTCTCTGGGATGCGAATGGAGCTTACCAGAGCGCAAGCGACGATGAGAGAAACGAGATTGATCACGAGGAAATGCCTCTCGTCCTGGCCACGATTCGCGCCTATCCTCAGCAGCAGCTTTCCCGTTCGGCCGCCAACTTCAACCAGCAGTTGCTGGCCTTCGGTTTGTACGGCTTCGACGCGAACCCATGGATGCTGGAACAATTCAATGAAGTGATGCCCAGGGCGCGGTCGCGTTATCTCCAGAGCCGGCAGGCGCACGACGCTCTTCCGCTCGACCTGATCACAGAGATTCAATGGTGGACCATTGTCGCCTCGCTGGCCGCGATTGCCGCGCTATTTCCCTTCCTCTGGCAGCGCCATTCAACACGGCTCGCGGGACTCAGCCTTGTCGTCGTCGCCACGGTCGTGGCTAACGCGCTGGTCACCGGAGTTATGTCTGTGGTGGATGATCGCTACGGATGTCGCGTAATGTGGATGATTCCGCTGCTGGCGGGAATCTTCCTTCTGGACTGGCTCAATCAAAGGGAAACGGCCAGGGAGGAAAAAGTCAGCGAACAGGGGCAAAGGAGTCGCTGAGTTCTCAATACGAAACTGGCGGGGTTCCCGGCGGCAGATCTTCGTCGCCGGGTCGAGAGAGGTGAAGCTTAAGCGACCTGAGCGGCTGCCTGTGGATTGACCAGGTCGCGCAACTCCTTGGACGGCTTGAAGTAGGGCACTTTCTTTGCTGGAACTTCGACGCGCTCACCGGTCTTGGGGTTGCGCCCGATGCGAGAATTGCGCTGGCGAATGCGGAAGGACCCAAAGCCGCGAATCTCAATCTTATCTCCGCCTTTGAGAGCTCCGATTACTGCATCGAAGATGGTCTCGACGATGACCTCGCCGTCGCGGCGCGTCAGGTCACCCACTCCGGTCACCTTTTCCACCAGGTCTGCCTTTGTCATAGCCTTCTAACCTCCGCTCTAAGAATAACCGGATTCTACCCAATTTGGGGTGAAAATCAAGACTCCCTCGTGAATTTTGGCTTTTCTCCTCAATAGCTTGGCTAAAGAACAATGATTGCAGTTGGAGCAAGCCAACGGCGCCCTGTGCCATTTATGATGGCCAGAGCCATTCGTAGAGCTTGGACCTCCGGCGACGTCCCCAGGCGACAGGTCTTCGTCACTGGGTTAGACGACGGCGGGATCTGAGGGAGGGAAGAGAGGACGTGGAAGTCGAATCCGAAAAGAAATTCCGGCTGAAGTACAGCATTGTGATTCCGGCCTATAACGAGAGTGCACGTCTGCCGTCTACGCTCGCCTCTGTGGTGAACTGCATTCAAACGCGCGGCTGGGATGCCGAGATCATCGTGGTCAACGACGGCTCAGCTGATGGAACCGCAGATGTGGTGCGCAAGTTTGCTGACAATACGCCTGGGGTTCGGTCGATCGAAGAGGCGCTGATTGAAAGCCGCCCGGCTCCGGCTGAACCGGATGGCCGCCGCCCGGTTGAGCTGCGGCTGCTCGAAAACCCCGGCAACCGCGGCAAAGGCTACAGCGTGCGCGCGGGAATGCTCGCTGCTCGCGGCGAGGTAGCGCTGTTTACCGACGCGGACCTCTCGGCTCCCATTGAAGAGGCCGAACGCCTCTTTAAGGCGATCCGCGAGGGCGCGGACGTCGCGATTGGCTCCCGCTGGCTGCAAAGTGACCGCCAGACCCAGCGCCAGCCGGTCTACCGCCAGTTCTTTGGCCGCTGCTTCAATGCCGTTACGCGCGCCGTCATGAAACTTCCCTTCGCCGACACCCAGTGCGGCCTCAAGGCATTCACTCGCGAGGCAGCGCAGACCGTATTTCAGCTCCAGACCATCAACCACTGGGGCTTCGACCCGGAGATTCTGTTCATCGCCATCAAGCACGGCTACTGGGTCATCGAGGTGCCAGTTGCGTGGGGCCACGACGAACGATCCCGCATGAGCTATCTGAAAGACGGCGTCAAGATGCTCCAGGAGCTCGCGAGCATCCGCTGGAACGCCTTCCGCGGACGCTACGACAAACCGGTGAAAGCGGCAAAACGATAAGCTCGCAAACGGCGCGAGGGCGAAAAAGGGCGTTTTCTGGCTAAAACTGCGCCCTTTTCAGCTGTAAAATGGCTAAAATCCGAGGTTTAGTGTTATCAATCAGTTAACAGGCATAAATTGCAACCAATTGATTCTGTGCGAGTTACCAATAAAGCATGGGATAAAATGAGGCCTCCACAGGGGGAGGGGGTAGGGGGTGCGTTGGGGGTACGGACCGGGCGGATGTCCGACATTTTGCGGCGACAGTTGGCGAAATAGGTTTCATTGCGGCCCTTACGGGACGCAACTGCCTGCTGTCCGGTATTCCCAGGGTTCCGCTTCGCTCCACCCATGGGCTATTTTCGATTCCTCCCTCCGGGAGGAGAATGGCGACTGGCTGGAGTGCAAGCTCATCTCTCCATTGTGGACGCCGGGATGGAAATCATCTGCAAAGCGAGATGAGGATGGTGGATTCCCACGCTTGCGATAATTTCATCGCAAGGGTCAAGTAGCCGATGCCATGAACGTGCTCTTTCATGCGCTGAGCCTTCTCCGTTCGCGAGATTTTTGTTCGAGCCGTGTTCGCGCCGCCTTCGGATCAACGTGCACGCCGCGATCGAGCGAAGCCAGCCTGGCCCCAAGCTCCTTGTTGAAGACGGCAAGCTGCGTACCGCGTGCCTGGTCATGCTCTTCCAGAAGGCGCAGAGCCTCGCGAACAACCTCGCTGGCCGAGTTGTAGCGGCCAGACTCGACCTTGGCGGCGACGAATTTGTCCAGTTCGGGGGTCAGCGAAACATTCATGGGAAAGTTCTCCTGCCTTCGATGCTGGACCGGATAACAGACTTTGTCAATCTTTGGTATTTGGACAGGGAATCCCAGGTCCGAAAATCAGGATCTGGGGCACCCGCGCGTTACGGAAAAAGGGTGATGGAGATTTGAGGTCTCCCACCCTTGAATCAAAGAACGATTCAAGGATGGGGCACCCGGCGCTTCGGATGACAACGAAGTAAGGTTGAAGATTTCTATAACGCATGACAGAAAAAGTATGACGGAGATTTGAGATTTCCCACCCTTGCGACAGAAAAAATTCGCAAGGATTGGGCACCTGGCTAGAGATACACTCCCGCCATTTCTTCCATCTTGCCGGGTACCCCATCCTTTTCGCGCCTTTGCGAAAAAGGTGGGAGAACACACTCAGCTCATCAGCTGTTACGCCGTGGCCGCATCGGCGACCGACTGCAATCCACGCGCTTCGATTTCGAATTCGCGGATTTTGTATTTTTGGATTTTGCCGCTGAGCGTCGCGGGAAATTCGGTGACGAAGCGGACGTGTTCGGGGATTTTGTAATAGGCGATCTGGCCTTTGCAAAACTCTTTGATCTCTTCTTCAGTGGCTTCGACGCCGGGGGCGAGACGGACCCAGGCGGCGACGATCTCGCCCAGGCGCGCATTGGGAATGCCGACGACCTGCGCCTCGTCCACCTTGGGGTGGGTGTAGAGGAACTCCTCGACCTCGCGCGGATAGATGTTTTCTCCGCCGCGAATAATCACATCGCGGGAGCGGCCGGTGAGGTGAATGCAGCCGTCTTCGCGCATGATGCCGAGGTCGCCGGTGTGCAGCCAGCCATCGGCGTGGATGACCTGCTCAGTGCCTTCCGGGTCGCCGTCGTAGCCTTTCATGAGCGCATAGCCGCGCACGCAAACCTCGCCCTGTTCGCCAAAAGGCAGGCAGTCACCGCTGAGTGGAGAGACGATCTGGATCTCGGTCTGCGGCATGGCGCGGCCTACGGTGTGGACGCGAATCTCGATGCTGTCGGCGGCGTCGCTCATGGTGACGACAGGCGAGGTCTCGGTCTGGCCATAGGCGATGACCAGCTCATGGCAGTGCATCTCGTTGAGGACGCGCTTCATCATCTCGACCGGACAGGGCGCGCCGCTCATCATGCCGGTGCGCAGGCTCGTCAGGTTGAAGCTGGAGAAATCGGGCAGCGCAAATTCTGCCACGTACATAGCCGGGACGCCATAGACCGATGTGGCGCGCTCGTCGTGGACGGCCTGGAGCGTGGCTCGCGGGTCAAACGTCCAACTGGGCAGGATGAGAGCCGCGCCTGTATTCAGCGCGGTCATGGTGCCGATGACGCATCCGTAGCAATGGAACAAGGGCACCGGAACGACAATTTTGTCCTGCTCGGTATAGTGAAATCCCTGCGCGAGAAACTGCCCATTGTTGACGATGTTGTGATGGGTGAGCAGCACGCCTTTGGGCAATCCGGTAGTTCCGCTGGTGTATTGGATATTGGCCACGTCGTCATTGGCCACATGATCCGGCAGACGGCCCTCGGCGTCGAGGAGCGCCGGCCACTCGGGCGAATCGAAGTAGATGGTGTGCTGGAGGGCCAGATCAAGCCCGTGACGCGCCCGGCCCAGAATCTCTTCGTAATCGGCCCGCTTGTCCTTGTGCCACAGGAACAGAGCCTTCATGCGCGAGCGTTGCAGAGTGAATTGGAGTTCGTGGGAGCGGTAGGCGGGATTCACGTTGACCAGAGCCGCTCCGGCGCGCGCGCAGCCCATGTGCATCATGATCCACTCGATGCAGTTGGTGGACCAGAGGCCCACGCGGTCGCCCCGGCGGATGCCCAGCGACCAGAGCCCCCGCGCCACGCGGTCAGCTTCGACGCTCAGTTCAGCCCAGGTGAGCCGCTTTTGCTGGTGACACGAGGCCACGGCCAGGCGCTCGGGAAAGTGGCTAGCGGTGCGGTCAAGCAGGCCGCCGATGGTCAGATCGAGGAGTGGGCGGCTGGGGCCGCGCGCGTAGCTAAGGGTACAAAGGTCTTCTTCAACAGGCATGGCTCTGAACTTGAAACGGAAAGAGAAGTGTACACCCGCGCACCCCACCAGGATGCGTGATTTGGTACATAACATTCTCAGGCCGCGGCCGTTCAGTTCACGAACGTGGCCTTAACTCGTACTGAACTATCGAAATAGGCTATCCAGACGGCTGCCACCATGAATACCTCGATGAGCCCAATTAACCCGCCGGACGGATGTCTAGGTGGGACGATTGCCGTAACGGCCAAGTGATCCGCGAACGCAAAGAAGCATTGGGCGGCGTAGAAGGCGATCATGCACTTCGGAAGAAGCCGCTTCTTCTTGTAGAAGAGGATGTTGAGGCAGATCAGCGCTGCAATAAATGCTGTATCGACGATGAGCTCGTAGATAAGGAGATCGTTAAGCGACGGGTGATTCTCGAAGACGCCCAGACGCCCTCTGGCCATCAGTGTCTGAATGTTGAAAGTGATTCGAAACAAGCGCTCAATCGGTGAAATCGCCAAGATTACGGCTGGCAGAATCAGCCATCCTGCGATACCCTTGAGGTCGTCGAAATGCTTGAAGGCCGGTGCCTCCGTGGCGCCTGTTTGGGCAACTCCTGGCTGAGCCGCCACCGCGGCTCCGCAGTTTGGGCAAATCTGTGCGCCCTCATCGAGCGCAGACGAACAAGTAGCGCATGAGACGGTCATTTTGAGTCCTTGGGGTGCTTTGCGGGATGCTACATCTCGGTTTTGACGCTGTCAACAGAGATGTATCCGACACAAAATGAAGGCAAACGGCCAGAATCTGCATCTCATGTAAACCCGCAGGCCGGAATTCCCGTCCACATGTCATGAGGATTTGCGTGGAGACTCGTTTTCGCTGTCCCTGCTGTGGATGTAAGACGCTGGATGCGCCCGAGGCGCTGGGCCTTTGCCCGGTTTGCTGGTGGGAGGATGACGGGCAGGAAGACAAAGACGCCTCGGATGTCCGGCTCACGGTGAACGGCGCTCTCAGCCTGGCCGAGGCTCGCGCGCATTTTGCCGAATGTGGTGCGGCGCATCCTCGATTTCTTCCTTACGTGCGCAAGGCTCAACTCGGTGAGCGATAAGCGGGGCCCCCACTGACAAGTCTTCGTCCATGGGGTGAAATAGTACCTTTTCCGATGCCTCCGGCCGCCAAATCCGGCCGGCCTGTTTGACCCTGTCAGCAAACCCACTTACCATGAGGAGGGGTATCTCCCTGGCTGCGCGGGCGCACATTTGCCCTCCAGCGGCAGCCCACGGCAAAAGTGCGCCGCAAGAGTGGGTAGTTTGACGGCCGAAACTGGCGATTTTCCCGAAGTCTGATAAATTTTTTGGCGCTCGCAACGCATGGAAGGCAAAAACCTTGAGTCCTACCGACACCCTCGAAAACAACCCCCAACCCGAATCGACCGAGACGCCGGTGGGCCACGATCACGAAGGTCATGACCACGATCACGAAGGTCACGATCACGGCCCGGTTCTGAACCCGGACTGCACCCGCGAAGTGGTGCTGGATATTCCCGCCGAAGAGGTTTCCAGAGCCTACCGCACCGTGACCGGCAATTTTCGGAAATACGCGAAGATTCCCGGCTTCCGCGCCGGCAAGGTGCCGGAAACGGTTATCAAGCGCCGCTTTTCCGACGGAATCCGTAAGGAAGTGGTCGATAGCCTGTTGCCTGAACGGTTTAACAAGGCGGTTCTCGAGCTGGGTGTAAAGCCTGTCGGCGAGCCGCGGGTGACCGAACTAACCATTGATGACGGCCAGCCGCTGCATGTGAAGGCTGTTTTCGAGTTTATCCCCGAGTTTTCCATCGAGGGCTATAAGACGGTCACGGTCGAAAAGACGCCGGTCGAGATCACCGAGGAAGAGTACCAGCACGAGCTGGAGCAACTGAGGGAGTCGCGCGCCGTTATTGAACCGGTGGAGGAAGACCGTGCGCTGAAGGCCGGCGACTGGGCGCAGATCACTTATAAAGGCCTGATTGACGGCGAGCCTGAGGCTGCCCCTGTGGCGGGTGAAGACACGCTGGTGGAGATTGGCGGCAAGGATACTGTGGCGGCTTTTACCGAAGCACTGAGCGGCGCCAAACCCGGCCAGGAGTTGAAGGCCGAGGTCATTTATCCGGCCGATTATGCCGAGCCCAAGCTGGCCGGCAAGACCGTGAGCTACAACGTCGAGGTGAAGGCCATCAAGAAGCGGATTGTGCCGGAGCTGACCGACGAATTTGCCAAGGAACTGGGCCAATACGAGAGCTTGGCGGATTTGGAAAGCCGCATCCGAGAGCACATGACCAGCCGCAAGCGGCGCAGCGTGGAAGGCGAGACCAAAGACCGGCTCTTCGCCGCGCTCACCGAGCGTTTTGCGTTCGCGGTGCCTGAATCGCTGGTACAGGCGCAGATTGACACACGGCTGGAGCGCGGCCTACGCGCCCTGGCTGCTCAGGGGATGCAGACCGAGCAGATGCGCAAGCTGGATTTTGCCCGCCTGCGTGCGGCCCAGCGTGACGGAGCCTTGGCCGAAGTGAAAACCAATATTCTGCTGGACCGCATCGCCGCCGAGGAAGAGATCAGCATCAACGACGAGGAATTGGACCATGAATTGCAACTGGCCGCCCTGCAATCGCGCGAGCCACTTGATGCATTGCGGACGCGTTTGACTGCGGACGGCGAACTGGCTAAAATCCGGGAACAAATGCGGCGCGAGAAAACCGCGAGCCTGATGTATGAACGGTTGCCCGCGTAGTGCCGATAACAAGAATCGGGGACTAAGTGTCCCCCAAAACAGAAGGGCGAGAAGAGTAGACAATGGCATTGGTTCCCATGGTGGTTGAGCAGACGAGCCGAGGCGAGCGCGCCTACGACATCTACTCCCGTCTGCTACGCGACAATATTATCTTTCTGGGCACGCCCATCGACGACCAAGTGGCGAACCTGGTGGTGGCGCAGATGCTGTTTCTCTCCGGCGAAGATCCGGAGAAGGACGTGCATCTTTACATCAACTCGCCCGGCGGCTCCATCACCGCGGGCCTGGCCATCTACGACACCATGCAATTCATCAAGAACAAGGTGGAGACCATCTGCATTGGGCAGGCGGCCAGCATGGGTGCGTTTTTGCTGTTGGCCGGTACCAAAGGCAAGCGGTTTGCGCTGCCCAACGCGCGCATTCTCATCCATCAGCCGTCCATGGGCGGATTGAGCGGGCAGGCCACAGACATCGACATTCATGCGCGCGAGATTCTGCGCATTCGCGAGATTACCAACAACCTGATTGCCAGGCACACGGGCCAGCCTCTGGACCGCATCGAGCGCGACGTCGAGCGGGACTTTATTATGAACGCGGAGCAGGCCAAGGACTACGGCATTGTCGATGAAATCATCGACCGGCCGAGAACGTAAAAAGCAAGTCAGCACGATCGTAGTTCGAAAGTAGCTGTCCAAAGGGAGCGGGAACATGAAAACGCGCACGGGACCCGAAGAGGCACTGCGCTGTTCGTTCTGCCACAAGTCACAGGACGCCGTGGCCAAGTTGATCTCGTCGCCCAGCGACTACCCTCGCGCATACATCTGCGATGAGTGCGTGGCCGTTTGCAACTCGATTCTCGAAGACGACAAGGGCGTCGATGCCGCCCATCCAGCTAATGTCGCCGGCCACCTGCCCAAGCCGCAGGAGGTCAAGGATTTTCTCGACGACTTCGTTATCGGCCAGGACCAGACCAAGAAAAAGCTCGCCGTCGCGGTTTACAACCACTACAAGCGCATCCAGATGAACAAGACGCGCAACAACGAAGTGGAGCTGACCAAGAGCAACATTCTGCTCATCGGCCCCACCGGATCAGGAAAGACGCTGCTGGCCCACACACTGGCCAAGATGCTCGACGTGCCCTTCGCAATAGTGGACGCCACCACCCTGACCGAAGCAGGCTATGTCGGCGAGGATGTGGAGAACATCATCCTCAAGCTGCTGCAGGCCGCCGACGGCGACGTGACGCGCGCCCAGCAGGGCATCATCTACATCGACGAGATCGACAAGATCGGCCGCAAGGACGAGAACCCTTCCATCACGCGCGACGTAAGCGGCGAGGGCGTGCAACAGGCGCTGCTCAAGATTCTCGAAGGCACAGTGGCCAACGTGCCGCCGCAGGGCGGACGCAAGCACCCGCACCAGGAATTCACCGCTGTGGACACCACCAACATTTTGTTCATCTGCGGCGGGGCCTTCGTAGGCCTGGAGCGCGTGGTGGGCCGTCGCGTGGGCAAAAAGGCGCTGGGCTTCAAGACCATCGACTCGGCCGAGGGCGATGCGGCAACCTCCCGTTCACATCGCGACACTGAATTGCTACGCCGGACTGAGCCGCAGGACTTAATCAAGTACGGCCTGATTCCAGAGTTTGTCGGCCGCCTGCCGGTCATGGGCATCCTCGACGAACTGGACGAAGCGGCGCTGATGGAGATTCTCACCAAGCCCCGCAACGCCATCCTCAAGCAGTACCAGAGACTCTTCGAGTACGAGAATGTGCGCATGCACTTTACGCAGGAAGCCGCCGCCGCCGTGGCCCGCGAGGCTTTGGCCCGCAAGGTAGGCGCGCGCGGATTGCGCATGATCCTGGAAGAGCTGATGCTCGACCTGATGTACCACCTGCCCAACAACAAGCGCGTCCGCGACATCGAAATCACCAGCGACATGGTGGAGCGCCGCGATCTG
>Ga0182013_10006446_pt1 | contig 13306 bp, 10 predicted proteins | sample 612S2MmetaG_FD_120487 | JGI IMG/M metagenome (GOLD analysis project Ga0182013, IMG submission 120487) | Permafrost microbial communities from Stordalen Mire, Sweden - 612S2M metaG | ecosystem: Environmental > Terrestrial > Soil > Wetlands > Permafrost | place: Sweden: Stordalen | collected... | reverse complement strand
ATCTTCGCCGGCGGCGACATGGTGCCCAGCGAACGCACCGTGACCATCGCCGTGGGGCACGGCAAGAAAGCCGCCCGCAACATCGACACCTGGCTGCGCGGCGCGGTCTACGAAGCGCCGCCCAAACACGGCATCGTCACCTTCGACCAGCTCAATCTGCCGATCTTCAGCGACGTGCTGCCGGCCGCGCAGCGCGAGCTCTCAGTCGACGTGCGCACCCACGGTTTCGAGGAAGTCGTCGGCGGTTTCAACGAGCGCCAGGCGCTGCGCGAAGCCCAACGCTGTTTGTCGTGCGGCAACTGTTTCGAGTGCGACAACTGCTTCGCCGCGTGTCCCGAAGATGCCATCATCAAGCTGGGCAAGGGCTTGCGCTATAAAGTCGACTTCGACTTGTGCACCGGCTGCGCGACGTGCTTCGGTGTTTGTCCCTGTCACTCGATCGAAATGATCAAGGAGCCGGTATCATGAGCAATCGCGTAACGATGGACGGTAATACCGGCGTCGCGCACGTCGCTTATCGTGTCAGCGAGATTTGTGCGATCTACCCGATCACGCCGTCGTCGACGATGGCCGAACTCGCCGATGAGTGGGTCGCGCAAAACGTCAAGAACATCTGGGGCCGCCTGCCGGTCGTCCAAGAGATGCAGAGCGAAGGCGGTGCGGCTGGCGTGCTGCACGGCGCGCTGCAATCCGGCGCGCTGACGACCACCTTCACGGCGTCGCAAGGCCTCATGCTGATGATCCCCAACATGTACAAGATCGCCGGCGAATTGACGTCGTGCGTCTTCCACGTCGCGGCGCGCGCGCTGGCGACTTCGGCGCTCTCGATCTTCGGCGATCACTCCGACGTGATGGCCGTGCGCGCCACGGGCTTCGCCCTGCTGTCGTCGGCGAACGTGCAAGAAGCCCACGACTCGGCGCTGATCGCGCACGCCGCGACGCTCGAGTCGCGCGTGCCGTTCCTGCACTTCTTCGACGGTTTCCGCACCTCGCACGAGCTCAATACGCTCGACCTGATGCCCGACGACGTCATCCGCGCGATGATCGACGACAAGCTCGTTCGGGCACATCGCGACCGCGCGCTCAACCCCGAGCATCCGTTCATCCGCGGTACGGCCCACAACCCCGACACGTACTTCCAGGCGCGCGAAGCATCGAACACCTATTACGCAAAGACGCCGGCGATCGTTCAGGGCGCCTTCGACCGCTTCGCGAAGCTGACCGGACGGCAGTACCATCTCTTCGAGTACGAAGGTGCGCCGGACGCCGAACGCATCATCGTCTTGATGGGTTCGGGAGCGGAGACCGCTCGCGCCACCGTCAAGGCGCTCACGGCCGCCGGTGAAAAAGTCGGCGTGCTCCAGATTCGCTTGTACCGGCCGTTCTCGGCTGCCGACTTCATGGCCGCGGTTCCGCAGACCGTGAAAGCGGTCGCGGTGCTCGAGGAAACCAAGGAACCAGGCTCGGCGGGCGAACCGCTGTACGTCGACGTCGTCACCACGCTCGCTCAGAGCGTGGCGAACAACGAGCGCGTGCTCATGCCGCGCGTCATCGGCGGCCGCTACGGTATCTCTTCCAAAGACTTCACGCCGGCGATGGTCAAGGCCGTCCTCGACGAGCTCAAAAAGCCCGAGCCCAAGAACAGCTTCACGGTCGGCATCAACGACGACGTCTCGCACACCAGCCTCGATATCGACCTCAATTACACGATCGAAACCGAAAAGGTCACGCGCTGCGTGTTCTACGGTTTGGGCGCCGACGGCACCGTCGGTGCGAACAAGAACAGCGTCAAGATCATCGCTCAGGACGCCGGTTTGTACGCGCAAGGCTACTTCGTTTACGACTCCCACAAGTCGGGCGCGCAGACGATCTCGCATCTGCGCTTCGGCCCCGATCCGATCCACGCGCCGTTCCTGATCTCGTCGGCGAGCTTCGTCGCCTGCCATCAGTTCGGGTTCATCGCACGCGCCGACGTGCTGCGCCTCGCCGCGCCCGGTGCCGTCTTCCTGCTCAACAGCCCGTTCGGTCCCGACGAAGTGTGGGATCACTTGCCGCGCGCGGTGCAGAAGCCGATCATCGACAAGAAACTCAAGTTCTACGTCATCGACGCCTCAAAGGTAGCGCGCGACGTCGGACTGGGCGCGCGTACCAATACGATCCTGCAGACCTGCTTCTTCGCGATCTCCGGCGTGCTGCCGCGCGACGAGGCGATCCGTCACATCAAAGAATCGATCCGCAAGACGTATTCGCGCAAAGGCGACGCCGTCGTGCAGCAGAACTACGCCGCCGTCGACGGCACGCTGGCCAACCTCTTCGAGGTCAAGGTCCCGGCGACGGTCACGAGCACGTTCGATCGTCCGCTGATCGTACCGGCCGACGCCCCGCAATTCGTCCGCGACGTCACCGCCAAGATGATGGAAGGCTACGGCGACGAGATCCCGGTGAGCAAGATGCCCGTCGACGGAACGTTCCCGTCGGGCACGAGCGCGTTCGAGAAACGCAACGTGGGCGACGACGTCCCGGTCTGGGAACCCGATACCTGCATCCAATGCGGACAGTGCAGCTTCGTCTGCCCGCACAGCGTCATCCGCGCCAAGTATTACCACGAAGACCAGCTCGAGAAAGCTCCGCAAGGGTTCAAATCCGCGCCGATCAACGTGCGCGGCTTCCCCGAAGTGAAATTCAGCATGGAGTTCTACCTCGAGGACTGCACCAGCTGCGGGCTGTGCGTCGAGGCGTGCCCGGCCGTCGATCCGTTCGACATCAATCGCCGGGCGATCAACCTCGCCGACAAAACGCCGCTCATCGAGCCCGGCCGCACCAACATCAAGTTCTTCGAGAACCTGCCGGTCAACGACCGCGCGCGCGTCGACTTCGCGAACGTGCGCGGCGTCCAGTTCCTGCAGCCGCTCTTCGAGTTCCCCGGCGCGTGCGCCGGGTGCGGTGAGACGCCTTACATCAAGCTGCTTTCGCAGCTCTTCGGCGACCGGCTCCAAGTTGCCAACGCGACGGGCTGCTCGTCGATCTACGGCGCGAACCTGCCGGTGACGCCGTGGACGAAGGACGCCGAAGGGCGCGGTCCGGCATGGTCCAACTCGCTCTTTGAAGACAACGCGGAGTTCGGGCTCGGCTTCCGGCTCGCGGCGGACGAGCACGTCAACCTGGCGCACTCGCTGCTGAAGAAGCTGACACCGCAAATCGGCGCCGATCTGGTCAACGAGATCATCAACGCGCCGCAGATCCGCGAGTCGGAGATTCGGGCGCAGCGCGTGCGGGTCGCCGAACTCAAGCTCAAGCTGCTCATGATCGACGATGAAATCGCGCGCGACCTCATCTCGGTCGTCGATCACCTCGTGCGCCGCAGCGTCTGGATCGTGGGCGGTGACGGTTGGGCTTACGACATCGGCTACGGTGGTCTCGACCACGTGCTGGCGTCGGGGCGCAACGTCAACATCCTCGTTCTGGACACCGAGGTGTACTCGAATACCGGCGGCCAGGCATCGAAAGCGACGCCGCTGGGCGCCGTCGCGAAATTCGCTACCGCCGGAAAACGCGTCGCCCGCAAGGATCTCGCGATGCAGGCCATCGCGTACGGCAACGTCTACGTGGCCACCGTTGCGCTGGGTGCGAACTCGCAGCAAACGCTCGACGCGTTCCGCGAGGCCGAGGCCTATGACGGACCTTCGCTGATCTTGGCCTACAGCCACTGCATCGCGCACGGCATCGATATGCGCCTGGGCATGCACCAGCAGGATCTCGCGGTCGCCAGCGGACACTGGCCGCTGATCCGCTTCAATCCGGCGCGGCGCAGCATCGGCGCGAACCCGTTCCAACTCGACTCGCCGCGGCCGACGATGCCGCTCAAGGAATACGCCTACAACGAGCTGCGCTACAAGTCGCTCTCGGTCTCCCGGCCCGAAGAAGCGGCGAAGCTCGTCGAAATGGCGCAGGCCGTGGCGACCGAACGCTATCGCTCGTACGAGGAATTCGCGCGGCGCGACGGCAGCCGCTTCCACCCCGCGGCCGAGTCAGTCGACAAGGAACTGCTCGTCGACGAACCCGAGGCCGACGAACGGCCCGCAACGAACGGTGCCGATCCGTTCCGCAAGAGCTAATCCGCTCCGCAAGAGCTAATCCGCGAACTGGTCCGAAACCACGACGGCTCGCTCTACAGCGTAGGGCGAGCCGCTTCGCTTCCTGTCGTCAACTGAGCTCTGCCGCTGTGCGGTCGGGCGCGACGATGGTGACCGAGTCGCCGACGCGAAGCGTGCGGCCGGCTTGGGCGGGTGCCGGCCGCGTATTGACCGCGAGTCGGTGGAAGTGGTCGAAGCGGCTTGCGTCGGCCCATGCGGGCAGCAGCGCCGCACGCTGTTCGGCAACGCGTTTGGCGAAGCGGGGGATCGCCGCCCCGGTATCAGGATCCCGCGAGGGGACGACGCAGCGCTGGCACGGGTTGGTCCCCTCGAGCAGCGTTTCGCCGACCAGGAACGGCACCGTCGTGCCGGCCGCGGCGAAGAGCCGATCTTCCCAGAAGGCGGGGATCCCGTCGACTTCGATGTTGGTCCGCAGCCGCGAGCGCACGGAGCCCGCGTCGAGTCCGGGAAACCATGTCGCGACCAATTCGAGCGTCGCGGTCGAAACGATCGTCGGCCCGGTGGCCGCCGTATCGTCGGGAAATCCGCCGTCGCTTTCGCGGCGCACGCTGATTCGCTTGCCGAAGTGCCCCGCCAGCCAGGCTTCCAGTTTGCGCGGACTCTCGTCGAGATCGAACACGAAGCGTTCGCCGGTGAGCACGCTGGTGAACGCCGCCGAACTCAGCGTATCGTCGTACCAAACGCGCAGCGCGTGCACGTCGGCATTGCGTTTGCCGTTCACATAGCCCGTTTCGTCGAATAACGCGAATTCGCGATCGCGCCGCAATCCGCCCCGCGGCGTGAGCGCGGCTTCGTCGACCTCCGCTCCGGGCAATGCCTTGAACGGAAAGACGCGCAGCCGCGCCACCGCGGCACCTATGACATCATCACGCCGGCACCGGCTCCTCCATTTGCACCATCGGTGCGTCTTCGACGAGCGAACGTGTCGCGACATGCTTGGGTCGCACCGCGGCGGAAAACGAAGAAGATCGAGCCGACCGCGAAGAACGCCAGGAAGATATACGGGAACGTGGTGTATGAAGTCTTGCGGCACGGCATTGTGGGCGAACGACTCATGCGCGGAGCGCGTTTGCCGTGGGCGTTGCGCTCAAAGCGACCCGTCCGCATTATCTGGGAAGTGCGCCGGGTGGCGAGTTCGTTTTCGGCTTTGCCGAACGTTCGATCGAAATCATTGCGGAGGGCGCGCCCGAGCCTGCGCGAGTGAACGCCGCCTGCGCCAAAGGCCACAATTGCGACAGGAAGCCGGCGCGGATCGTAGCTATACTGGGGCTGGTGCGAGAGTACGGCTCCGGCGAAATCTTTGGGGCGACCGACCAGCCCGCAACGCTTGCCGTGGCGGGGGCGGCTTCGGCTGCCGAATCCGCGCCGCCCGCCGGTTGCCTCGGCGGATCGTCCGAGGAGACATTAAAACCGTGGACCGGGGTACGCGTGCGTGGGATTGCCCGGACGCGTGGTCCGCACGACGGGACCGCTCGGGGCAGCGGACGGACCGACCGAACCGGGGTGGGGCAAGAAGGGAACGTTCCAACTCGGCGGGGTCAACCCGATCCCGGGCATGGCGACACTCATGACGGTGGCTCACTTTCAGCGCCGCTGGACGCGCGGCATGGCCGTATCATCGCAATCGGGCCGCGGATGCTCCACCGACAGTCGTACGCTCTACCCGGACAGTGCGTCGGACAGTTCGATGGAGGTTGACGCCGAACGGGGCGGCTTCGGACTCGTCCTGCGACGCCTGCGCCTCGAAGCGGGCATGTCGCAAGAGGAGCTGGCCGAGCGCGCTCATCTCAGTGCCGAGAGTATCAGCGCCCTCGAACGCGGACGCCGGCGGGCGCCGTATCGCGAAACGATTCGGCTGATCGGCGACGCGCTGCTGCTCTCGGAGGTCGCGCGGCGCGAACTGGAGGCCGCGGCAAGACGGCCGCGTCCCGCGACCGCCGGCGTGCTCGGCTTCGATTCCGCCGACTCAGCGGCTGGGAAGCATTCGCGCGGCGACGAGCCGCGGCAGAATCTCGTGCGTCCGCTGAGCACCTTTCACAACCGTGTGCGCGAGCTGGCCGATCTCGCGCAAGTGCTCGAAAAGCACCGCTTGGTTTCGATCGTCGGGGCGGGCGGGATCGGAAAAACGCGGGTCGCCGTCGAGCTTGCGTGGCAGATTTTGGAGCGCTACCGCGACGGCGTCTGGTTCATCGATCTTGCACCGCTGGACGACGGCGGCGTCGTCGCACGGTCGGTCATCTCGACGCTGGCCATTCCGCTGGCTGACGGGCAAACCGAACTCGACACGCTCACACATCATCTCGAGCGGCGCCAAGCGCTGCTCATCATCGACAATTGCGAGCACGTCGTGCGTCAGGTCGCGGCGCTTGCCGGCGCTTTGCTGCCCGCGTGTCCGAATCTGCGGGTCTTGGCGACCAGCCGCGAGCCGCTCGGCGTCGACGGCGAGCGCGTCTATCGCATTCCGCCGTTGGAATCGCCGTCGGCCGGAACCGATCTGAGCGCCGAGAAGAGCCTTGCCTTCGCCGCCGTGAGCCTGTTCGTCGATCGCTCCACGGCAGCCAACGCGACCTTCGAGTATACCGACTCACTGGCCGGGACGGTCGCGCAAACGTGCCGGCGGCTCGACGGAATCGCGCTTGCCATCGAGTTGGCCGCGTCGCGATCCGCCGCGCTGACGCCGCAACAGATTTTGGGCCAGCTCGAAGACCATTTCCACATCCTCGCCGGCGGCAGCCGCACCGCGCTCCCCCGCCAGCGGACCATGCGCGAAACGATTCGCTGGAGTTACGATCGCCTTGCCCAGCCCGAACAAGCGCTGTTTGCGTGCGTCGCGGTTTTTGCGGGCGGGTTCACCCTGGCCTCGGCGAGTGCGCTAGAGGAATGCGCTGCGCGCATTCCGCCGTTAGGCGCGAGTCCGCTGCGCGACGACTTCTCGACGCTCGATGCCGTGACGTCATTGGTCGACAAGTCACTCGTGGTCGCCGACATTTCGGGAAACGTCACGCGGTATAGGCTATTGGAACCGATGCGTGCGTTCGGGTTGGAGATGCTCGAAGCGGCCGGCGAGCTGGCCGCGACGCGACGCCGAATGGCCGCCTGGTGTTTGAGCTTCGCCCGGTCGACGCACGAAGCGTGGGCGACGGCGTCGTCCACAGCGTGGTCGGCTCGGGTCGCGCCGGAGATGGACAATCTGCGCGCTTGTTTGTGGTGGACGCTCGAAGAGCGCAACGACGTCGAGTTGGGCGCGCGCATCGTTGCCGACGGGCGGCGGATTTGGGCCCGACTTTTTCCGTACGAGGGAAAACGCTGGATCGGTGCGGCGCGCGATCTCGTAAACGACGAATCTCCGCCGGATGTTCTGCTGGGCCTGCGACTCGCCGAGGCGAACGTTGCCATCGTCTTGCGCGAGTTCGGCGCGGCGCTGCTTGCGGCAAATGCGTGCGAAGCGGGATACGCGCAAGCCGGTGACGAGCTTGCGCTCGCGGAAGCGCGGAGCTTCGCGGGCTTCGCGCTATCGCAGCTGGGGCGCCATAGCGAAGGCGAGCAGCTCATGGCGGCGTCGATCGACGTTTTTCGTCGACATGGCGCAAAGCAGCTCGTCGCCTATGCATCGACCGTGCTGGGCATCGCCCATTCGACTCGCGGCGATCTCCTCGCGGCTCGGCAATTGTTTCGCGAAGCGCTGGCGATTTTGCGTGCCACGCACAATCACCGTGCCGCGGCCAGCATCGCGGTGAACTTGGCCGAAATCGAGTGTTCCGTCGGGGATTGCGAGGGGGCGGTGCGGCTTTGCCGCGAGGCGCTCGCACAGTTCAGCAACGATCGCGAAACGCGGCTGTGTCTGGCAAACATGGCGGCCTATCTGGTGCGGCTCGAGCGCTACGACGAAGCCAGAGAACGCGCCCGCGAAAGCATCTTGTGCGGCGGGATCGCGCAATCCGATCTCGATGTGGCGTTCGCGCTCCAGCATTTGGCCGCCGTAGCCGCTTTGCGCGAGCGAGCGGATTCACGAACGGCGATCGCGGGACTGACGAGCGCGGCTCGTCTGCTCGGTTTCGTCGACGCGCGTTACGCGGCGTTCGAGAGCGCGCGCGAGCAAACCGAACAGCACGAGTACGATGCCGTGATCGAGCGGCTAACGCGCGAACTCGGTTCCTCGAAACTCACCGAGTTGCTCGGCTCCGGACGTTTGCTGTCCGAAGACGAGGCGATCGGCGAGGCGTTAGGGATCTAACGCAGCACGCGCGGTCCGCTCACGGCGCCGCCGAACCAGGCACGAGATGCGCTTGCGGTTGCGGTTGCGCGCCGGGCACGAGATGCGCGTCGGCCGCGTGCTCACCGGTTGTCGGTCCCGGCGCAGTCCCGGTCTCCGATGCGGTACCGTCGTTGGGCTGCTGTGATTCGGTTGAATCGTTCATTGACGCAAACTCCTTGATGCATTGCTTGCGTCTTTACGTACCATACCGCGATGAGGCTGGTAAGAGGACCTTTGACTATCGGACCGCGTCCGTGCGGCATCAAGAGAATTTCGGCAAGCCGAAACCCAGGGCAGCTTGCGGCGAAGCCGCAAACGCCACGCGGCTTCGCCCGCAGGGCGAAACGCCACGCGGCTTGGCCCGCAGGGCGAAACGCCACGCGGCTTGGCCCGCAGGGCGAAACGCCACGGGGCTTGGCCCGCAGGGCGAAACGCCACGGATTCGGCGCAGCCGAATCCTGCTATACCCGAACCTCGCGCAGGTGTCCGGTCTCGACTTCGTAGACGAAACCGCGCACGCGATCGCGATGCGGAAGAAACGGATGCTCGCGCACGCGTTCGATCGCGGCGCCGACGGCTTTGTCGATGTCCTCGAACGCGCCGAATGCATACGGAGGTAATTTGCCCGTATCGGCTTGGATCGCCGCGCGCAAGCCCGGTTCGTCGGCGCGGTGCAAACCGCAATTCGTATGGTGCATCAAGATAATCTCGCGCGTTTGCAGCAGGCGCTGCGAAAGGACCAGCGAGCGCAATATATCGTCGGTTACCAGACCGCCGGCGTTGCGCAGGATATGCGCCTCGCCCGAGTCCAGGCCGAAAATCCGAAAGAGGTCGATGCGCGAATCCATGCACGTGACGATCGCCACGTGTTTGCTGGGGATGACCGCGCGCAGCCCCTCGAATTCCGTTTCGTGCGCGACGGCGTTGCCGACGAGTTCATCGATTGCCCAGTTCACGACTCGCTTCGTTGGCGACGAGTCCGGCGCAGCCCTCGGCTGCGTCGGGCGGCGGCCCTGAATCTTTGAGCGCGCCGGGGGTGTTTGAGCCGGCATGTCCGTTCAGACGATCGACTCCCCCGCTGTTGGCCGCGTACGTGCCATCGATACGATCTACCCTCCGCCGCCGGTCCATTGGGTCGGTGACGGCTTCCGCGTGATGGGGTATTTCGCGCAGGATCCCCAGCTCGTGCGCAAGCTAAGTCCGTTCGTGCTGATCGACTATCACGCGCCATTCCTCTATCCGCCGACCACGAACGCGCGGCGGGGCGTCGGCCCGCATCCGCACCGGGGTTTCGAGACCGTGACGGTGGCGTTCGACGGCAGCGTCGCCCATCACGACAGCACGGGAGCCGGCGGGATCATCGGGCCGGGCGACGTTCAATGGATGACCGCCGGCGCCGGCATTCTGCACAAAGAGTACCACGAGCAAGGGTTTGCGCGTGCCGGCGGCCGCTTGCACCTCATGCAAATCTGGCTGAATCTTCCGGCGGCGCTGAAGATGACGGCGCCGGCCTATCAGCCTCTCGAACGCGACGCCATCGCGGTCGTCGCGCTGCCCGACAATGCCGGCAGCGTGCGCGTGATCGCCGGCCGGTACGCGGGTGTCGCGGGCGCCGCGCGAACGTTCACGCCGATCGACATGCTCGAGGTGCGCTTACGCGCCAAGGGCTGCTTGGAGCTCGACCTACCGCTGCATCACAATACGGCGGTCCTCGTGATGAACGGCAGCGTCGCGATCAACACCGAACGCACGGCACACGCCAACGACTTCGTCCTCTTTGGGCACGCGGGAAAAACGATCGCGATCCAAAGCGCGACCGACGATGCGCACCTCATGGTGCTCAGCGGTGAGCCGATCGACGAACCGGTAGCGCAGTACGGACCCTTCGTGATGAACACCGAAGCCGAACTTCGCACGGCCGTGAGTGATTACAATCGCGGTCTGTTCGGCACCTTAGCCGATTAGCTCGCTAGCGCGGGCGCTCGCTGCGCGCGTGCGCTCGCAGTCGTCGCTACCCCGCGGCGTAGCCGCGAGCGCGAGTGCATTCAAGCCGGTTGTCGCCGAACTCGATGCCGCCGATGCGGCCTACCGCGCGACCATCGGTGCGGTTCTTCCGGCAGAGAAGGCGCATGCCGTGCTCGAAGCGCTGACGTCGTTTCGTGCTCGCGCCGCGGAAATTCGGGACCAAGTGCGGCGCGCGTTCGATTTTGGAGACTTCGATCCGCTCGACACGTATGCTCCGGACATGCCCGGTTCGCACGGTGAGAGCGTGCGTCGATCGAGCAGCACCGACGGTGCGCGCGGCGAAGTCACGGCGTTGCGCAACCGGCTCAACGCCGAGCTCGTCGATGTGCTCGACCGGGCCGAGATCGAGCGGCTCATCGCCGCCAAGCAAGTCCGCAACGCGGCGTTCGACCGCAGCGTGCGGGCCGCGCTGCCGCCGTCCACGAGCGATAAGCTCGCGACGCAATTGCTGCTGCTCGTCGACGGCTGGTACTGACTCTGCTCCCGAGCAAGCGCGGGGAAGCGGCCAAGGGGCTGGGCGCTCGGACTGCCGTCGTTCGCGAAAAAGGCAGTCTTGAAAAGCGCGCCGCAGGCGGACGTCCGCGCGCGGCTAAGTGGCGCTGAGCCCGATTCGCAACGATTCGGGGCGCTATTTTCCGAGAGGAGAACGATCGTGGCTGAACTTGTGATCATCGCGTTCGACGACGAGGACGCGGCGGAAAAACTGATGGCGGAGATCTCGACGTTGGAACGCCAGTACATCGTGCAACTGCAAGACGCGGCGGTCATCACCCGTTCGGCGGACGGACGCTATAACGTTAAGCAGGCCGTCGACATCGTTGGAGCCGGCGCGCTCGGCGGCGCGTTTTGGGGTCTTTTGGTCGGCATGCTGTTTTTCATGCCGTTCGTCGGAGCTGCGATCGGCGTGGCCAGCGGCGCGCTTTCCGGCAAGCTCGCCGACATCGGGATCGATCAGCGGTTCATCGAGATGTTGTCCGACAAACTTCCGCCGGGAAAATCCGCGGCGGTGCTCATCGTCGAGAAAGCCACGCCCGATAAAGTCCTTGAAGCGGTTCGCGGCTTCGGCGGAACGATCGTCCAGTCGTCGCTCACGGCAGATGCCCAGGCCCGCCTGCAAGCGGCGCTCAACAGCGCGCCGAACTCGGCTCCTGCTTCGGGGCCGGAACCGATTCCCGCGAGTTCCGCCGTCGCCCCGGACGCCGCGCCGGCAAACGTCTGAAGCCGCCGGCCGCCGGGCCGGTCACGACACCGGCGGCCATCGTTCGGCCGATCGTATTCTCGTCGCGCAAGGCCTCCGTGGGGGACCGGCAGCCGTTCTGCGCCCGGTTGTCCCGGACGGCAGAAGGCATTCGCGCAACCCGCCCGGGCGAAAAGGCGGTTCGTTCCTGGCGAAGCGAAACGGCGAATGATGACGATCATTCGAGCGACGACTGATGACGATCGCGCCGCGCTGTGGGCGATCCTCGAGCCCATCATTCGCGCCGGCGAGACGTTCGCTCTACCGCGGGAGATGAGCCGGCGACAGGCACTCGACTATTGGTTGGAAAGCACGCATGAAGTGTTTGTCGCCGAAGCGGACGGCGAAGTCGTTGGCAGCTATTTCATGCGCGCGAATTGCTACGGCGGCGGCGCCCATGTCGCGAATTGCGGCTACATGTCCGCGTCCGGCGCTTGGGGCCGCGGCGTGGGCACAGCGATGTGCGAACATTCGCTCGACCATGCAAAGCGCCGCGGATTCATCTCGATGCAGTTCAACTTCGTCGTCAGCAGCAACGCGCCGGCGGTGCGGCTGTGGACGCGGCACGGATTCGCGATCGTCGGTCAGCTGCCGCGCGCGTTCTTGCACCCGGCCGACGGCTACGTCGACGTCTTCGTGATGTTTCGCGACCTCTAGGAATGTGTCGGGTTTACCCGACACGTGACGGGTGCCCTCGGCTTCGCTCGGTACACCCTCCGGCTCGGGCGAAGCCCAAACGCGAGGGGCGGCTTGCGGCGTAGCCGCAAACGCAACAGACTCGACGAAGTCGAGTCTCTAGCTCAGACCCACCGGAAAGTGCGCGCGCTGATGACGGTGCCCGCCACCATCCACACCGCGAGCGCGGCGATCCAGACGGCGAATTGCCCCAGTGGTTCGCCGCCGACGGAAACGCCGCGGAAGGTCTCGATGAATTGCGTCGAGGGCAGCAGCCGCAGCGCGGCGCTCACCGTGTGCGGAAAGCGGTCGATCGGAACGTAGGCGTCGGACAGAAACGCCAACGGCACGGTGAGGATCGACGCGATGTTGTTCGCGCTCTCCGTGGTCCGCGCAAGCGCGCCGATGATCGTGCCGAGCGAAACGAACGTGGCCGTTCCCAGCAGCAGGATCGCCAGGATGGAGAACGGGTTGCCGGTGATGTGCACGTGGAAGAGCAGCGCGCCGACCGCGATCAGAATGATCGCTTGCGCGCCCAGCAACGCGACGCGATAGGCGACGAGCGAGGCGAAGAATACCCAGGCCGGCATCGGCGTGATGTACACGCGGCGCAGCAGATGCTTCTCGCGAAACGTTGCGAGCATCACGCCGACGCCCCAAAAGCCTGAGCTCAGGACTTGCGCCCCGATGATTCCGGGAACCAAGAACGCCGACGACTTCGACGTCACACCGTCGGAGAACGCGAACGAGAAGAGGACCAAAAAGAACACCGGCATCGCCAGCGTCCAGAACATCATCTCGCCGTCGCGCCGGAAATACCACAAGAAGTGCATCTTGGTTTGGGTCGCAAACATCCGCAGCAGCGTCATTCTTCAACCTCCTCGAGCCCTTCGCCGGTGATCGCGATGAACGCGTCTTCGAGCGTCGGGCGGTGCATGTCGAGCACGGTGATCTTGGCTT
>Ga0182013_10006444_pt1 | contig 13310 bp, 14 predicted proteins | sample 612S2MmetaG_FD_120487 | JGI IMG/M metagenome (GOLD analysis project Ga0182013, IMG submission 120487) | Permafrost microbial communities from Stordalen Mire, Sweden - 612S2M metaG | ecosystem: Environmental > Terrestrial > Soil > Wetlands > Permafrost | place: Sweden: Stordalen | collected... | reverse complement strand
GACACGCTGCTGCGCGGCTCGCTGGCGGCGCAGTATTATTACGTGTACGCGATGGACGAACGCGGCGGCGAGTGGAAGGGCAAGGCCTTCATGTGCACCAGCGACCGCGAGTTCAAGATCGACGGTCGGCAGGACTGCTTCGTGCGCGGCTTCGATCGCACCGGCTTCTTCGAGGTCGACACCGGCAAGGACGCCAAGAACTGGACCGTTCAGCTCACCGATCCGGCCAATCCGTGAGCGCCCGCCGGGCGCTAAATTGACGACGCGCAATGAAGCCGAACGCCGGCTCGCGCAACAACGACGAAACCGAAAAATCAGACGAAACTGAAAAGAGAGAACGTTCGTGATCCGTCGCAGCCGCCGCGTCAAAATCATCGCCACCCTTGGTCCGGCCTCAGCCGATCGAGCCGTGGTCGCCAATCTGTTCAAGGCGGGAGCCGACGTCTTCCGCATCAACATGAGCCACGCCTCGCACGAGGCGATGCGCGAGCGGGTCGCGATGATCCGCTCGCTCGAAGAGGAATTCGATCGGCCGATCGGCATTCTTGTCGACCTGCAGGGACCAAAGCTCAGGGTCGGCGAGTTCGAAGCCGGCGGCGTCCAGTTGCGCAAGGGCGACGTCTTCACCCTCGACGCCAATCCGAAGCTCGGCGACTCGGCCCGCGTCTATCTGCCTCACCCGGAAATCCTCGGCTCGGTCGAGCCTGGACACCGGGTTTTGATCGACGACGGCAAGGTGCTGCTGCGCGTCTCCGCCGTCGCTCCCGGCAGCGCCGAAACGATCGTCGAGGTCGCCGGCCGCGTCTCCAACAAGAAAGGCGTCAGTCTGCCCGACACGACGATCCCGACCTCGGCGATGACCGAAAAGGACCGCGCCGATCTCGCCGCGGCGCTCGAGGAGGGCATCGACTGGATCGCGCTGTCGTTTGTCCAGCGCCCCGAGGACGTCATCGAAGTGAAGAAAATCGCCGGCGAACGCGCGCTGGTGATGGCCAAGATCGAAAAACCGCAGGCGATTCAGCGTCTCGACGACATCCTCGCTGTTTCCGACGCGGTGATGGTGGCGCGCGGCGACCTCGGCGTCGAAATGCCGCTCGAGTGCGTGCCGGGTCTGCAGAAGACGATCACCCGCCGCGCCCGCCGCCTCGGCAAGCCGGTCGTCATCGCCACCCAGATGCTCGAATCGATGATCACCACGCCGGTGCCGACCCGGGCCGAGGTCTCCGACGTCGCGACCGCGGTGTTCGAGGGCGCCGACGCGGTGATGCTGTCGGCCGAAAGCGCCTCCGGCCAATATCCGATCGAGGCGGTGACGACGATGGACCGCGTCGCCACGACCGTCGAATCGGAGGGCATCTATCCGGCGATCATCACCGCCCAGCGACCGACGCACGACCGCAGCGGCGGCGACGCGATCGCCGAGGCGACGCGCGACGTCGCCGAGGCGCTGCAGTCGAAAGTCATCTGCGCCTGGACCGCTTCCGGTTCGACCGGCCTTCGCATCGCTCGCGAGCGGCCGTTATCCTCCATCATCGCGATGACTCCGGTCGTCGCCGTCGCGCGTCGGCTGGCGCTCGCCTGGGGCGTGCACGCGGTCGTCACCGAGGATGCGCGCGACGAGCGCGACATGGCCGACCGCGCCTGCCGCCACGCCTATATCGACGGCTTCGTCGGGGTCGGCGAGCGGGTGATCGTCGTCGCCGGCGTGCCGTTCGGCAATTCCGGCGCCACCAACAATCTGCGCATCACCCGGGTCGGCCCCGACGGCGGCGCCGTCTAGGACGTCCGGTCGCCGGCGCGCGGCCACATGCGATAGAGAATCGCGTCGCGGTCGACGAACTGGTGCTTGAGCGCCGCAGCGACGTGGAGCGCGACGAGCGCCGCAAGCGCCCAGGCGCTGAGCTTGTGGGCGAGCGCCATGCGTTCAGAGAAATCGGCGTCGACCGGCGCGATGTCGGGGATCGTCGCCAGGCCGAACAGGCTCACCGGGATCGGCACGATCGCCGAAGAGACGCGCAGCCAGCCAATCAGGGGAACCGCGGCCAGCAGCGCGTAAAGCGCGGCGTGGACGAGACGCGAGGCGGCGCGGGTCGCCCGCGACCAGCTCGGCGCCGGCGGCGGCGCGACGCGAACGGCGCGGGCGGCGAGGCGCGCCGCCAGAAGCGCGAGCGTCAGCCAGCCGAGGGCCTTATGCGTCTGGTAGAGGTCGAACTTGCGCGCGGCGTCGAAATTGCCCGCGGTCGCCGCCAGGCCGAGCGTGAACACCAGCGCCAGTCCCGCCGCCGACAGCCAGTGGAGCGCGATCACGCCTTCGTTCCAGCGCGCCCGCGGCGCCGTCATCCCGCCAGCGCCTCGCTCGACACGGTCAAATCGACGTCGCGCGAAATGATCGGGAAGCCGGAATTCATGCCGTAAGCGAGCCGGTCGATGCGGGCGTGGGCGACGAAGCCGAGCCGCGCGCCGCCCAGACGCTTGACCTCGACCTCGACCGTCAGCGGCCGGGTGACGCCGAGCAACGTCAGGTCGCCGGTCAGGTCGATGGTCGACCCGTCGCGCTTCTCGACCCGCGTCGATTCGAAATGGATGTCGGGGAAACGCTGCGCGTCGAGGAAATTCGACCCGCGCAGGGTGTCGTCGAACGACGACGAGCCGACCTCGATCGAATCGGCGCGGACGGTGAAAGCGACGCGGCTCGCAGCGGGCCGGTCGAAGTCGATCGACAGCCGCCCGTCGAAGACGCGAAACTCGCCCTGCGTGCGTGGAAAGCCGACCGCGTCGACGACGAAGCCGATGTGCGTGTGCGTCGGATCGATGCGCCAGGCGTCGCGTTCGGCGCCGGCGCCGCGATCGGCGAATGCGGCGGCGCCGGCGACAACCGCGACGAGCCAGGCGACCGCGTTGGCGCGGCGCGGAGGCGCTGTGAGCGTAAGAGTCGCCGTCATCCCGTCTTCTCCTTCAGCGAGCGGGCGAGCGCCGTCAACCGCTCGACCGGAATCTTGCCGATCAGCATGTAGCCGCGCCCCCCTTGCGCCCATGAGGCGACGGCGAAGCCGTCGCGCGACGAACTCGCCAGCGGCGCGTCCGCTTCGCCGTCGCGCAGGATGCAGAAGGCGACCGGCGTCGCGCCGTCGAGGTAGCCGATCTGGCCAAGCGGCGCGCCGTCGTATTGCAGCAGTTCGGCGCGGCGCGGCGACAGGTCGTCGACCTTCAGGCGGTCGACGTCGAGGGGCGCGTCGAGGCGCTGCGACAGTGTCGAAAGTTCGTCGCCAAGCCGCGGCGAAGCCGCTTCGCCGAAACTCTCGGGGGTGTAGAGCGCCATGTATTCGACGACCGCCTGACGCCAATCGTCGCGCTCGGCGAGGCCGCCGAACCCGACGCTCCAGCGTCCAGCGGCGAGGCCGGCGGCGAAAGCGACGATTGCGACCGCGGCGGCGATCGCAGCGACGCTCCTGCGCCAGGGCGGCGCGGCGCGCGCCGGCGAGGCGGCAAGCGCCGCGTCGAGCCGCGTCCGCATGTCGGCGAGCGGCGCCGTCTCGAGCAATGCCGCGAAGGCGGCGCGCGTGCGGTCCGCCGCCGCGCGCAAGGCATCGAGCCGCGCGCGCAGGGTTGGATCGGCCGCGAGCCGCGCGTCGAGCGCCGACCGCTCGGCCTCGTCGAGCTCGCCGTCGAGATAGGCGGTCAGCTTGCGGTCGTCGTCATCGCTCGTCGCCACAATCACGCGTCCTTCGTTTCGTGCGTCCGGATCAGCGTCGCACGCGCGGCCGCCAAGCGGCTCATCACGGTGCCGATCGGCGCGCCGAGGAGTTCGGCCGCCTCGCGGTAGGAATAGCCTTCGACGTAGACCAGCAGCACGGTTTCGCGTTGCGCCGACGGCAGGGCGCCAATCGCCCTCAACACCTGTGCAGCCGAAATATTCGTTTCGATCTCGTGCGCGCCGTCGACGCTGAGCGCCTCGCCGGCGTCGAGCACGCCCTGGCCGGCCCTGACGCGCCGCGCCCGGCTTTCGTTGAGCCAGATCGATCGCAGAATAGCGAACAGCCAGCGGTCCAGCCGCGTGCCGGGCTGGAACTGGTCGGCGCGTTCGATTGCTCTGAGGCAGGTCGCCTGGACGAGATCCTCGGCGACGTCGCGCGCGCCCGAGAGCGACAGGGCGTAGCGCCACAGACGCGCCAGATGCGCCTCGAGGCCGCCTCGCACCTCCTCCTTGGGTCCGTCGCCCATCGTCTGTCGCCTCACGCACGCGGCGACCGAATAAGCGGCGCCCGACGCGTGTTCATATCGCGTCCCGAGATAAGGAGACTGGCTCAATGCGCACTAACTTTCAAATCAACGCTAGGCGAACTCTGACCTCGACGGTTCTGGCCGTCGCGCTGGCGGCCGCTGCGCCTTACGCGCTTGCGGCCGGAGGCGGCGGTGGAGGCGGCGGCGGTGGCGGCGGCGGCGGCGGCGGTAGTGGCGGCGGCGGCCCACGGCAGACGCAACAGGAAGACCTCACCACCTGTCCCAAAGGTCAGATCTGGGACGTCAAGGGCAAGCGCTGCCTGACGATGAAGAGCGACGTCCTGCCTGACGACCAGATGGTCGAATACGCCTTTGCCCTCGACCAAGCGCAGCGCTACGACGAGGCCTTGCAGACGCTCGATCTGCTGAAGGACCCCAACACGCCGCGCGCACTCAATTACCGCGGCCATGCGACCCGCAAGCTCGGCCGCACCGAAGAGGGCATCGGCTACTATCTGAAGTCGGTGGCGTTGGATCCAAACTATGCCCAGGTGCGCGAGTATCTCGGCGAGGCTTATGCGATACAAGGCAAGTTCGACCTCGCGCGCCAGCAGCTCGAGACGATCGCCAAGATCTGCGGCTCGACCGCGTGCGAGGAATACGAGGACCTTTCCGATGCGCTCGCCCATCCGGGCGGGGCGTGAGCCCTCTCGGCGCGCCGCTGGCCGCGGCGCGCCGCTTCTTCAAACCGGGTTCCATTGTGAGGCGCGACTTTGATGCAGACAGGATTGCAGACGTTCGTCGCTCGCCTCGCCGGCTTTACCGCGCTCGGCGACGCGGCGGCCTTGGCGGCGCGGCTGTTCGCCGCCTACCTCTTTGTTCTCGAAGGCTGGGGCAAGATCGGCAGTTACGCCGATGTCCAGTCTTACATGGCGCAGTTCGGCGTCGAGCCGTGGCTGCTGCCCCCCGTCATTGCGCTCGAATTCGGCGGCGGGCTGGCGCTGGCGGTCGGGTTCGCGGCGCGTCCGTCAGCGCTGGCGCTCGGGATCTTCTCGTTGCTGGCGGCGCTCATCTTCCACCGGGGCGCGGATTACAGCGAAATTCTCGAGTTCCGCAAGGACTTCGCCATCGCCGGCGGGCTCTTCGCCCTCGCCGCGCTCGGCGCCGGCGGCTGGTCGCTCGACGCGCTGGTCGCGCGTTGGCTCAGGCCGACGCCGGGGCCTGGTCCGGCTGACGCCGTTCTGCGCTGAGCGCGCGCGCTTCGACCTCGAGGATCGCCGCGACGACGCTGTCGGGCGCGCTGTGGTGCGGCGAATGGCCGACGCCCGGCAGCACCGTCAGCGTCGCGCCGGGAATGTCGCGCGCGCAGCCGGCGGAATGGATCTTCGCGTAGACGACGCCGTCGTGGTCGCCGGTGATGATCGCCGTCGGGACGCGGATCGCCGCGTAGCTCGGCGACAGCGCCGCGACATGCGCCTCTGCAGCGACGACATCCTCGGCGTTGGCGCGGAAGTGGCGCGGCCGGAAAACCAGCGGCAGGCGCGTTGCGATGGCGTAGTCTTTCGGCGGCGGATTGGGAGCGAAGACTTCGCCGACGGCGCCGCGCATCGAGGCGAGGCCCGCCGGCAGGACGAACAGGCGGCGAAACGCCGGCCCGAACAGCCGCGACGCCGCCAGCCGGTAGTACCAGGCGACGCCGCCCGGCCAGGGATGGCTGACCGGCGCAAGCAGGACGAGGCCGCGCGCAAATTCCGGCGCGTCGAGCGCCATCGCGAGGCCAAGCATGCCGGCGAGCGAATGGACGACGACGATCGCTCGCCCGACTCCGCGCCGCTCCAACGCCGCGCGCAGCGCTGCGGCCTGACCGGCGGGCGAGGCGGCGTCCGCGCCGGCGAGACGGTCGCTCCAGCCGTGGCCGGGACGATCGACGGCGAAAACGTGAAAACCGAGCGCGGCGAGGCGTTCGCCCAAAGCGACGTCCAGGTCGGCGAAATTGCCCGAGGCGCCATGGACGAGCAGGACGGCGCCGCGTTCAGGCGCGCGCGGCGGCCGCTCCACGACATGGACCGCGGCGCCGCGCGGCCCTGCCGCAATGCGTTCGCCGACCGGCGGGAAACGCGCTTCGATGACGTGCGAGGCGAGGGCGGTGAAGGCGAGCAGGCCGGCCACCGCCGCCGCGAGCCCGGCAAACGCGAAGATCACGGCGCGTTCATAGGTCTTTGCCGGCGATCGCCGCGCGCAGTCGGTCGGTCGCCTCGCGAGCGGGTCGCCATTGCGGCGCGATTTCGAGCGCGCGCTGATAGACGCGCAGGGCGTCGTCCCGGCGCCCGGCGTCCTCGAGCATCGCCCCCAGGTCGGCCAGCGCCTTCAGGTGCTTGGGGTCGTCGGCGAGCGCACGCGCAAGGTCGACGAACGTCGCCTTGGGATCGCCGGCGAGATAGTCGGCGTTGGCGCGCGCCGCCCACGCCTCTGCCCATTGCGGTTGCAGCGCGGTCAGCGCGTCGAGCAGCCGCTGCGCCACTTCGACGTTTTCGCCGTCGATCGCCGCGGCGGCGCGGTTGAGCAGCAGATCGCCGGTGTCGGAGCCAGAATGCTGATTGAGCCGATCGATGCGGGCGACGATGCCGTCGGCTTCGTCGGGGTCGGCGGCGATCGCGAGCCGCGCCAGCAACGCGTCGCGCCCGGCGTCCTGGTCGGCGTCGGCGGCGGGAGGCGGGGACGCCGCCGGCGCATCGCCCGCGCGCGCGGGCGCGGCGATTCCCAGCAGACAGAAGAAGACGAGGAGCGGCCGACCCGTCATGACGGCCAGCCTAAAGCCTCGCCGCGCTAGGGTCAAAACACGATTGCGGCAGGCCCGGAGGGCCGGCGGAGCGCTCAGCCCTGACGCGCCTTGAAGCGCTTCTGGGTCTTGTTGATGATGTAGACGCGGCCCTTGCGACGGACCAGACGGTTGTCGCGGTGGCGATTGCGCAGCGACTTGAGCGAGTTACGGACTTTCACGGGAGCACCAAGGGGACAAGGAGCTGCGGGCGAACCCACGACGAAACGATGAGCGCGCTCCTATGCCCGATTCAGCCGCGCCGATCAAGCGCCATGGCGCGAGCTTGGGCCGGATCAATGCATCGCGGCGACAAGGCGCTAAGGATTTCTTGCCGTCTGCGCCGGCCGAAGCCGCCGCGGTCCGGGGTCGGATTGGCCTCGACGCGGCCTCCGGCAAGGCAAAAAGGCGGTAAGAAGGGACGCTGGCGCCCCGGACGCGCCGGCCAAGGGGCGAGGAAAACGGGGAGTGGGCAAATGGCCTACAAAGACATCCTGGTCTATCTCGACGCCAGCGAGGACTCGACCGATCGTCTACGTCTGGCCGCGGAATTGGCCAAGACGCACGGCGCGCGGCTGATCGGCGTCGACGCGAGCGACGAATCGGCGCTCGCCGGCGCTTGGGGCGACCGCGCGCTGCTCATCCGCCCGGCGTTCGAGGCGGCGGTCAGGGACGCCGGCGTCGTCGGCCATTTTATCGGCGCTGACGCCGAGCCGGCGCTCGGCAGCGATTTCGCCCATTGCGTCGACCTGATTGTCGCCTCGCGCCCGGAGGGCGAAGCGCGCAAACTGGTGCGCGAAGAGGTGCCCGACCGGGTGTTGATCGAAGCCGGCGGGCCGATTCTGATCCTGCCGCAGGACTGGCCCTACGGGCCGCTCGGCAAGAATATCGTCATCGCCTGGAATGCGAGCCGCGAGGCGGCGCGCGCCGTCCACGACGCGATGCCGCTGCTCGAGAAAGCCAACAAGGTGACGATCTTCAGCTTCTCGTCGCGCGCGCATGGGTTCAGGGCCTCGGCGGAGCGCCTCTCCGATCACCTGCTTCGCCACGGCGTCGTCGCCCATATCTCCGACTGGACCGACACCGGCGACGTCTCGGCGCTCGAGGCCTTGTTCGCCAGCCTCGACACCCAGGACGCCGACCTGATCGTCGCCGGCGCCTTCAGCCACTCGCGCCTGTTCGAGACTCTGTTCGGCGGCGTCAGCCAAGACCTGCTGCGCCAGCCGACGGCCCCGATCTTCATGTCGCACTGAGGGAGAGCGTCTTGTGGGCGATGGCGCTCAAACGGGTCGGCGAGCCGTTGGTTCTGGAGGAGCGCCCCGACCCCGAACCGGGGCCGTCGGAGCTGCTGATCCGGGTCGAAGCCTGCGGCGTCTGTCGCACCGACCTGCACGTCGTCGACGGCGAACTGCCCGACGTGAGGCCGCCGATCGTGCCCGGCCACGAGGTCGTCGGCCGGGTCGTGCGGCGGGGGGCGGACGTCGAGGGCGTCGCGATCGGCGCCCGAGTCGGCGTTGCGTGGCTCGGGCGCGCCTGCGGCCATTGCCCTTATTGCCGCGACGGCCGCGAGAACCTCTGCGACGACCCCGAGTTCACCGGCTACAACCGCGACGGCGGCTACGCGACCCATATCGTCGCCGAGGCGGCCTTCGTGGCGCCGCTCGCCGACGACGTCGACGCCGTGGCGACAGCGCCGCTGCTATGCGCCGGGTTGATCGGCTGGCGCGCGCTCAAGGCTGCAGGGCCAGGCCGGCGCGTCGGCCTCTACGGCTTCGGCGCCGCTGCGCACATCCTCGCCCAGATCTGCCGCAGCGAAGGCCGCGAGGTCTACGCCTTCACCCGCCCCGGCGACGAAGCGGCGCAAAGCTTCGCGCGCGGGCTCGGCGCCGTGTGGGCCGGCGGCTCGGATCAACCCGCTCCGGCGCCGCTCGACGCGGCGATCCTGTTTGCGCCGGTCGGCGCGCTCGTTCCCGCCGCGCTGCGCGCGACGCGAAAAGGCGGCCGCGTCGTATGCGCCGGCATCCACATGAGCGACATTCCGAGCTTTCCCTACCGCTGGCTGTGGGGGGAACGGCAGATCGTCTCGGTGGCCAATCTGACCCGCGCCGACGCGGCCGAATTCTTCGCAGTCGCGCGCCGCGTCGACATTCGCACCGAGGTGACCCGCTATCGGCTCGAAGACGCCAATCGCGCCCTCGCCGATCTGCGCGACGGACGCCTGCAGGGCGCGGCGGCGCTCGCGCCCTAGCCCCTGCGCGCGCCAGAGAACGCCTGTTGGCGGACGATGTCGTAGACCGTCTGCGCCGCCGGCGACAGCGCGCGATTGCGTAGGGCGATGAGGCTGTAGGGCTGCACGACGATCGAGAAGGCGGTCGGCAGGATCGCCAGCCTGCCCACAGCGCCGTCGTGGTCGACGAAGCGCGCCGCGGCGGTCGCCAACGGCGCCAGCGCGTCCGAACCCGCGACCAGCATCATCGTCAGGAAGATCGAAGTCGTGGCGAGGAAACGATCGGGGGCGGCGACATTGGCCGCCTGAAACAGCGTCTCGACCGTACGGCGCAATGGCGTGCCGCGCGGCTGCATCACCCATTCGTAGCCGCTCGTGTCGGCGAGCGTCGCCGGTCCACGTCCGAGCAGCGGATGGCCGCGTCTGACGACGACATGCGCCTCTTCGACGCCGATCGCCAGGCTCTCGAACGCCTGCGGGTCGAGTTCGTCGGGCACGCGGGCGATGATGAAGTCGAGCCGCGACGCGAGCAGCTCGCGCGCCAGCGCAGTTGAAACGTCGATGCGGATGTCGACTTCGACGCCCGGCGCCTCGGCGCGTACGCGCGCCATCGCCGGCGCGGCGATTTCCACCGCCGGTCCCGAGACGGCGCCGATGGCGACGGCGCCGCGCCGGCCTGCCCGGAGATCGGCGAATTCGCGTTCGGCTTGCGCGAGATGGAGCAACACCGAGCGCGCGTGGCGCGCAAGCGCATGGCCGAGCGGCGTGAGACGCACGCCACGCGACAGACGGTCGCACAAGGGCGCGTCGAGCAGCGCTTCCAATTCGGCGATGCGACGCGACGCGGCGGGCTGCGTCATGCCGACGGCCTTGGCCGCGGCGCTGACCATGCCGGTGTCGGCAAGCGCCGCCACCAGCCGCAAATGCGCCAGTTTCAAGCGGCTGGTTGTTTCGTCGTCGACCGCGATTGCCCGCCGCCGCCGGAGGTTCGAGTGGCCGACGTTAGATTTATCATCCATTGTCAGTAGATTCCAGGGTGATAGTCTTATAATAAGATATATCAATTCGGCATGGTTTGCGCGACTCCAAGCATTTGACTGTCATGGCAGTTTTCAACTAGCTAGCCGCGCGACGCAATTTCGAGCGACGACGACCGACCGCCGGGGGGCGGCCGAGAAGGAGTGTTGTCTGAGCGCGAGCGCCGTATCGTATGGTAATTGGTGCTATCGGGAGGACTTGCATGAAATTTCATTCTTTCGCCGCGGCGGTCGCAGTCGGGCTATTCGCCCTGACCGGCGTCGCCAACGCCGCCGACAAAGTCACGGTCGGCATCGCGATGCCGACCAAGTCGTCGGCGCGGTGGATCGCCGACGGCGATAACATCGTCAAGGTGCTGCAGGGCAAAGGTTTCAACACCGACCTGCAGTATGCCGACAACGACATTCCCAACCAGCTCGCGCAGATCGAGAACATGATCACCAAGGGCGAGAAAGTCCTGGTGATCGCGGCGATCGACGGCACGACGCTCTCGGACGCGCTGCAGAAGGCGCACGACGCCGGCATCAAGGTCATTTCCTATGACCGCCTGATCCGCGGCTCGGCCAACGTCGACTATTACGCCACCTTCGACAACTACAAGGTCGGCGTGCTGCAGGCGACCTCGATCGTCCACGGCCTCGGCATCGACGCCGGCAAGACCGGCCCGTTCAATATGGAGCTGTTCGGCGGTTCGGCCGACGACAACAACGCCTTCTTCTTCTACAACGGCGCCATGTCGGTTCTGCAGCCCCTGATCGACAAGGGCACGATCGTCATTCAGTCGAAGCAGATGGGCATGGACAAGGTCGCGACCCTGCGTTGGGACGCCGCCACCGCTCAGGCCCGCATGGACAACCTCCTGTCGGCTTTCTACACCAGCAAGAAGGTCGACGCCGTGCTGTCGCCGTATGACGGCATCTCGATCGGCATCATCTCGTCGCTCAAGGGCGTCGGCTACGGCTCGAAGGATCAGCCGATGCCGATCATCTCCGGCCAGGACGCGGAACTGCCGTCGGTCAAGTCGATCCTCGCCCACGAGCAGTATTCGACCGTCTTCAAGGACACCCGCGATCTCGCCAAGGTGGCCGCCGACATGGTCGTCGCCGTGCTCGCGGGCAAGGAGCCGGAAGTCAACGACACCAAGACCTACAACAACGGCGTCAAGGTCGTTCCGTCCTACCTGCTGACCCCGGTGGCGGTCGACGCCTCCAACGTGCAGAAGGCGCTGATTGACAGCGGCTACTACAAGGCCGACCAGCTCAAATGATCGGCTGACAAAAAAATGATCCCCCGCGTCGGCGACGACGCGGGGTTTTTTTGATCTGGATCGAATTCGCAAGCGCGGTTGCCGGATAGACGACCACAAACAATCCTCCGAGTGCTCGATGAACGCGATCTTGGAAATGCGGGGCATCACCAAGACGTTTCCCGGCGTCAAAGCGCTGGCTGACGTCAATCTGGTGGTCAAGACCGGCGAGATCCACGCCATCTGCGGTGAAAATGGCGCCGGCAAATCGACGCTGATGAAGGTTTTGAGCGGCGTCTACCCTTACGGCTCTTACGAAGGCGACATCGTCTACGAAGGCGAGACGCGCCGCTTCGACCGCATCGCCGACAGCGAGCGTGTCGGCATCATCATCATCCACCAGGAATTGACGCTGGTGCCGCTGCTGTCGATCGCCGAGAACATCTTCCTCGGCAACGAGCCGGCCAAGATGGGCGTCATCAACTGGGCGACCGCGTTCAACCGCACCCGCGAGGTGCTCAAGAAGGTCGGCCTCAACGAGAAGCCGAACACGCCGGTCACCAATCTCGGCGTCGGCAAGCAGCAATTGGTCGAGATCGCCAAGGCTCTGTCGAAAGACGTCAAGCTGCTCATTCTGGACGAGCCGACCGCCTCTCTCAACGAGGCCGACAGCGACGCGCTGCTCAAGCTGCTGACCGAGTTCCGCGCCCAGGGCATCACCTCGATCCTGATCTCCCACAAGATCAACGAACTCGCCAAGGTCGCCGACTCGATCACCGTGCTGCGCGACGGCACCACGGTCGAGACGATCGACTGCCACAAGGAGAAGATCAGCGAAGGCCGGATCATCAAGAGCATGGTCGGACGCGAGATGTCCGACCGCTATCCGCATCGCGAACCGAAGATCGGCGAGAAGCTGCTCGAGATCAAGAACTGGAATGTCGAACATCCGCACCACGCCGGCCGCGAGGTCGTCAAAGGCGTCAACATGCACGTCAACGCCGGCGAGATCGTCGGCATCGCCGGTCTGATGGGGGCGGGACGCACCGAACTGGCGATGAGCGTGTTTGGCCGCGCCTATGGCCGCAACGTGCGCGGCGAGGCGACGATGGATGGAAAGCTCGTCGACCTCTCGAGCATTCAGAAGGCCGTGGCTTGCGGCATCGCCTACGTCACCGAGGACCGCAAGACGCTCGGCTTGGTGCTGCAGGAAGACATCAAGAGCAACGTCACCCTCGCCAATCTGCCGGGCGTCGCCTGGCGCGGCGTCATCGACGAAGCGCGCGAGCAGCAGGTGGCCAACCGCTATCGCTCGTCTCTGAATATCCGCTCTTCGGGCATCTTCCAGCGCGCGCTCAACCTGTCGGGCGGCAACCAACAGAAGGTCGTGCTGAGCAAGTGGCTGTTCGCCCAGCCGAGGGTGCTCATTCTCGACGAGCCGACGCGCGGCATCGACGTCGGCGCGAAATATGAAATCTACACCATCATCAACGAGTTGGCTGACGCCGGCAAAGCCGTGATTCTCATCTCCTCCGAGATGGCGGAGCTTCTCGGCATCTGCGACCGCATCTACGTCATGAACGAAGGCAAACTCGTCGACGAGATGCCGGCCGCGGGCGCCACGCAAGAGAAGATTATGGCGTCGATCATGCGACAGTACGGAACAGTCCAATGAAACACGAAGCCACGCCGGTGTCCGGCACCGAACAGGCGGAAATCCAAGCCGCGATCTGGAAGAGCAGCCTGCGCGACTACGGTCT
>Ga0182013_10006442_pt1 | contig 13312 bp, 13 predicted proteins | sample 612S2MmetaG_FD_120487 | JGI IMG/M metagenome (GOLD analysis project Ga0182013, IMG submission 120487) | Permafrost microbial communities from Stordalen Mire, Sweden - 612S2M metaG | ecosystem: Environmental > Terrestrial > Soil > Wetlands > Permafrost | place: Sweden: Stordalen | collected... | reverse complement strand
GCCGGAGGTCGAGGTGGGCGACTACACGATCGTCCACGTGGGGTTTGCGCTTTCAAAAATTGACGAAGCGACGGCGGAACAGACGCTGGCCGACTTTCGCGAGATGGGCGTGCTGGACGAGGAACTGGGGACCGAGGAAGAGGCGTTTGCCCGGGCGGCCAAGGCGCCGCAGATGGCTTGCCCGGACGGGAGTTGCTCCACCGAATGAAGTACCTCACTGAGTTTCGGAACGGCGAGATTGCGCAGCGGATGGCGCGGGAGATTCACGCCATTACAACGCGGCCATGGAAGATCATGGAGGTTTGCGGGGGACAGACGCACTCCATCATCAAGAACGGGATCGACCAGATGTTGCCCGCGGGGATCGAGATGATTCATGGGCCGGGCTGCCCGGTCTGCGTGACGCCTCTGGAACTGATCGATAAAGCTCTGGCCGTTGCGGCGCAACCGGGTGTCATCTTCTGCTCGTTTGGAGACATGCTGCGCGTGCCGGGGACGGATGCGGACCTGTTCCAGATTAAAGGTGCGGGCGGGGATGTGCGGGTGGTCTATTCCCCATTGGACGCGGTGGAGTTGGCGGTAAAGAATCCGGACAAGCAGGTGGTGTTCTTTGGGGTGGGGTTCGAGACGACCGCGCCGGCGAATGCGATGAGCGTGCATGTGGCCAAGCGGCGGGGGTTGAAGAATTTTTCGCTGCTCGTCTCCCATGTTTTGGTGCCGCCGGCCATTGCGGCCATCATGAGTTCGCCGGGGAATAAAGTGCAGGCGTTTCTGTTGGCGGGCCACGTGTGCAGCGTGATGGGGTACTGGGAGTATCCGCCGCTGGCGGAGAAGTTTGGCATTCCGCTGGTGGTGACCGGCTTCGAACCGCTTGACTTGCTGGATGGGATTCGGCGAGCGGTGGTGCAACTGGAGGCCGGACGTCACGAGGTGGAGAACGCTTACGAGCGGATTGTGAAGTTTGAGGGAAATACGGCGGCGCAAAAGATGCTGGCCGAGGTGTTTGAGGTGACGGATCGGGCCTGGCGCGGGATTGGCGTGATTCCCAAGAGCGGCTGGCGGCTGAGCGAGGCTTATCGCGAGTTTGACGCCGAAGAGCGCTTCCAGATTTCGGGGATTCATACCGAGGAGTCGGCGCTGTGCAGGGCTGGAGACGTGCTGCGCGGGGCGATCAAGCCGGCGGAGTGCGCTGCGTTTGGCAAGGAGTGCACGCCGCGGCATCCGCTGGGGGCGACGATGGTTTCAAGCGAAGGGGCTTGCGCGGCTTACTTCAACTATGGGCGGTTCCTGTCGGCGGAGGAGCTGGCGGGAGCGGGGTCGGCTCTGTCGGGAGCGGCACATGGGTGAGCAAGTGAAGACCGGCGTGCCGGACTTTTCGAATTGGTCTTGCCCGCTGCCGCTGGTCGGCTATCCGGCGATTGTGATGGGGCACGGCGGCGGCGGGAAGCTGGGCAATGAGCTGGTGGAGCACCTGTTTCTGCCGGCATTCCGGAATGCGGCGCTGGAGAATCTGGGCGATGCGGCGGTTCTGAATTTGCCGAGCGGCAAGCTGGCTATGAGCACCGATTCGTTTGTGGTGCAGCCGCTGTTTTTTCCGGGCGGATCGATTGGAGAGCTGGCGGTGAATGGGACGGTGAACGACCTGGCCGTCTCCGGGGCCGAGCCGAAGTATCTGAGCGCAAGCTTCATTTTGGAAGAGGGATTTCCGCTGGCGCAACTGGCGGCGATTGTGGAGTCGATGGCTCAAGCTGCCGCGACCGCCGGCGTGCAGATTGTTACCGGGGACACGAAAGTTGTGGAGCGAGGACACGGGGACGGCTGCTACATCAATACGGCGGGGATCGGCGTGCTGCGCGAGGGGATTCAAGTCGGTCCGCACCGGGCGCAGGCGGGAGACGCGATTCTGGTTTCAGGGACCATCGGCGACCACGGCATGGCGATCATGAGCGTGCGCGAGGGGTTGGAGTTCGAGAGCCAGATCAGAAGCGACTGCGCGGCGCTGAACGGGATGATTGCCGAGGTGCTGGAGACGGCGGGGACGGCTGTCCATGCGATGCGGGACCCGACACGCGGAGGGCTGGCTTCGACGCTGAATGAGATTGCGCAGGCTTCAGGCGTGGGGATTTTGATCGACGAGGCGAGCTTGCCGGTGCGGGTCGAGGTGCAGTCGGCGTGCGAATTGCTGGGACTGGACCCGGTGTACGTGGCCAATGAAGGCAAGGCGGTGTTCTTTGTTGCGGCGGAGGCGGCGGAGAAGGTGCTGGCCGTGCTGCGTGCGCATCCGCTGGGGCGTGAGGCGGCGCGGATTGGCAGGGTGACGGCGGAACATCCGCGGCTGCTGGTGGCGCGGACAGCGATGGGGGCGAATCGGGTGATTGCTACGCAGATTGGGGAGCAGTTGCCGAGGATTTGCTGAAGAGCGCAGCAAGTTAACCATGGGATCGAGTCTCTGAAGTTTGTTTTCGGAGAATTCGCCCGCTGTGTCCGTCTTTTCCCCTCGCCTAAAACCAGCGCCGTCTCCGCCGCTGAGCCACCCATATGAACAAACAGAGGATCGCTATTCCTGCGAGGACCCAAAGGATGACGGTATTCTGGCTGGCGTCGCGCAAGACCCGAAAGCCGTGCCAGCGCAAAAGCGCCAGCGCATTGCTCGTCTGAGTCTCCGCATTCAGAGCGGATGCCGAAAAGAACATTCCCACTGGAGCGGCAGCCATTGAACGGAAATTGATTCTGTGCATGGGCTCTCCTCACCTTCGCGGGCGCCATCGACAGCCTGACCCCAGCGCATTCCACTCTAACTTCCCGGATGATCCAGGTCTGATCAATACGAAGCAGCAGCGGAAGCTGTTTTGTGTGGTCCCCGCCCAATCCAGGCCCGGCGTCTTTTGCCGGGTGCATCTTCGCGGAGGCAGGGACGAGGCGCCGCCGTCTGGAGCTTTTGGCCCAAGGAAGGGTGTGGGGAATTTCCGGTGTATCCGATTGAACAGCGGGGCGGTTGATCGAGTGGGAGACTGCAAATGCAAGGGCCGAAGTCATTCCGAAAGAGGCCAGGGCGCTTGCGAAAGAAAGGAAAGATCCATGGCAGAGAGCAATGAAGCGTATGTAGCAGATCTCCACACCAAGGCGGCGTACGCACACACGGCCGCGGCCTACTCGCACAGCACGGGCGATCACGCATCGGCTCAAGAGCTCGCCAGGGAGGCTCTGGGAGACTCTTTGGAAGCCACCAGGTTGACAGAAGCGATTGCGAAGAAAGCGCCGCAATCCGTAGCGGCTTAGCCGGCACGGCCTTCGGCGGCGTGGTCGAGGGAAAGATGCGCGACGCGATTTGGTCGTCGCATAACTCATGGGATGTAACTGGGAGTGAAGGAGAACTGAAATGATGTTGATCATTCTTATCGTTGTTCTGGTGTTGGTTTTCGGCGGGGGCGGCGGATACTACGGCTACAACCGGTGGGGCACGGGCGGAGGCGCAGGCATCGGGCTTGGCACCATTCTGCTGATCTTGCTGGTGTGCTATCTGTTGGGTGTATTCCACTAGAGCTACGGTCGCGTGAATCTCGAATCTCCCAGGTCTCAAAATCGAGACCTGGGGCACCCGTCACGTCGATAAAGATAGAGAGCTAATTACATTCGTAAGGCTATTCCTTTAACAATCTGGCTGTTTCTTCTCGGGGGCTGAGTTTCCGGGTCGATGGGATGAGAAGACGCTAAGACTCCAGGGCAGCCTGTCCGGGTCCAGGGCGTACTCCCTCGCTTTGGAAGGCCAGCATGTTGAGTTTAGTTAGAGTGCGCTTAGTCTTTGTGAAGGCTTTGATTGTGTGCGGATGGGTCGCGGTTGCCATGGGGCAGACGACGGTGAACCGGGTGGTGGGGCCGGACAGGATCGTTGGACCCATTGACGAGGCGCGGGTGGTCACGCTGTTGGGGAATGTGCATCCGCTGGCGCGGGGAGAGTTTGACGTTGGCGTGATAAGCGCGGAGACGCCGCTGGACCGGATGGTGCTGGAGTTGGAGCCCAGTGCGGCGCAGCAGGCGGAGTTGGATTCTCTGCTTGAGGCGCAGCACGATGCGGCGTCTCCGCTCTATCACCAGTGGCTGACGCCGGCGGAGTATGGTGCGCGGTTTGGCGCCAGTGCGCTGGATTTGGCGCGGATTACGACGTGGCTGGCGGGGCACGGATTTGCGGTGGAGGAGATTGCGGCGAGCGGGCGGCAGGTAGTGTTTTCAGGAACAGCCGGGATGGTGGCGGATACGTTTCATACCGAGATTCACCGCTATGTGGTGAACGGGGCGGAGCACATGGGCAACGCCCAGGACCCGCAGATTCCGGCGGCGCTGGCTGGGGTGGTCGGTGGGGTGGTTTCGCTGCACGATTTTCGGCGGACATCGGAGATCAAGACGCGAATAGCCTTGGCGGCGCAGGCCGTGGTGGGCGGCCGAACGGTGATTGAGGCGCAGCCGCAGTACACGAGCGGGAGTACCCACTATTTGTTTCCGGCGGATTGGGCGACGATCTACGACTTGAACCCGCTGTATAGCGCGGGGACGAAAGGGACGGGAATATCGATTGCGATCGTGGGGCGGAGCAACATCAACGTGAGCGACGTGACGGCGTTCCGGTCGGCATCGGGACTGACGGCGAACAACCCGACAGTGATTCTTGTGGGGGCGAATCCGGGGCTGGTTTCAGGGGATCAGGATGAATCGACGCTGGACGTGGAGTGGAGCGGGGCGGTTGCGCCGGCAGCTGCGGTGAAGTTTGTGGTGGGCGATTCGACGGCGACAACGGACGGTGTGGACTTGTCGGCGCAATACGTCGTGAACCACGAGACGGCGCCGGTGGTGAGCACGAGTTATGGCAGTTGCGAGCAGGATATGGGGACGGCGGAGTTGGCGTTCTACAACGGGCTGTGGGAGCAGGCGGCTAGCCAGGGGATGAGCGCATTTGTTTCTTCGGGGGATTCGGGCGCATCGGGTTGCGATAGCGGCTCGGCCGCCACAGGGACAGGGAGGGGGGTGAATGGGCTGTGCACTTCGCCGTATTCGACCTGCGTGGGCGGGACTGAGTTCAACGACGGGTCGAATGCGGCGAATTATTGGGCGGCGACGAACACGGCGAGCTATGGGTCGGCGCTGAGTTACATACCGGAGGAAGTTTGGAACGAGAGCGGTTCAAACGGCGGGGCGGGGCTTTGGGCGTCAGGGGGCGGCGCAAGCGTGGTTTACCCGGAGCCGTCGTGGCAAAAAGGAGTGAGCGGGACAAGCGCGGCCAATGGGATGCGGGCCGTGCCGGACGTGGCGATGGCGGCTGCGGCGCGTGACGGCTACATCCTCTATGAAAACGGATCGTATTGGGTGGTTTCAGGAACATCGGCTGCTTCGCCAACATTTGCGGGGGTGATGGCCCTGGTGGTGGAGGCGAAGGGCGGGACGGGCCAGGGAAACGCGAATGCGGGGCTCTATCCGCTCGTGGATTCGACGCACAATCCATTTCACGCAACGCCTTCAGGGAGCAACAGCGTTCCTGGGGTTACGGGGTTCACGGCCAGCGGGGCCGCATACAACCAGGCGACGGGTTTGGGATCGGTGGATGGGGCTTTGCTGGTGAACGCGTGGGGCGGAGGCGAGAGCACGAGTCCGGATTTTGCGCTGACTCCATCGGTGACGGGCGGAACGGTGCAGGTGGGCAAGACGGGAACGTTCACGGTGAGCGTGACGGAAGCAGGGAGCGGCAAGAGTGCAGTTGCTCTGGCGACGAAGACGCCGACAGGCGTGACGGCGAGCATCAGTCCGGCATCGATCGCGCCGGGGGCGACGGCAACGGTGACAATCACGGTCGGCGCGACGGCTGCGGCTGGGTCGCAGACGATTACGCTGACGGGGACCGACGCTTCAGGAACGCAGAACGTGACCTATGCGCTGACGGTGACGCTGGCGCCGACACTTGCTTTGACGGCGGCGTCGAGTTCAGTTCCGGTTGTGCAGGGCGGTTCGGGCACGGCGAGTTTGACGGCGGCGACGGGCGGGTCGTTCAGCGGGAACATCACTTTCTCAGTGAGCGGGCTGCCTTCGGGGGTGACGGCGGCGTGGTCAGCGAACCCGATTGCCACTGCTTCCAACGCGAGCACGAACAAGGAGACGCTGACGTTGACGGCGGCCGCTGGGGCAACGGTGGGAAACACAAGCATTGTTGTGACGGCGGCGGGGGATGGACTTGTCGCGAATCAGAACTTGAGTTTGCAGGTGCAGCAGGCTCCGGGGGTTACGCTGACGGTTTCGCCGGCATCGGTTCAGGTGCAGTCGCTGTCGACGGCAACGGTGACGGTGACGGCAACGCCGGTGGGTGGACTTGCAGTGGAAGCAAGCGGCGCCTTGAGCGAGTATGCGGGGCACGTGGGGGGACTTGGCGGGCTGTTGGGCAGTGTTTTCGAGGTTGGATCGGGGGCGGGAAGCACGGGAGGCGCGAGCATCAGCGTGGTTTCGGGCCTGCCGAAAGGCTTTACGGCGACGTGGAGCGCCTCCAGTGTGACGTCGACGGGGTCGGTTGCCTGGACGCTCTCGCTGGCGGGGAGTTCGAGCGCGGTTGCCGGGTCGTCGACGCTGAACCTGACGGCGAAGGTGACCGCCGCGAATACGGGTGTGGTTTACACCGTGAGCCTGAATCTGCCGATGACGATCACGCTGACGCCTCCAACGCTGACGGTCGCGACGGCTTCGACGGCTGCTTTCGTGGTGCAGGGGCGGACGGGAACAGATGTGATTTCGGTGACGGGCAACGGGACGTATGCCGGGGCGGTGAGCCTGAGCGTGAGCGGACTGCCGAGCGGGGTGACTGCGGCGTGGAGCATCAATCCTGTGACGCTGAGCGGGGAGAATGGTTCTTCCACGCTGAAGCTGACGGCTTCATCCGCGGCAAAGGTGGGGACGGCGACGATCACAGTGACGGCCAGCGGGGACGGGTTGACGGCGAGCAAGCAGATCACAGTACAAGTGGCGCAGGCGCCGGGGGTGCAGTTGACGCTGGGGGCTCGTACGCTTTCGATGGTGCATTCGAGCGCCGGAGGAATTACGGCGACGGTGACTCCGCTGGGAGGTTTGAGCGCGGCCATGGCACTGACGGCGAGCGGAGTGCCGAGCGGAGTGGCGGCGGCGTTCAGCAAGACGAGTTTTGCGGCGCCAGGGAGCGGGAGCGCGATGCTGACGTTTACGGGGAGCACGGCGGCGAAGGCTGGAACCACGGCAGTGACGGTTACGGTAAGAGGAACAAGCAACGCTATCTCGTATTCAGCGTCGCAGGGGATGAGCCTGGTGTTGAAGTGAGATGGCGTAGTTAGCGGAGTTGGCGTGATTAGCGGGACACGGGGCCATCGGGATGGGAAGAGATTGAAACGCGCGCCGGTTTAGCTTTGTGGCTTCTCATCCCTGCGATAGCAAAAAGATCGCAAGGGTGGGGGCGCCCGGCCGCAAAGGCGGGCGCCCGGTATGGAGCTTGGGGAGGCCAATTCTTTCAGGGGAAAGCTTCAGGCGAAGAGGGCGAAGGCCTTTTCGATGCGGGCGGGGATTTGGGTCGGGGCGTCGCCGAAGGTCTGGCTGATTTCCAGGACGGTGGCGGGTGGCGTGGAGAGGGCCTTGAGTGCCTCGACTGTGGCTGGCCAGGCTATCGTGCCGTCGCCGGGCCATAAGTGCTCGTCTTTGAGTCCGTGGTTGTCGTGGACGTGGACGGAGCCGATGTGGCTGCCCAAGGTGGCCATGGCCTCGGCGACGCCTACGGTGATGTGGGCATGCCCGAGGTCCAGACAGACTCCGACGTTGGGGAGGTGTCCCATCTCGAGAATGAGGAGCAGATGCACAGGGGTGGTGGGCTCGCTGATGAGGTTCTCGACGAGCAGACGGACGCCGAGGGGACGGGCAAAAGCGCCGAGGTGCTCGAGCGCGGTCACGGCGTACTCGATGCTGCGCTGCGACCAACCGTCGTCGCGTTCGCCGAGATGGAGGACAAGGTTGCGGAAATGGATTTGGTCGGCGGATTCGAGGGCGCGCTTGATCTCGTCCATGGCGTCGATGCGGCGGGATTTCTCAGGGTGCAGCAGGTTGCAGGCAGGCGCTCCGGCGCGGCCCATCTCGCGGTCAGGGAAGAGCGGGGCGTGCATGGAGAAGGGTTCAAGGGGATTGGAGCGGAACCAGTTGGCCAGCTCGGCGACATGCTCGCGGCTGGTGTAGTCGAAGTGCTGCCGGGCGGCAAAGATTTCGACCGCCTCGACACCGGACCGGGAGGCGAGTTCCAGCAGGCCGGGATGGAGGCGCTGGTTGAGGAACAGGTGCGTGGACAGCACGCGGAACATGGTCAATGAGTGCCCCCGCGCCGGATGGTTATGGATGAAAAACCGGCCGCTCCTTCGATTGTCTCACTTCAGAGAACAGGAAACAGAAAACTGGAGTAGGAGCGCAGGGCCGACGCATATAAATTGCCAGTCACAGCCCCTGTTCCCTGTTCCCTATTCCCTATTCCCTGTCTCTCCCCTTTACAATCAAGAAGCTATGATCCGTTTCTCAACCGCCGGCGAATCCCACGGGGAAGCCCTCATCGCCCTCATCTCCGGTCTCCCCGCCGGTGTCGCCGTCGATCTCGATTTCGTGAACCGCGAACTGTGGCGCCGTCAGCAGGGTTACGGCCGCGGCGGCCGCATGAAGATTGAGACCGACAAGGCCCACATCCTCTCCGGGGTAAGGCACGGCAAGACCATCGGGTCGCCCATCGCCATCGAGATCGTCAACCGCGACTGGAAAAACTGGGAAGAAAAGCTGCCCGTCGAAGCCGGCGACCCCGCCAAGCACCAGCCGGTTGCCTCGCCGCGTCCCGGCCACGCCGACCTCGCCGGCGCCCTCAAATACAACTTCCCCGACGCCCGCTATGTGCTGGAGCGCGCCTCCGCCCGCGAGTCCGCTGGCCGCGTGGCCGCCGGAGCCTTCGCCAAGCTGTTCCTGCGGACCCTCGGCATCGAGGTAGCCAGCCACGTCATTCGCGTAGGCCGCGTGGAGCTCGACCGCGCCGCTGCGTGGGACGAAATCGCCGCCGTCGCGGCAAAAGATGAAATTGTACTCAGTTGCGTGGATGCCGCCACCGAAGCCCGCATGAAAGAAGAGGTCGAGGAGGTCTCCCGCACCGGCGACACCGTAGGCGGCGTCTTTGAAGTGGTGGCTCACGGCGTCCCCGCCGGCCTCGGAACCTACGCCAACTGGGACGAGCGCCTCGACGGCCTGCTTGCCTGGTCGGTCATGAGCCTCCAGGCCGTAAAAGCCGTCGAAATCGGCCGCGGCGTCACGGCCGCCGGGTCCTTCGGCTCCAAGGTCCACGACCCCATCCACTACGCTGCCGAGCCAACCGGCCAGCCCACCCGATTTACTCGCCCCCAAAACAACGCTGGCGGCATCGAGGGCGGCGTCTCCAACGGTGAGGACATCGTTGTGCGCGGCTATCTCAAGCCCATCTCCACCCTCCGCCGCCCCCTCGAATCGGTGCGCTTTGACACCCGCGAGGCCACCAGCGCCAGCTACGAGCGTTCGGACATTTGTGTCGTTCCAGCCGCCGGCGTCGCAGCCGAGGCCATGGTCGCCCTCACCGTTGCCGGCCTGGCGCAGCAGAAGTTCGGCGGCGACTCGGTGCTGGAATTGAAACGAAATTTCGACGGATACATCGAACAAATACGGGCATATTAACCGGAGATTCAATTCGAGGTACACTGATTGAGGAGGCCGGTGATGGTCGAACTTGATTTCAATCCGCAAGTTGGCGAGCAGGTCAAAGTCTTTCCGCATGATTACCTGTTCGAGATTGTCGACCGGCATACGAACATTGCTGGGGAGTTGCTGCTGAAGCTTAGGCGGCTCCAAGACGGAAAGATATTTGAAAATGTCCCTCCTATTGTGGTTGACTATCCCGCGGACGAGCGTGTCCGGCGTGAGCTTAGGAATATCCTTGCCCATTGCGAGTCCTTCCCGGAGGACTTTCAAGCGGGCCGGTTCGATGTCAAATGGGATGACATGTACGATGGAACTCCCCGCATCATGGTCTATTTCCATCTGAAACCTGAGGTCGTTCCTTCGCCTGCAAGGGCGAGAATCTGGAGTATCTTCTACGCCATGCTTCACGAGAAACTCCAGCCGCTGATGGATTCAGGAATATGGCTTCAGTTCGCTGCGAAAGAAGAGCGGAGTGCCCAGCGTGTCGCAAGCTGACGATTTGCTCGACCACGCAGCGAGGTTGATTGCTACTCCGGCAGTTTCGGACATCGATTTCCGGCGGGGGGTATCGGCCTCTTATTATGCGGTGTTTCATTTGATTTCAGCAGCTGTTGCGGCGCAGGTGAGTCCGCAGGAACCAGTGGGATTGCGCGGAAGATGTCAGCGCGCGCTGGAACATCGTGCAATGAAGAACGCCATGGCTAGGTTTCTCACCCCAGAGGGCGTGAAAAGGCTGGCGGAAGAAGTCGCTGTGCCTTGCGCATTTTCGCAGGACATCGCAACGATTGCCAAAGCATTTGGAGATTTGCAGGACGAACGGCATCTTGCCGATTACGATGTTGTCGATGCGGAGGGCAAGGTCGGTCTTTCATGGGCATCTGAGAGCCTAAATAAGGCCAAACTGCTCTTTGAGGCTTGGGGCCGCGCTCAATCGACTGATGAGGCGAAGCTGTTTCTGGCAACTGTAATTTTTAATAACAGGTGGGCGAAGTAGCCCGATCAACCCGGAGAAACCCGAAAACGCAACATGATCCTCAAGATCCTCAAATATCCCGAGCCGGTACTCTCGCAGCCCGGTGAACCCGTCACAGAATTCAATGCGGAACTGCGCAAGCTGGTCGCCGACATGTTTGAGACCACCTATGCCTCGCAGGGCATCGGCCTGGCTGCGCCGCAGGTGGGCGTCTCCAAGCGCCTCACAACCATCGACGTCAGCATGGGAAAGAACCACACAGACAAGCTGGTGCTCATCAATCCCGAGATCATCTTCCAGGAGGGCAAGCTCTACGAGGAAGAGGGCTGCCTCAGCTTCCCCGATATCCGCGAGAAGGTCGTCCGCGCCGCCAAGGTCCGCATTCGCGCCCAGGACGAGCACGGCAAGTGGTTCGAAATGGACGGCGAAGACCTGCTGGCGCGCGCCATGCAGCATGAGATCGACCACGTCGACGGCATGTTGTTCATCTTCCGCATGAGCGCCCTCAAGCGCGACCTCAATCTGCGCAAGATCCGCAAGATGCAGCGCGCGGGCGAGTGGTAGCCGCATGGCGACGCCCCTGAAGCTCGTCTTCTGCGGCACCCCCCGCTTCGCCGTTCCCACCCTCGAAGCTTTGCTCGCGGCAGGTCATGAGATTGCGCTGGTTGTCTCGCAGCCCGACCGCCCCGTTGGCCGCGGCCAGCAGCTCACCGCTCCGCCGGTCAAGCAATCCGCACTCGCAGCCGGCCTCGCCGTCACGCAGCCAGAAAAAATCCGCAACAACGCCGCATTGCACGCCCAGCTTGAGGCCATCGCCCCCGACGCCATCGTCGTCGTAGCCTATGGCCGCATCATCCCCCCCTGGATGCTGGCCCTCCCACGGCTCGGCTGCATCAACCTCCACGCGTCGTTGCTGCCCAAGTACCGCGGCGCCGCGCCCATCCAGTGGGCGGTGGCCATGGGCGATGCTTTTACCGGCAACACCACCATGCTCCTTGAAGAGGGCCTCGACACCGGCCCCATTCTCCTCCAGCAGACCGTCGAAATTGCCCCGGAGCAAACTGCCGTGGACCTATTCGATCTGCTTGCCAAGGCCGGCGCCCCGCTTGTCGTCGAAACCCTGGCCGGCCTCGCCGCGGGAACCCTCCACCCCCAGCCGCAGAACCACTCCTTTGCAACTTTTGCCCCGCTGCTCGACCGCGAAGACGGCCGCATGGACTTTGCCGCCCGCACCGCCATCGAGCTCAAGAACCGCTGGCGAGGCTTTCACCCATGGCCCGGCGCATTCACCGTGCTCGATGGCAAGAAGCTCATTGTCCACCGCATGGAAGTCGCCACGCCGTCAGCCATTGCCGCATCGTCTCTCGCTGCACCTGATCCGGCCGTCCCTGGCCAGCTTCGTATGCAAAGCCATCGCCTCTTCGTAGCCTGCGCGGAAGAGACCTGGCTCGAACTTCTCGAACTGCAACTCGAAGGCAAGAAGCGCCTCCCGGCAGCCGAATTCCTCCGCGGAACCCCAATCGCCTCTGGCGCACGGCTCGGGGCTCCGATCCAATGACCGCTCCCCAGCAATCCGGCGCCGGGAAGACCGCACCGAAGAATCGCCCGGCAGTCATTTCTCACGCGCGCAAAGTTGCTTTCAACGTACTTTTGGCCGTCGAGCGCGGCCAATCGCACTCAGACGATCTGCTCCGCGGCAAAGCTGTCAATGCTCTCTCCGCGCCAGACCGCAACCTGGCCACCGCCCTGGTCCTCGGTGTGCTCCGCTGGCAAATTCGCCTCGACCACCAACTGCAAGCCCTCCTCAAGCACCCCAACGCCAGGCTCGACCCTGAGGTCCTGATCGCCCTGCGCCTCGGCGCCTTCCAACTGCTCCATCTGGACCGTATTCCAGCCCGCGCCGCCATCGACGAGAGCGTGGAACTCGCCAAGCAAGCCGGTCACCGATTCGCCTCCGGCATGGTCAACGCCGTCCTCCGCAAACTGGCTGCCGCTCCGCAGGCTAACTTTTCTGAGGATTCCGCGACTAGTCTAGCCCTCGCCCAGGCCCACCCGGCCTGGATGGTCGCACGCTGGGCCAACTTCTACGGCCTCGACGCCGCCCGCGCCATTTGCCGCCACGGCCAGACCCAGCCCGTCCTCACCCTCCGCATCCACGACCCGGCGGTCGCCGAAGAACTTGCCGCGGACGGCATTCATCTCCAGCCCGGCGAGTTGCTCACCGTTGCCCAGACCGTAGTCTCCGGCGATGGGCCTGGAGACCTCTTCAGCAGCGCAGCCTTCAGCCAAGGCCGGCTGCGCCTTCAGGATGAAGGCTCCCAGTTGATTGCCGAACTGGCCAGCGCCCGATGCGCCCCCCCGCCCAAATCGATTTTGGATTCCTGCGCCGCCCCCGGCAACAAAACGCTTATCCTCGCTCAGCGCAATCTCAAAGCCCGCATCGTCGCCTGCGAGTCCAGCCCGCAGCGATTCGAGCCGTTGAGCCAGCGCCTCGCCCCGCTTGGCGACAGAATCGAATGTCGCCTCATCGACGCCACCACGCTGAATGAAAACTCCACCTTCGACCTTGCATTGGCCGACGTCCCGTGCAGCGGC
>Ga0182013_10006435_pt1 | contig 13318 bp, 6 predicted proteins | sample 612S2MmetaG_FD_120487 | JGI IMG/M metagenome (GOLD analysis project Ga0182013, IMG submission 120487) | Permafrost microbial communities from Stordalen Mire, Sweden - 612S2M metaG | ecosystem: Environmental > Terrestrial > Soil > Wetlands > Permafrost | place: Sweden: Stordalen | collected... | reverse complement strand
TTGAAGCTCTGGAAGATGAAGCCGATCTCCTGGTTGCGAATGCGTGAGCGGTCGCCGAACTTCAGGCTCTCGACCGGCTGGCCGTTGAGCAGGTACTTGCCGGAGGTGGGCGTGTCGAGAAGACCCAGAATCGAGAGCAGCGTGGACTTGCCGCAGCCCGACGGACCGGACATGGCCAGGTACTCGCCCCGCGAGATGGTCAGGTGAATGCCTGACAGCGCATGCGTCTCCACTTCGTCGGTGTAAAAGACCTTGGTCAGGTCCTCGATTTCAATCAAATTGCCGTTCGATGCCATACCATCCCCCTCGTCAGTTGTCAGTTATCAGTTGTCAGTGAACATTGGTCAAGGAACAGTTGCCAATGGCCATCGTTTTACTGACCACTGACCACTGTTCACAGACCACTGTCTTTACTCCAGCCGTATGCGGTCCACGTTGTCCCAGCGCGACATATCGGAGAGAATCACCGTGTCGCCTTCCTTCAATCCGTCGAGTACCTGAATGCTGTTGACCGAGGCGCGGCCCACCTTGACCGGAACGCGCACGGCGCCTTTACCGTCAGGGTCTTCCTTGAAGAGGCTGAGCGTGGAGTTCTCGTTGCCCAGCGCCGGCCGGCCCACATAGAGCACATCGGTCATGCGCTCCAGATCGATGGTTCCATCCACGCTCAGATCGGGCCGCGCGCCCTGCGGCAGAGGCCCAGTGAGTTCTACGTCAACCGTGACGGTTCCGTTCTGCACTGCTGGATCAATTCGCTGCACACGGCCTGGGATTACGCCGTTATGCGTATCGATGGAGGCGGGCTGGCCGATCTGGATGTCGCGCGCCTGCGTCTCGGCAATCTTGAGCGAGGCCTTCAACTGGTCGGGCTGGACAACCTTGGCCAGCGTGGTGCCGGGGGCGACGTGTTCGCCCACCTGGTGCGGCAGGTCAACGAGCACGCCGGAGATACCTGCGGTGACATGCAGGGCGGCCAGTTGCTCCTGTTTGAGCTGATAAAGAGCGCGCGCCTGGTCCACAAGCGTCTGCTGCACGGCCAGTTGCGAGGCGATCACCTTTTCGTTCATGGCCAGACGGTCGTTTTCGATCTGGTTGCGGGTGGTTAGTTCGTTGGCCTTGCTCTGTGAGGCCTTGTAGGTCAATCCGGAGATGACGCCGAGGTCGAAGAGAGCCTTGTCGGTTTGCGCCTGAAGGTTGGCCTGGCTGAAGTCCGCGCTCACGGTGGCCGCGCCGGCCTTCTGGGTCATCAGGTCGCTCTGCAATTTGATCTGGGTGTTGTGGTAGTCGCTCTCGGCGGCCTTGAGAGCCAGGCTGGCGTTCAGGGCTTCCTGATCCAGTTGCGGATAAGAGAGGTCCATGATGACCGTGTTGGGCTGAACCTGCGCTCCGGGCAGGACCAGAATGCGGGTCACTGTGGCCTCGGTCTCGGCGGGGATCAGGCGCAGCTTGTCCTCGCGCGGAACCAGCGTTCCCGTCGAGCCGCGTACCTGGCGAATCATCGGCCCGCGCTTGACCGTGTCCGGCCAGATCGTCGAGCGATCCACGGTTGGCGCGGCCGGCTTGAGCCGGAAGACCGCAATCAGTCCCACCGCAACGATCAGCAGTGCGGCCACGGCAAGCACCACAAAGCGGCGCTTCCTCTTCAGCAACAGGTCTGGGCGTGCAATATCCATAACCTCACAGATAGTGCATCCGTCGTGCCAAACGAGAACTGGAGGATTCCATTGAGGCCAAACGACTTAGAATCAATCACCGGAGACGGTGAAACCGCCGCAGTGACCATTTGCGGCAATGACTGTCCGATTTCGAACAGTTGCGGAGGGGGTGAAAGCGCGCCGGTGGAATACCGTTCTTTACCGGTAAGACGGCAGGTGGCCCAGGCATCGATTCTACCTCCTTCCACCATCGACCAAGATGTTAATCTGTGCCCCATTCATCGCAGTTTTATCGCGATGAGTGGGCCGCGAAGTCTTGCCGTCCACTCCGACTCGATTTCAACCGCTCCTCGAACGCCGGTCGCGTAGTGGTTGAAGCTGCTCCATTGGTAGTCGCCGGGCGATGTAACCAATCCGCGCTTCACGGGATTTCTATGAATGTAGCGAATCACTTCGGAGCGAGCCGCCTCGCCGCGGATGTTGCTGTCATAATAGCGTTCCTGCCAGAACTTCGCGTGTTCGCCCCTCAGTTTGCGTGAAGCGATCTGCTTGACGGCCTTGAGAAACTGGGCCACGAGGATCGATGGCGGCTCATTGATCAGCAAATGGACGTGCTCGGGCATTAAGACGTAAGCGTAGATTCTCGCCTGATGACGCGCGCGAGTTACTTCCAGAATAGCCTCGACCGTATCCTTGGGCTGCGATGCTTTGAGAAATGGGAGACGGTGAAAGCAACTGAAAGTGATGAAGTGGAGAGCTTCTGCTTTCTGGAACCGTTTTAGACCGTACGGCATGGTCTTATCGTTACCTTCCGATCCCATGACTCCCGCTCATCGCGATAGAACCGCGATGAACGGGGCACAGCTTCTCATGGCTCAGCATGATTCTTCAGGGCTGATGACTGGGCCATTTGCCTGTTAAATACTTATTGCCTATGAAGGTTCACTTTGACTTCCGCACCTTCATAAGCGATCTCCTTGTCGGCAGCGCCAGTCACTTCGCCGCCAATCCCGTGTCCGCTTCCAACCATTACGATCCGGAAGGTACGCTTCTCAACCATCCCCGGGAAGGAGCCTACGCGCGCGCCGATCGTCAGGACTCCGGCGCTTTCGTCCCAGCGAATGGGAATCACGGAGTGCTGCCCCTTCTCGTAGTCGTAGCTGTCGCCTGAGTCTTCGTAGAGATCGAAGCTGCCGTCGGCACCGCGATAGATGCGCAGTTCGACGGGACCGCCGGGGTCTTGCGTGGCGTATTCGATCTCCGGCCCCATGGGCAGGATAGAGCCGGCGCGGACAAAGAGCGGCATGCGATCGAGCGGCGCCTCGGCGTCGATCTCCTGGCTGCCCTTGACCTGCTGGCCCGTCCAGAAGTCGTACCATGCGGGCGAAGGCGGCAGGTAAACGCTGCGGCGGGTAGCATTGGCCTTCAGCACCGGACTCACCAGGAGAGCGGGACCGAACATGAACTCGTCGCCGATGTTCCAGGTGTTTTCGTCGCTGCGCCAATCCATGACGAGCGGGCGCTGGATGGTGTAATCGGCGCTCGATACCTTCCAGGCCAGCGAGTAGATGTAAGGCATGAGGCGATAGCGGAGCTTGTCGAAGCGGATGAGCGTGGGCTCGACCTTGTCGTAGGTCCAGAGTTCGTTGTGGGGGCGATGGCCGTGGGTGCGGAAGATCGGGCAGAAGGTTCCGAACTCAAACCAGCGCGCGTAAAGATCCTGATAAGCGGGCTCATCCAAAGAGCCTGGGTAGGGGGGCCAGTAGCCGCCGATATCGGTTGTCCAGTAGGGATAGCCGCTGAGCGCAAAGTTCAGTCCTGCGGGCACCTGATGCGTCAGCGCCCAGTAGGTGCTGAAGACATCCCCCGACCAGACGGTGGCGCCGACGCGCTGCTGCCCCAGAAACGCGGAGCGCGTGAGCAGGAAGACGCGTTTGCGGTCCGTGTCAGCCTTCCAATGATTCTGTACCCCGAGCGTATGCAGCAGCGGGAATACGTTGGTGTACTCCGCTCCATTGCCGATGGCAAGCTGTTTGTTGCGCAGGATGGCGTCGCCCATGTGCGGCCAGAATTCTTCGGGCTCTGCGCTGTCGAGCCAGAAGGAGTCCCATCCCTGCGCAAGCAGCTTGCCGGGCAGCCGGTTCCAGTAGATGTCGCGCGCCTCCGGGCTGCTGGGATCGTACACATGCGCTCCGGGGACCATGAGGTTCTTCGCTTCGAGCGTCTTGTATGTCTCGGACTTTGGATCGAGCAATCCCCAGACGGAGATCATGGTATGCACATTCTCTTTGTGCAGCGAGTCGAGATCCTTCGGCACATCGTGATAGTTGGCGTTGAAGTCGGGATCGCCCTCGTTCTTCCACCAGAACCAATCCTGCACCATCGTGTCCAGGGGAATGTGCTCCTGGCGATAGCGCTGCGCGATAGCGGCGATCTCGTCGAGCGATACATAGCGGTCCTTGGATTGGAAGAAACCGTAAGCCCACTTGGGCAGCATCGGCGCATGACCGGTCAGGTTGCGGTACTCGTGGATGATGGCGTCCATCTCCGGGCCGTAGAGGAAGTAGTAGTCGACCGATTTGCCGGCCATGGCGCTGAAGGTGATTTCGGTGGGAAAGCGATTGTCGACGTAGGTGAAGGCCGCCGTGTTCCACATCAACCCATAACCCTTGCTCGATATCAGCAAAGGAATTGCGACGTCGGTATTGTCCTGACCCAGTTCGACGGTCGAGCCGCGGTAGTTGAACATACCGCTCTGATGCTGCCCAAGACCGTAGAAGGCCTCGACCGGAACGGGAGAGAAGCGGTCGGTGACGCGGTAGGTGCTCTCGCCGTTCACCTGCGCCGGCTCATAGGTGCGGGGAATGCTGTTTCCCTCGCGCAGCAAATTGTCGCCGTTCACCGCGCGAAAGGTCAGATTGCCGCGCTCAAGGCCGAAAGACACTTCGATCTTGTCCGTGCGAATCTTCGCTGTTTTAGTGTCTTGTGTGAATTGGAAGGAAGCGCCTGGGCAGGACTGGCTGGCGTCGAGCATCCAAGGCTTCGGTCCGGCTTGCGCAGTTGCATTGGGCCGGGCCAGCACGTGGATCGCCGAAGCGCCGCAGACCGTAATGTCCAGCGTCTCGGCCCCCACCGTGGCATGCATTCCCTGCGGCGACTGCTGAGCGGTTGTCGATTCCAAACCGGGTAGGCTCTGGCCGGGCATCTGGGCCATGCCGTTGTGAGCGGCCCCGAGCAGGAAGACGATCGGCATGAATCGACGGACAACAGACGAAACCAGTGGCGTTGCGCCAACATCAGAAGACCGGAAGATCATCGCATTGCACCTTTCCTTGCACACAAAGTTACATATGTTTCAGCATTTGTAAGTGTTGGGGAATTCGCACTTATCCATGAATGAGTTCCGCGAGAACGCACGGGCAATCGCGTGAAGATCTGTTGCTGCCGAAACGGGTTCCTTTTCGGTTCTGAGCAAGCCAGTCTCCGCTCACCTCCCGGAGGGAGGAATCGAGAATAGCCCAGGGTGTAGCGGAGCGGAACCCTTGGTAGAATGCAGAAAAAAGAGAACTCACCCCGTAGGGGCGAACAGATTGTTCGCTCTCCTATCGCGGAATATCGCCATCCAATTTGCGCATCGCCCCGCCCCGCCGGGGCGGGAATCTCTGGTCCGAACGCTTTCCCAGGGTTCCACCCTGGGCTATGTTCGTCTCCTCCCTCTGGGAGGAGCAGTACGGCATCTTCACAACTTTTGTTCATGCGATTACCCTGGCGAAAACCCCGCATTACGATTGTGGTTTAGGGTTCCCTGTTTGCCAATAGACGGCATATCGCTGATCGCGAATCCGATACATGGGCATCAGTTGGTATTTCGCGCCATCTCCGGCCGCAGTGAAGCGCAGCTCCGGCGCGGATTCGACCTGAACCCACTGCTTCGTCTCCGCATCCGAACCGGCTGCGGCCTTGGGCAAAGGGGACGCGGCGGGCAGATTCTTCGCCCAAGGGTCACCGCCGAGGATGATTTTGCCGGGATCGCCGGTTGGGCCAGCCCCAAGATCGGCCGCTAGCACCATCGGTCCGTAGAGTACGGCGGCCGTGGAGTCATCGCCGGGCAGAACCTCCTGCCGCAACTCCATGGGCAGGCTGATGCTGATTGTGTCTCCGTCAGCCCAGGTTTTCCGGATGGCGAGATACGATCCCGGATCGGCCATCGCTTCGAGCGGAAGGCTGTTGATCTTCACCTGGGCGGCGCCTGTGGTCCAGCCCGGAATTCGCACGTGAATTGTGCGAACGCTGGGACGCGATGTCTTGATCTTGAGAGTCGTACTCTGCTCTTGCGGAAATTGCGTGACCTGATCGATGCGCAGGCCCTCTTCCTTCCAGTCGAGGGTCGAGGCGATGAACTGGTTCACGTAAACATCGCTGCCCCGGCGGAAATAGATTGTGTCGGCGAACTTGGCAAACTCTTCCGCGCCCGTTCCGGTACAGCACCAGAAGGATTCTTCGGGCGAGTTATAGGCGCGCCAGTAGCCGGCTGCCAGCGGGAAGAAGTACTGCTTCAGGCCATTGGCGTTCTGCGTGCCGAGCCTGCAATTGAAGAGGGCGCGCTCGTAGGCATCCATCCAGCGCGCATCCCCGTTCCAGCCGAAGACGAGCCGCTCGAGCTTCATCAGGTTGTAGGCCACGCAGCACTCGGCATTCGTCCAGCCGAGGGTTCCTTTGAGTTGTCCCGGCGGCGTTCTCCAGTGTTCGTCGAGGCTGGTGTTGCCGATGACATAGTTGCGCGCGGTGAGCACTTCTTCCAGGAAGTACTCGGCAATCTGCCTGTAACGGCGGTCGCCAGTGACCTCGTACATGCGGGCCGCGCCGATGATCTTGGGGACGTGTGTGTTGGCATGCAGGCCTTGCAATTCGTCGCGGCGCCCGGCGAGGGGATCGAGAAAGCCGGGCTGCTCAAAGAGGTGGGCAGCGTCGAGATAGCGGTCTTTCTTGGTTACGGCCGCCAGATTCACCAGCACCTCGTTCATGCCGCCGTACTCGGTGCGCAACATGCGCTGGCGCTGCTCGGCGCTGATCACACCGATCCCCCAGAAATCCGATCCAGCCCACTTCGCCATGCCTTCGCAGATCTCAAGGGCATCTGTGTTGCCGGTCAGAAGATGCATATCCAGCAGGCCGGCCATGATCTTGTGGTAAGTATAGAAAGGCGCCCAAGCAGGCTTGCCTTCGACCAGATGATCGAACAAACCAGCGGGAAAGGCGCTCAAATAGCCAGTGCCGATTTTTTTCTGGCATTGCGCAAGGCCGGCGACCACCTCATCGCCCTTCTTCTTGAGAACGTCGTTACCTGAGGCGGCTGAAGCCAGAGCTACGGCAGACAAGAAGTGTCCCCCGGTAAAATGGCCTCGCAGCTCGCAGGAGGGATCCTCCCAGCCTTTATAGGGCGTGGCGCTGGAGGGAATGCCAGCCATGATGCGGAAGGAATGCAGCAGCCGATCGGCCGTGAGCGAGTCGAGATAGCGCGCATTGGTCTCCTCCTGCTCTTTGAAGATGCCGGGAGCCAGGCGGACTGAGGCGAGCGGAAATGGAACGATCCTTGTGCTTGCATCGGAAGGAGTCACTGCGCCGAAGATTTCCATCGGCGTCAGGGAGCGAATGAGCGTGAAGCCGGCAGCGGCGGCGGTGCTCGATTTCAGGAAGTTGCGGCGGGAACGATCGGTCATTGAGAGCTCTCCCTTTGATCTGTTTTAAAGTGCCCGATGAAAAGGTTTCCATTTCCTTGCTTTTTTGGCGCTTTGGAACGTCACAGGCGAAGGATGCAACCCATCTTCTTCCGTGGAAAACGCACTGACAGTTTACCCCTTGCCGCGCCCACTGCGATACCGAGATCAGAAGGATAAAGAATCTCGGCCTTGGCGGCTTCGATTGGAATTTCTATCGTGTCAGCCCCCTCAAGCCGCCATACAGCCAGCGCGGTCCAGCCCGGAGCGCGCATTCCGAGCGCTACCGGGGCGTTGCGATTTGTCACATCCGGCATCCCCAAAGGATAGAAGGGCACTGCTTGCGGAATATGCTCCCGGATCGTCTCTTTGTAGACCTTGATTCCGTTGGCAACCTGGAGCATTGCATCGGCAGAGGTTGCATCGAGACGGCCGCTCTGGTGAATGCGGCATAACATGGCCGTCACCAGATTGAAGCTGGCTTGATCCGCGTCAGCCTTCGCCAGCGGATACGACCAGATGGCGAGTTGCTCCGGCAATACCGCCGCGGACGCGCCCACCAGAATTGCGGGGAGCTTCAGGTAATTCTCCTGATCGGTCATGGACTGAAGCTGGAGGCGGCTGAGCATCGCGTAATCCATGCGCCCGCCTCCGCTGCCGCAGTTTTCAATCACTAAATCGGGATAACGGTTCAAGAGGCTTTCCAGCCAGCCCAGATGCGCGCGGTTATGCTCGAGGAGGCCTTGCCCGAAACTATCCGCGTTCTGTTCGGTTCCTTGCAGCGAATCCACGTTGTAGTCCATCTTGATGTAACCGGCGCCATAGTCGTTCACCAGCCTTGCCATGACCTCGTCGAGGTATGCCCGTACTTCGGGGATGCGGAAATCAAGCAGGAAGCGAGAATTCTTCAACACTCTTTTGCCGTGGCGGACCAAGAACCAGCTATCCGGTTTCTGCGCAAGCAGCGACTTTAACCCTGCGACCTCGGGCTCGAGCCACAAGCCCGGAATCATTCCGGCCGCCCTGATCCGATCGAGCACGAACTTCAGCCCATGCGGCCATCGCGAGACGGTGGGTTGCCATGAACCGATGGTCTGGCTCCAGTCTTCATTCAGCTCCGCATACCAGCCGGCATCGATGACAAAATACTCGCAGCCAGCCTTGGCGGCGGCCGCGATCTGAGGTAACTCCTTCTCTTCCGTTGGATCGCCCCACAGGCAGTTCATGTAATCGTCGAAGATGACGGGGCACCGCGCATTGTCTTTGTGCGGTCTTTCGCACGCCACGCGGCGATAGCGCGTCAGCGCCTCCACGGCTTCGCCGAATCCGCCCTGTACGCATCCAACAGCAACCGGGACTGTCTGATAACTCTCCCCAGGCTTCAGATTCTTCCAGGCAGCGGAATGCAAATCGTCCGGCCCGCCAAGGTACGCATAAACGTCATCCGCGTTATTGCTCCGGAACGAATAATTGGATATCTCCCAATACCAGGAGCCGTTGTGCTCGATCTGCCAGAACCAAATCACGCCCATGCGTGTGTTTTCCACCATGGCCATGGGAAGATACTTCTCTGCGGACCAGCTGCCAATGCTGCCCGCCGACGCCTCTGACCAACTGGTCCGGTCGTTCTCGACAAAGCCCAACTCGGAAGGGCGCAGGGAATGCCATTGCCCTTCGGACATCCAACTGTTGAATGCCAGGTGTATGACCAATTCATCCTCGTAGTTCTGTGCGTCTGCCAGTGAGTGCAGCATGGCCGAACTTAAAAACTCGATCCCTATCGGGGCGCTCCCGGAGTTGGTGACTCTGGTCCATCTGCGCACGACCGGAATGCCTTCGAACGACTCATAGAAGGAATCGACCTCGATCCCCAGAATGGGATCGGCCTGGCTCAGAACGAGCCGCCGTCCTTTGCCTGTCGATTCTTCGTGTTTCCCCTTGAAGAGGAGACGGATTCCCGGCTGTCCGGAACCCTGCTTCATGCCTTGATCGGGCGAGTTCTCTCCGCTGCACTGAATTGCAGTCTCAACGCCGGATGAAACTTTGGGAGCGATCTTCCCCGGCGCCATCCGGCTGGGCAGCACGGTCCTCTGGCGCAGCTTTTGTTCGGAAACCTCGTATGCGAAGGTCAGCTCTGGAGTGGCCCACTCGAAGGTCTCTTTTTCTGTGGAAACGTCCGGCGAGCCGGCTGCGAGGGATATCTTGGGAAGCAAAGCGCCCAGAGCCGTGATGCCGGTCGTGCATAGAAATGTTCTGCGCTTCATGATTTGCCTTCGAAAAAACCGGTTGAAGATTCAATGAAACTCGACTCGGTAAGAAATTCCCTTCTTCAAGCGGATTGCACCGTCTTTTCCCGCGCTTGCCAATCGCCCTGCCGGGGAGAGGATGCCGAGGACAGCTTGTCCTGGCGGTGGAATCAGGCGGATGGCTCCATCGCTCTGGGGATCGACTTTCAGTGAGACGATCTTTCCGGCCTTCCAACGCATCTCCAGGACGGCATCCCCGCGAACGTGTAGCCCTTCGATAGACCCATCCTGCCACTGCGCCGGAAGCGCCGGCAAAAGCTCAATCTCGGTGGCTTCGGTCGTCCATCGCGATTGTACCAAAGCCTCTAACATGCCATTCGCCGCTCCCAGGTTGCCGTCGATCTGTAAAAGGCCCGGCGGATGCGTATCCATCAGGTTGGGAAAGGTGGACTGCCGGATCATCACCTGCAGGCTGTCGTAGGCCTGCTTGCCGTCGTGCAGGTGATCCCAGAAGTTGACGACCCATGCGCGGGACCAACCGGTCTGGCCGCCGCCGAGTGAAAGCCTCCGCTCGAGGGAGACGCGCGCGGCCTTGGCAAGCTCCGGCGTGTGCTCGATGGAAATCTGGGTTCCGGGGAAGAGCGCCCAAAGATGCGAGATGTGGCGATGACCCGGCTCAGGCTCGTCATAATCCCGCTGCCACTCCTGCAACTGACCGGCCTTGCCGATCGCAAACGGCGGCAGCTTGGCGCGCGCCTCCTCGACCTGCTTCAGGAAGGCGGGATCTTCTCCGAGGATCCGGCCCGCGTCGAGCGTGCGTGTGAACAACTCGCGCACGATCTCGATATCCATCGTCGGACCCATTGTCAACGAGTGGTCGGTCTTGTCGGGCAGGCGATAACGATTCTCCGGAGAGATCGAAGGCCCTGTGACCAGATGGCCTGAGCCGTCGTCAACGAGGTAATCGAGGAAGAAGAGAGAGCCGTCGTGCAGAATGGGCCACGCGCGATCACGCAGAAAGCTCTTGTCCAGCGTAAATGCATAGTGATCCCATGCATGAAGCGACAGCCACGCGCCGCCCATCGGCCAGATGCCCCACTGATAGCCGTCGATCGGCTCGGCATCACCCCAAAGATCCGTGTTGTGATGAATCAGGAAGCCGCGCGCGCCATAGTACTCCTGTGCGACGCGCGTCCCCGTGCCGCTCGCGGGATTGCGGACCATATCGATTAGATTGATCAACGGCAAGGTTGCGTCGCCAAGCCCGGCAGGTTCGGCAAGCCAATAATTCATCTCGGTATTGATATTGATGGTCCACTTCGAGCCCCACGGATTGCTGATGCCGCCGGCCCAGATCCCTTGCAGATTCGCAGGAAGACCATCGGTGCGCGAGGAGCCGATGATCAGGTAGCGGGCGAACTGGAAATAGAGTTCCTGCAAGCCAAGATCGTCCGCGCCCGCGCTTACGCGCTTGATCCGTTCATCGGTGGGCAGTTCTTCGTTTGCAGAGGCCGCGGCGCCTAGATGAAGAGCCATGCGCCGGAAGATCGGCTGGTAGATCGCCTCTTGCCGGGCGAGAAGCTCATCCGCGCTGTGCGTTCGCGCTTGAGCCAGCGCGCGCTCGCATTGAGCCTCGGGATCTCCGCCCGCGAACGGCCCTCCTTTAAAGTCCGTGGCCGCCGCAATCAGGATCGTGACGGAATCGGCGGCCGCAATCACGATCTCCGAGCCTACCGCATGGACGCTGCCTCCGGCCGGAAGTACGAGCGTCTCGCCTGCGAAGCGGATCTGGTCCTTGTGATCCGGACCTTCGCGCAGAACAAGGGCATCCTGACCGCGCGCGTTGACGGTGAAGTCGGCGGGGCGATCCATGCTCGCGCTGAAACCGATGGCGCCCTTTTTGTCGGCGGTGAGTCGCACTACGATTACTTCGTCAGGCAAGGAGGCGAAGACCTCGCGGGTGTAATGGACCCCGTTCATCGAGTAAGTGATGCGCACGACTCCTGTATCGAGATCGAGCTGGCGCCGATAGTCGCCGATGGTCCCATTGTTCGCGCCGCGTAGATAGAGATCGCCCAGCGTGCTGTAGCCCGGCATCCCGGCCGGAATTCCGATCATGCTCTCCTGCGCGAGCTTTTCGGCGGCTGAGATCTTTTCTCCATCCAGACCTTGCGACTCGATCAGAAGCTTGCGTATCTGGGGCACGTCTTCATGCGCGTGGGGGTTAAGACGATTCGCGCGGCTGCCCTGCCACAGCGAAGACTCGTTCAACTGAATATGCTCGTCCGCGCCCCAGGTCTGCGAACCGTCCAAAAGGGAAGCATTCTGGCGCGAAAACTGCTCGTCGCCGTTGTTCTTGCCTGCGTTCGCGCCGCCGAAGACCATCGCGCCCAGGCGGCCGTTGCCCACGGGAAGAGCATGATCCCAAATGGGAGCGGGAGTCCGATACCACAGCACCTTTTGCGTGCCTTGCGGATTCGCCTGCCCCCAGATATCGCAGTGTGCAAAGAGGATTGTGACTCCAGCAAGCGCGCTCAGTTTTACGATTCGGTTCATTTTCAACTTGGCTCACCTTGGCTCTTCTTGTCGACGCAATCAGTACGGTCTCTGGCTTTCTGTCATTCCGGGCCAGGTGTCGGTCCGGAAGGGAGCGGCGGGCAGTCCGGCGCCATTGAACAAGGTCGCGGCCGGGTTGGATTGCCAGGCGTAACGCACCTCTTTGGGGTTCGGCGCCGAAGGCGACGAGACAATCACGGTATCGCCGTCGATGCGGGCGTCGGCCCAGTACCACTTGCGGTCATCTCCGGCAATGGTGAACTCCGCCAGCTTCTCTCCCTTCACCAAAAGGCCGCCGTCGATATGCGCAAAGTGCAAGCGGATCGAATCGGGGAGCCGTTCGACCGACTCGAGGGTCGGGCCCGAATACACCACCTGCTTTCCGTAGTATTTGGCCAGCGCGCAGCGAGCCAGGCGCTCGCCTACCGGCAGCTTCTCCTTTGAATGGATGTTATCCGCGTCCCCGGTGTCGATGGTGACGGCCAGGCAGGAATTGGGAACGCTCGATGCGGCAATCGCTTGAGACTCCCTCGTCTCGGCCCACTGGTCGCCGTCGACCGGTGTCGTGCTACGCGGCTTGAAGGCCGGCAGGCTGACGATGTAGAAGGGAAAATCGCCTTGCGCAAAAAGCTTTCGCCAGTCGGCGATCATGGCGGGAAGAACCTTGCGGTACTGGTAACCGCGATCGGAGTTCTGCTCGCCCTGGTACCAGAGGGCGCCTGTAATGGAAAACGGCGCGATGGGCGCCAGCATCCCTTCATACAAAACATCCGGCATGACGGGCCAGTTCTCATACGCGATGGGCAGCGGCTGCGGCGGGCGGGCATCGACGCTCAGCTTGCCTTTCCATACGCCGGCCAGCGGAACGATCGATTTGTCGCCCAGCATCAGGTGAAGCTCTTCCGGCTTGCCGAGGAATCCGCCGGCTGGCTTTGTCTTCAGCACGCGAATCGCAATGATGTTTCTACCGGGCTTCAGCAGGCCTTCCCCTAAGGGATAAACACGCGGGTTCTCCACCCATGCGCTGCCGCCGACAAACTTCCCATTGACGTAAACCGTATCCATCCGCTCCACGGAACCGAGGAATAACATCGTACGCCCCGTCGGCAGCGGATCGGGAAGCACAATCTCCTTCCGGAACCAG
>Ga0182013_10006434_pt1 | contig 13319 bp, 8 predicted proteins | sample 612S2MmetaG_FD_120487 | JGI IMG/M metagenome (GOLD analysis project Ga0182013, IMG submission 120487) | Permafrost microbial communities from Stordalen Mire, Sweden - 612S2M metaG | ecosystem: Environmental > Terrestrial > Soil > Wetlands > Permafrost | place: Sweden: Stordalen | collected... | reverse complement strand
GTGACCAGCTTGGCGCTGCCCAACCCTATATCCCGGCGCTTGCGGTCATGCTGGACACGTACTAGCCAGCTTGCGCCCCCGCTCTTGCTCACTTTCAGGAAAAGGCCGTCGCCGTCGCCATAGGCTCCGGGTTTCGCCAACGCTGCCTTAACTTCGTTTGCCGTCAGCTTTCCCATGCCCGCCCCGCACCTTGGGGTGGCCTTCCCCACACTTGGGAATTTCCCCACGCCATTCCCCACATAATAACGTGGTTGCAGGCGTCCGGCAACGAACAACGGCGGGCTGCTACGGTTAATTTATCCGTTGAAATTCACGGACTTAGACGGTTATGAGCGAATGGCGGTGAACGAGGAATTGGCGGAGAGGGAGGGATTTGAACCCCCGATACGGTTGCCCGTATGCCGCATTTCGAGTGCGGTGCATTCAACCACTCTGCCACCTCTCCGGCGCACGGACGCCTTCCGGTCTCAAACGCAAGACCTCTGGCCGCTGTCGTGGTCGTCCGGCAGATAACACGTGCGGCGGCAAGCGATCAAGCCGCTTCTGCGCGGCGGCCCGTTTCCGGCCGTAAGGCCCGCGTCAGAACATAGGCTCCGGGCTTCGGGAAGCGTTAACCTTAATGTCGTCTATTCAATTGGCGGTTGCTCCCGCCCGCACGAAGAATCGTCGACGCCACTTCGGAAAAGGCGACGATTCCGCGCAAGGCCGGACTGCCCGCATCGTGATCAAAAATGGCGACGCCGGTTGCTAAATGCCGGCGAGGAAACGCGACATGGCACTGCGTGATCAGTCTTATCAGTTCGTCGAGGTCTCTTCCGACTACGTGCTCCATGTGGCGCGGGGGCAATTCAGACGCCGATTCGAGATTTCGCCCCTGATGCTGTTCGGCGGCGTCGCCGCTCTGGCGCTGGTCGCCGTCTCGGTGGTTGGCGCGGCGGGATATCTGATCTTTCGCGACGACATGCTGGCCGGTCTGCTCGAACGCCAGACCCAGATGCAATATGCCTATGAAGATCGCCTAGCGGCGGCGCGACTTCGGCTGGACCAGGTGACCAGCCGCCAGTTCATCGACCAGGACAGCGTCGAAGGCAAAGTGCAGAGTCTCGTCCTGCGCCAGGCGATGCTCGAAACCCGCGCCGCCGTCGTGGCCCAGTTGGTCGAAAATACCGCGCGTGACAGCATCGGCTCCGGATCGCAGCATGGGCTGGACGCCTCCGCCGCGATTTCGAACGCCGCCGGGGGCAAGTCCGGCGCCACGCTGATCGCGCCCGCCGTCGCCGCGCAAGGCTCTCCCCTGAAGGCTCCCCCAAGGGCGGCCCAGGGCGCGATCGAAGACAGCCTGCTTCCCCTTACAAGCAGCAAGCCCCAACCCGAGGGCATGGATTTGCGGCTTGGCCATGAGCCTGAACCGGCAAAACCCGCGCCGAGCCGCAAGGGTCAGGATCACGCCTCACTGGAATCAAACGGCCCGCTCGCCTATGTCTCCAGCGCCTCCCTGGCCGATGCGGCCGATGCCGGCCTTCCCCTGCCAACCCGGCTGGAGAGCCTCGCCAGATCGCTCGACCATGTCGAGCGGGAACAGGCGACGCGCCTTTCCCGAATCGTGAGGCCGGCGCTTGACGCCGCCGGAAGGCTACGCCGCGCCTTCGACGTCGCGGGCCTGCCGGTCGAGCGTTATGTCGCCAAGGCGAAGTCGCGCGGCGCCGCTTCCGCTGTCGGCGGCCCTTTTGTGCCAGCCGACCCCAGGACAGCCGGCTCCTTCGAGCGCGAACTCGTCACCGCGCAGAACGCGGTCGAAACGCTTGAAGGGCTTCGCCGCGCGCTGCCGAGCGTGCCGCTACGCAAGCCCCTGAGCGGCGAATTGCAGATGACATCGACCTTCGGCTACCGCACCGACCCGTTCCTCGGCAAGCCGGCGCTGCACAGCGGCGTGGATCTGCGCGAGGAATATGGGACGCCCGCCCGCGCCACCGCTTCCGGCGTCGTCACCACGGCCGGCCCCACCGGTGGTTATGGCAATATGGTAGAAGTGGATCACGGCGGCGGCCTCGCCACGCGCTATGCGCATCTTTCGTCAATCTCGGTGACGCCCGGCCAGCAATTGTCTCCCGGCGCGATTGTGGGCCACGTCGGCTCCACCGGACGCTCCACGGGCCCGCATCTGCATTACGAGGTGCGCATCGACGGAGAGCCGGTCGATCCGCAGCGCTTTCTGCGAGCGGCCTCGGCGTTGAACGGGGTCTCGCAATAGCAGGCGGACTTTCGCGCTGATTTCGCCGTCGGCCATGCCTGCATTGGCGAACCCGAGCCATAATGCGTCAGATGCATTATAAGACCGGCTCATGAGCCTCACTTCCGAAGAAATCGAACGCTATGCGCGCCATCTGGTGCTGCGTGAAGTCGGCGGTCCCGGCCAGCAAAAGCTGCGCAAGGCGCGCGTGCTGGTCGTCGGCGCCGGAGGGCTCGGGGCGCCTTTGCTGCAATATCTCGCCGCGGCTGGCGTTGGGACGCTGGGCATCGTCGACGACGATGACGTGTCGCTGTCGAATTTGCAGCGGCAGGTGATTCACGGAACGGACGACATCGGCCGCCCGAAGGTCGAGAGCGCGCAAGACGCCATCGCGCGGCTCAACCCCCATGTGATCGTGGAGCCGCATCGGCTGCGCCTTGACGCCGACAATGCGCGCGCGCTGGTCGCGGGTTATGACGTCGTGGCCGACGGCTCTGACAATTTCGCCACGCGCTATATCGTTTCGGACGCCTGCTTTCATGAGAAGCGCCCGCTGGTGAGCGCGGCGGTCGGGGGCTTCGACGCCTCCCTCACCACGCTGCGGCCCTTCGAGACCAACGCCGAAGGCGGTCCCAACCCCACTTATCGCTGCCTCTTCCCTGCCCCGCCGCCGCCGGGCAGCGTCCCGGCCTGCGAGGAGGCCGGCGTGCTCGGCGCATTGACGGGCGTGGTGGGCGCGATGATGGCGCTCGAAGTTCTGCGCGAGATCGTCGGCTTCGGCGAGGGGCTGGTCGGCCGCCTGCTGCTCATCGACACGCGGGCGATGCGCTTCGAGACGATCCGCTACGCCCACGACCCCGACAATCCGCTCTCCGGCCAGAATGCGCCCAGGGACGCCGGCTGACGCGCGCGCGTCACACAGCCGCGATTACCGCGATTTCGACCTTGTATTCGGGCGTAACGAGCTTTGCTTCCACCGTGGCCCGCGCGGGCGGGTTGGACCTGTCGACCCAGACGTCCCAGACGCCGTTCATCTCGGCGAAGGAGGAGATGTCGGCAAGATAGATCGTCGCGGAAAGGATTTTCGCTTTCTCGGAGCCCGCCTCGGCCAGAATCGCATCGATCAGGCCGAGGATTTCCTCTGTCTGATCCTTGACGGACCTGCCCTTCGTCTTTTCAGCTACCTGGCCGGCGGTGAAGATCGTATCGCCATGAACCACGGCCTTGCTCATGCGCGGGCCAGCGCCAATCCGCTTGATTTTCGACATTTCAGCTCTCCGTTAGGGCCAAGCCGGTTTAGGCGAAGCCGGGAGGAGGAGCAAGTTGTCGCGAGCCCCGAGCCTCGCCAAGAAAGAATATCCGCCGGGGTCTGGACAAGTGGACAGGCGCTTTCTATAAGCCGGGCTCGTTGCGCCGCTGGCGCCAGCGCCCGGGTAGCTCAGTTGGTAGAGCATGCGACTGAAAATCGCAGTGTCGGTGGTTCGAATCCGCCCCCGGGCACCACATCGCTGTTCGCCAGCGCAGAAAATCATCCGAAAATAGCTGAAAAATAAGGCTTAGAGGGGGAACCGCCTTCCAAAGGCGTCCTCTGTCAGTGAACAGGCTGCCTTGTAACCGGCGTGCGATCACTCGCCGACATCACTTCGACAGCTTGCAGACGGCGCTCACCAGCGCGGTTATTTCCGTGACCGCCTTGGGGTCTTTCGGCGTCATGTCGAGGACGCCCCGTCCTTGCGCCGCAGCGTTGCGATAGGCCTTTCTCCGCACGAGCTGGCAGGGTAGCGCTTTAATGCCCTCGATCTCGCGCATGACCGTCAGCGCCTCCGCGTTGGCCTGTCCTTGCGGGTCGGCGGCGTTGAGCAGAGCCAGCAATTGCAGCCCCGAATTCACGTTCTTTGCTTCCCTTGCGAGGGCGACCATAAGGTCCAGCGCCCAAACGTCGAAGGAAGAAGGTTGCAAGGGAATCAACACGACGTTGGCGACGGTCAGCGCCGCGCGCAGGCCTTCGTTGTCGCGCCCCCCGACGTCGATGATGGTGTCCTCGAACCTTGCCGCCATTTTCTGGACTTCGGTGCGGACCTCGCGCCCGCGCAGACGGGCGACGGTATAGCCGGCGTTCCCGATCTGCTCCGTCCGCAGCGACGTGAAATCAGCGGCGGACCCCTGGTCGTCGGCGTCGACAAGCAAGACGTCACGCCCGGCCAGGGCGCGGGCTATTGTGAAATTGGTGGCGACCGTGGTCTTGCCACAGCCCCCTTTCACATTGGCGATGGCGAGAATCATTCCGGCCTCCAAGTGATCACAACTCAATATAGCAGTGATATCACTTCGATCTCAGCACGAAATCGCCATGACGAACATGCGGCGGGAGTCTTTCGCAGCCTTTAGTCGGCCGCGTGGCCCCGTTCCACCCTCTGGCTTCACGAAATGCTTCCTACCTGAATCCCGTCGGAGGGCTGACGCCGATTATCTTGTTTTTTTGCCGATCCCCCGATTGCAGGCAATCACTATAGGCTTGCCGCCCCGATGCCTCGCTAGTTCGACACAGTCTTTTTTGTTCGACGGAAATTCGCTGCGGTTCTGTTTGACAACTCGCGAGCGTCAACGCGATTGGCGCGAGTATTCCAATCCAGCGGAGAAAAAGAGGAAATTGTGACGCCATCAATAGTTTCCCTCGGCACAATCTGTGTTCGCGACTGGATATGCGCGGGAGATCGGCAGCGAAAAGGTCAATTAGCTTCTGATCGCGGGAAATCAAGGAACCACGACGCCCCGTAGCCCGATCCGAAGCGTTGCCGCGGCGTCGCGGGAAAAGCCGGCGCGGCTCAAGTCCGACAGGGCGGCGACCGGACTCTATCCGAAGAGTGCGCCCTCATGGCTTGCCTTTCATCGCATTCTCGATCTCGCCGAGAAGCTGCCTGATGTCTTCGCTCTCCGGCTCAAGCCTCGACAAGAGCCTGGCGCGCGAGGCCGCGGAAATCAGGTCGCCGGATTCCATTTCATAGGTGACGAGAGCGACCAGCGCATCGCGATCGTATGGCCGCCGGTTGAGAAGGCTCTTCAGAACCTCGATCGCCCGAGGCGCATCGCCAGTATCGTGAAGCGCCACCGCCTCGACATAGGCAAAACGCGGCTCGTTTGGTTCAAGTTCGGCTGCTTTCGCAAGTTCCACTACGCCATCGGCGACGCGCTTCTGCCGGATCAGGCTAAGCCCCAGCGCATGCGCAAGCGCGCCCGACTTCGGATTCGCGGCCATTGCCTTGCGCAGCTGGGCTTCTGCGCCGCTCTCGTCGCCATTGGCGCGGGTGAATTCGGCCAACGCGACAATCGCAGGGTAGAAGGTCGGATCAATCGCAATCGCTTTCTTATATTCCGCGCTCGCCTCGCCCTGCTTTCCGCGCGCCAGATAAAGGCTTGCAAGGTTCGCGTGACTTTCCGGACGCTCGGCGTTGAAGAGCTGACCCGAGATATATTCCGCCAGCGCCGACTCGAGCGCTTTGAGATCGTCGCTCGACAGTCCCTGCTCCGCCTCCCCGGCCAGCGCGCGCGCCGCCTCCATTCGCACGAGGCGCGTAGTGTCGTGAAGCAATGGCGCCAATCGTTCGCGTCGGGTCGCGGCGTCAGCGTTGGCCGTCACGGGTATCGCCGCCCGGCGGATCAGCACGTCGTCGTTCTTCAACGCCTTGGACGCCAGATCCAGCGCCTCCGCGTTTGGAACGCGCGCCAGCCGCTCAAGCGCGCTGGCGCGCGCGATATTCGATTGAGCCTTGTCTTCCGCGACGCGCATCAATGCTGCGCGGTCTCCCGGACCATTCTGGTCCGCGAGCGCAAAGGCCTCCGCGAAACCCTGCGCGCCGGGCGCAAGCTCCGGGCGCCACGTTTTTATCGCATCGGCCGCCCATGCGGCGCCCTTCTCGGCATGGCACTGATTGCAGGCGTTGGGCGTTCCCAGCGTCTGCGTGCGGTCGGGACGCGGAACGCGGATCGAGTGATCGTGCCGGGCATGCACGCCCATATAGGTCGTCGTGGGCATGTGGCAGTTGGCGCATTGCGCGCCTTTGGAATCGACGGCGTGATGATGATGCGAAGGCAGGTCAAAGCGCGCCGGGCTGTGACATTGAGCGCAAACTTCATTGCCCGAAAGTTTCAACTTTCCTGAATGCGGATTGTGGCAATCCGAACAGGTCACTCCGGCTCCATACATCTTGCTTTGCAGGAAAGAGGCGTAGTTATACACCTCCTCTTGCTGCTGCCCGTCGACGTGATAGAGGCCCGCCTCAAGCAGCGACGGGCGGAAGGCGTCGAAATAATGTGCGACGCTCAGCGGATTGCTGGAGAATTGCTGGCGGCGCGAATGGCATCCGGCGCAAGCCTCGATTTCCTTGTCCGTCTTTCGCGGCGTGGAGCGCGCGGCCTGTCCAGCTTCTCTCATGGGCCAGGAGACCTTGGCGCGCTCGTCAAAGCTCCATGCAAAGCCATGCGTCACATCATCGTCCCGCTTGGCCTTTTTGGACCACTCAATATGTCCTGACGCGGGACCATGACACGACTCGCAGCCGACGCTGATCTCCGACCATTGCGTATGGAAAACGCCCGATGCGTTCTCGTAGTTTTTCTGGATATTGGTCGAATGACACCATGCGCATTGATAGTTCCAGTTCTGGTCGATCCCGGTCCAGTGCAAGGGATCGCCCGCCGCAAGCTTGCGATCGGGATAGAGATGGAACCAGCGCTGGCCGCCCTCGGCCGCAGGCCTGGCGTCCCAGGCTATGCCCAGCGCCTGCATGCGGCCGCCGGGCAAAGCGACGAGATATTGCTGCAGCGGAAAGACGCCGAATGTATAAGCTATCTCGAAATCGGCCAGCTTGCCGTCGGGACCGTCGGTGCGAACCTGGAACTTGCCGTCCTTCTCGAAGAACTCGCTTTTGACGCCGTCCTTTTCGAAACTTGCTCCGTCAAACTTGCCAAGCACCGTTTTCTCATCGGCCTTCTGCATTGCGACAGCATGATGAGAGCCGAGCCAGTCGGAATGTTCGGTCTTGTGGCATTGCGCGCAAGCAGCCGATCCGACAAAGGTCGGGGCCGCGCTCGAAGGCTCCGGCTTCGTCTGGGCGAAGCCGTGTTCAGCGACGCAGAGCGAAGCCGTCAGGGCTATGAGCAGGAAAATGAGCGCGCGAAGGCTTTGCACGGCCCAGGGCGCAACGCCGCGACGTGCGCCTTGCCCTCGCTCAGGAAAATGGCGGATCGGCGGCCTCGCGGGTTTCTGTCCATGCATAAATAGCGGTCTTCGAACTTGTGTTCAGCCCGCAGTGGCGCGCGCTCTTCTCTGCCTTGGCTAGAACCTTATCGCAAGTCCCGTGACCGGACCATGGATGACCGCGCTGATCCCGTTCTGCCGATTGCCGGAGCCTGTCGAATAGTTGACCGACAAGGCGCGATATCCCAATGTGCTGGTCAGATTGAGGCCCATGAATGTGAAGTCGTGGCTATAGACTCCATAGGTCTGCCAGCTGAATTTGCTGCCGGTCCCGAAGCCGCCGATATCGCCTCTGAGCTGAAATTGCTCCCCCGGCGCGAATTGCTGACGGACGCCAAGTCCGACGACAGGATCAATCCACTGGATTTTGCCGGAGGGAGAAGCCGCCAGAGCTCCCAGCGCCTGAAAATCCACAAGCTGGGAGTTCGCCGCGCCAAAGGCGTCGAGCCTCACGTCCAGTCCCACATACCAGTAGCGAAGGCCCGCGAAGGCGTCGATCGCGGTGAAGGCGCCGCTGTCGCCGATCCGCCAGCGCGCCAGTTCATAAGCGCCGCCGGCCTCGCCGATCGCCAAAGTCTCTTTCAGCCGGCCGCTGGCGCTGATGGCAAGGCCGAGGTCGCCGACGGGATTGCGCAACGCCAGTTGCGATCCGGCGAATCTGAGCTGCATCCAGGCGACGTCGCCATAGAACTGCACCGGACCATTGGTGGCTTCGAAGCGGCCCATGAAAGACAGCGGGAAGGAACTGGTCTTGGTCAAAAAGTCGACGAGCGACGCGTCGACGCCGAGATTAAGACCCGCCGCCGTCGTCGCGCCATTGAAGTTCACGCCCCAGTTGTAGGGATTGAAGGAGAAGCGCCAATCGCCGAAAGCTGTGTGCGGCGCGGGCTGGAGTTTCGGGGCCGTGAAAAGCGGCGTCGCTCCGGAAACCGATCCCTCTCCCTGACCCGCGTCGAAGCGGTAGTTCAATCCGGCGCGGACGATGTGTCCGTTGTACTGGGTTGACGCCGCCGTGGCGTTGTCGATCGCGAGGCCGCCAAGGATCGTCGTGTAATACAGCGCACCGATATTCGAGTTGTTCACACGGACGGCGCCGAGATCATAATAGAGATATTCCAGCTTGACGCTGAGGTTGTTCGTGAAGGCCCATTCGAATCCGGCGCCGGCGGTCCAGCCGACGCGATTGTCGAAATAGGAGCCCTTGGCGTCCTGACCCAGCAGAAGCGACGGCGTTATTGATTGACTGATGTGCTCGCTGAGATTCACGCCGCCATAGGCGAGACCGCCGGTCGCATAGAGCAACATCTGCGGCGCTATCGTGTATCCGATGCGGCCTCGGACGGTGCCGAGATATTCGAGGTTGCGATGAACCGTCGCGCCCGTAACCACCGTCGACGGAATTGGCGTCGCGGCGGGCGTCAGGCCGGTGAAGCCGCCGCCGCCACGAACACCGCCGCCTTGGAGATCGGCTTCGAGACCGGCGACGAACTTCTCGGAAAATTGCCAGTTGTAGCCAATCTGGCCGCCGTCGAAGAAACCGTTCAACTGCGCGCCGACGCTGCCCGTGGCGCCAATAGCGGAAGCCGCGCCCCGCTGGCTGAGGGGACCGCCGAAGTCAAATATATTGGCGGAGGCCACCCCGATATTGGACGAGTTTGTCCACGAATACCCAGTGTTCAAGCCGACATAGAAGCCTGTCCAGGTGAATGCGGGAAGCGGCGACGGAGGCGGGCTCTTGGTCGAGGGAAGATCCGCGCCTGACGCTTCCGTAGTCAGGGCGAAGGCCGCGAAAGCAAATCCGCCGGCGGCGATTGCGCCGAGAAGCGATCCCCGCAGCTTTGCAGGAGCGCGGCTCGTCCGTTCCGCTCCCGCCGACAAAAGCCCATTGGATGGCGCCGGCATATTCACCCCTCAGCCTGATATTCTCACATAATCAAGCTCACTCTAGATGACCCCAAAGCGGCTAACACCCTTCGGCATCAACTAAATTGGGGAGAATCATCGATAAAATGCCAAGTGTTGCAAGAATGTCTCAGTATTCGCGCGTCTCATGCAACAGACGTCAAATCCGGGTCGACACGCAATGACGGAGCGGCCTTGGCGCTCGCTCTCACCAGTTCACCTGGGTCCTTATTAGAAAAGTGTTTGGATGCGCGCCATTGAGATAGGGGCGGTCCCAGGGCGCCGAGAGATGCATGACTCTGGTCCAGTTCGCCATGACGCGGAAACCTTGGTCCGGGTACCAGTTGAGCCCCATCGTGATGTCTTCCTCCCGGCCACCGACCACTCCGGAATTGGCGACGAGGGCGCTGGCGGGGGCGTTGCCCTGCGCGGCGGCCAGCAGATTGCTGTAATAGCTTCCAGAATAAGGGCCGCTGTCGAGATTGGCGGCGCTGAATCTCGCGGCCAGCTCCCAGGCGCCGACGCCGCCCGCGCTGAGCGGATGTTTAATGCCGATCTGTCTGAAGGTCGCGGGGTTCAACCCGTCCACCTGATAGGCTGCCGCCCGCGACTCGCCGGTGAGGTACCAAGTTCCGTACACGTAATAGCCGTTAAAACCGACCGAAGCGCCGCCCGGCGCGTAGTTTCCACTCGCATTGGCGGCGAGAATGGCCGCGTTGTTGCGAGCGTAATGCGTCCCGACATATTCGCCCTGCAACGAGAGCGGTCCATAGGCGGCGGCGGCTTCCACGGCGTAGACCACGGCGTCGCGGACGCATTTCCCCGCGACCGGCGGATTGCCCGCGAAGGCCACCGCCCCGCAGGACAAATCCGGAGCGCCGAGAAGATTCTCGTTGAGGATATTGCTTTCCGTTTTAATTCCGCCGCCGGGCGCGAGGGCGCCGTCATTGGTAGCCGTCGAATCATTGGGCTGGTGATAGCGCCCCGAAACGCCAAAATGCAGCAAGCGATCTTCAACCCACACCGGCGCATAGGTCGCGCGACCGGCGACATCCACATATTGACTGCCGCCCGTCGCCACCCAGCCCGCTTTTGAGAGAACACCCCACGGCACGGGCGTTGAAGGATCGGGCTGAAGCGATTTTTCAGCGAGGCCAGTGGTGAAAACGCCCGCCTTCAGACTCCAGTTGGAGCCATGCGTGAGCGCGGCGAATCCGACATGCCGAAGCGGTCCCGTGAACACCATCGCCCGTTCAAGAAAATCCGTGCTGTTGCGCGAGTTCGTCCACTCAAGGCCGAGGGGCTCGTAGAAATTCCCGACCTGCAGCGTGATCGGATCAAAATAGGTCAGCGCCACATAGGCGTCGCGAACGCCGCCGACCGCGCCGACGTTCTTGGTGTTGCCTGCCGCGAATTCATACTGGAGTTTGTAGAGCCAGTAATTGAGCAGTTTGCCTTCTACCTCCAACCGCGCCTGCCGTATGTTCGCGATGCTCGCCAGTCCCTGCTCCGGCTGGGTCGATATTCCGCCATCGAGGTAGACGCGCCCGCCGATCTTGAGACTGTTTTCGTGATCCAGCGATTCAACCATCAACCCCCGCGACAGGCTGATGAAAAAGGGCAGCGGCGGCTTCTCGCGCGCCTTCGCAAGCTGTTGCTCCCCGGAGTTTTCCGGGCGTCTGGCTTCCCTGGCGACCCCTGGGCGCGCTTTTTCGCGAGCGACAGCCTCGCCGCGTTCGCGCGTCTTTTGGCCGCCCTCGTAGCGCCGCAGCGCCTTTTTGAGCGTGCGCACTTCGGCGTCGGTTGCGTCAAGCCGCTCCCTGAGCAGCCTGATCTCGGCGGAGATGTCGCCGGCCCAAGCCGAAGAGGCGCCGCACAAAGCCAGCGCGCCCGCCGTAAGGGCGACGGCCTTTGCGTCAAAAGCCTTCCTGCGCCTCGCCCCGCTCAACCGGTAATCGCCCCTCATATGACCGCATTTTTTGCACTACCGCACAGCTCAAATGGACGGAAGACCCGAAGCTGATCCATTTGGCTTTATCAGTTCGAATTGCGACAGGCGAGTTCTAAAGCTGGCGGGCTCTGCTGTTCCTCGCCCCGGCAAACCAAGACCTTCAACGGCGTGGAGCGCAGCTAGGGCGCCGCGCTCCGATAATGCGCCTTAGAAGAAGCCGAGCTTCTTGGGGCTGTAGCTGACCAGCATGTTCTTCGTCTGCTGATAGTGGTCGAGCATCATCTTGTGGTTCTCGCGGCCAATGCCGGATTGCTTGTAGCCGCCGAAGGCCGCATGCGCGGGATAGGCGTGATAGCAATTGGTCCAGACGCGCCCGGCCTGTATCGCGCGGCCGAATCTGTAGCAGCGGTTGATGTCGCGGCTCCACACGCCGGCGCCAAGGCCATAGGGCGTGTCATTGGCGATCCGCAGCGCCTCCTCATCCGTCTTGAAGGTCGCGACCGCGAGCACGGGGCCGAAGATTTCCTCCTGGAATATGCGCATCTTGTTGTTCCCGCGCAGCACGGTTGGCTGCACATAGAATCCTTCGGCTAGTTCGCCGGAAAGCTTGTTGCGCTCGCCGCCGGTCAGGAGCTCCGCGCCTTCCTGCGCGCCGATCTGGATATAGCTCAGAATCTTTTCCATCTGCTCATTCGAAGCCTGCGCGCCGATCATCGTCGAAGGATCGAGCGGGTTGCCCTGCTTGATCGCCTTGACGCGTTTCAGCGCGCGCTCGATGAAGCGCTCATAGATCGACTCCTGTATCAAGGCGCGGCTCGGGCAGGTGCAGACCTCGCCCTGATTGAAGGCGAACATGACGAAGCCTTCGATGGCCTTGTCGAGAAAATCATCGTCCTCCGCCATCACGTCGGCGAAGAAAATGTTGGGCGACTTGCCGCCCAGCTCCAATGTCACCGGAATGAGATTCTCGGTGGCGTATTGCATGATCAGGCGGCCGGTGGAGGTCTCGCCGGTGAAGGCGATCTTGGCGATGCGCGGGCTTGAGGCCAGAGGCTTGCCCGCTTCAAGGCCATAGCCGTTGATCACATTGACGACGCCCGGCGGCAGCATGTCGCCGATAAGCTCCATCAGCACCATGATGCTCGCCGGCGTCTGTTCGGCGGGCTTCATCACCACGCAATTGCCGGCGGCGATCGCAGGAGCGAGTTTCCACACCGCCATCAGCAGCGGAAAATTCCACGGGATGATCTGGCCGACGACGCCGAGCGGCTCATGGAAATGATAGGCGACGGTGTCGCTGTCGATCTCGCTGATGCCGCCTTCCTGCGCGCGAATGGCGCCGGCGAAATAGCGGAAGTGGTCAATCGCAAGCGGCACGTCGGCGAGCGTCGTCTCGCGGATCGGCTTGCCATTGTCCCATGTCTCGGCGAGCGCCAGCAGGTCGAGATTGTCCTGCATTTTTTGCGCAATGGCGTTGAGCAGATTGCCGCGCAGCGCCGGGCTGGTCTTGCCCCAGGCCTCGCGCGCCGCATGGGCGGCGTCGAGCGCAAGCTCCACGTCTTCCTTCTGCGAGCGCGCGACTTCGCAGATCTTTCCGCCGGTGATCGGCGAAATATTATCGAAATAGCGGCCGCCGACCGGCTCCACGAATGCGCCGCCGATGAAATTGCCGTAGCGGGCCTTGAACGGCGCCGCGCGCGAGACGTGAAGCTCTGGTTTGTTCATGGCGTTTCCTTTGGATTTGGCGCGGCATTCTCCGTCGCGACGACGGGTCCGTCTTGGTCGGGTAAACTAGCACTGGCGGGGGGGTATGCAAGGAGGGGGATGGAAGTGGGCGCGGAACCTTCTCGGAGCATTCAGAGCCGGCCTTGCAAATTTGGACAGTAGCTTAAGTGGATTTTCTGCCTGACGGCGGCGAGGATTATCGCCGCGAATCAGGAGCTACGATGACGAAACGCACACGTCGGAACCACGCGCCG
>Ga0182013_10006432_pt1 | contig 13320 bp, 9 predicted proteins | sample 612S2MmetaG_FD_120487 | JGI IMG/M metagenome (GOLD analysis project Ga0182013, IMG submission 120487) | Permafrost microbial communities from Stordalen Mire, Sweden - 612S2M metaG | ecosystem: Environmental > Terrestrial > Soil > Wetlands > Permafrost | place: Sweden: Stordalen | collected... | reverse complement strand
CAGCCGGTTCTGCGCGGCGACGCTGAAGCGGCGCAGCGGCAGGTGCTGATCGTCCACCAGCCGGTCCACGTAGTACCGCAGGAGGTCGGGCACGTCCTCCGAGAAATCGCGCAGCGGCGGCACCCGAAGTGTGATCACGTTGAGATGGGCGATGAGATCGCGGCGAAACGGCTCCGGCGATGAGCGCCCCTCGAATCCTTCCTGGGCCGAAGCGATCCAGCGCACGTTGAGCGGCACCCGTTCGCGCCCGCCGACGCGGGTATATCCATTGGCCTCGATGGCCCCCAGCAGCGCGCGCTGCGCCTCGCTGTGCAGATCCTCGAGACCGTTGATGTACAGCGAGCCGCCCGCCGCCTGGTCGAGCGCGCCGAGCACCACCTTGCCGTCGCGCTCGCTGCCGAACAGCGCGGCCGCCGGATCCGCGCCGAGGCTCGCCGCCACCACCATGAAGAAGGGCTTGGCGGACCGCCCGGACAAGGAATGCAGGTAGCGCGCATAGGCTTCCCGTCCCGAGCCGAGTTCGCCGATCAAGAGCACCGGGGAGGAACTGGCGGCCGCCTGCTGCACCTGTTCCCGCAGCGCCTGCGTGAGCTTGCTCTTGCCGATCGGCACGGCGAGCGCGGCCCCTTTCGCCCGCTCGGACAGCCGCTTGCGGCGGCCCGCATCGAGCGCCCGCTCCACCGTGCGCAGGAGCTTGGTGAGCGAGAGCGGCTTCTCGACGAAATCGAACGCGCCGAGGCGCGTGGCCTCGACCGCCGTCTCGACGGTCCCGTGCCCGGACATCATCACCACCGGGCAGTCGTAGCCGTCGGTCACGGACCATTCACGCAGCAGCGTGATGCCGTCCGTGTCGGGCATCCAGATGTCGAGCAGCACGAGATCGGGCACCTGCGCCGCGCGCGAGCTTCGCGCTTGGGCGGCGTCCGCGGCAACCTCGACCTCATAGCCCTCGTCCGCCAGAATCTCCTTCAAGAGCCCGCGGATATCCGCCTCATCGTCCACCACCAATATCCTAGAAGCGGTCATACGCGTTCTCTCCTCTGTTCACTCTTGCGCGGCTCTCGGCTGATCACTCCGCGCACACCTTCGCCCAATGGCAGCAGGATACGCACCCGGGCGCCGCCCGAACGTCGATTATCCGCCTCAATTCGCCCGCCATGCTCTTCCACTATCTTTTTCACGATCGCCAGCCCCAGACCCGTGCCTTTTGGCTTGCTTGTGACATAAGGATCGAAAACGGTCCCGATCAAGTCCCGCTGAAAGCCGGGACCGTTGTCGGACACAACGATGGCCGCCATCTGTTTGGGACCATCTTCAGCCACGTGAGTTTCGATTTCGACCCGTCCGTCCGGCTTTCCCTCCAGCGCCTCGAGTGAATTGGTGAGTAAATTATTCAAAATTTGCCGGATTCGGACCCGGTCGGCCGATACCATCGGCAACAGGGGGCTCAACGACAGCTTCATCTCCGCGGTGTTCTCGTGAGAGCGGTACAGATCGACGACCTCGGTGATCAGCTGGTTCAAGTCGAACGGCGAGAAATGCAGATCCGGGGCGCGGGCGTATTCGGAGAAGGCATTCACCATCTGCTTCATGGCGTCGACCTGGGCGACGATGGTATGCGTGGCACGCTCGAGGATCTGCGCGTCCTGCGCGTTCATGCTGCCGAGGAACTTGCGCTGCATGCGCTCCGCCGCGAGCTGGATGGGCGTCAGCGGATTCTTGATCTCGTGCGCGAGGCGGCGCGCCACTTCGCCCCAGGCGGCGTCGCGCTGGGCCTGCAGCAGCGTCGTGATGTCGTCGAACACCAGGACGACGCCCGATGCGCCGCCCCCGTCGCTCGGAAGCTCCGTGCAGGCGCACATCAGCACGCGCCTGCCGGCGTCCGATGGCAGATCGAGCTGCTCGCGCCAATCGAGCTGCCCGGCGTCCAAGCGCGATTTGACGGCGGCGAGAAACTGACCGAAGAGCTCGCCGTCGTTGATCGATGCGTCGAATCGGGTTCCGACTGCGGCCTCCAGATCGACGCCCAGGATCGCGCTCGCCGCCTGGTTGGCCGTGCGCACGGTCAGATCCGGCGCGAGCGACACGACGCCGGTCGAGAGGCGTGCCAGGATGACCGCAAGTCCCGCGCGCTCCGCCTCCACGGCCTCGCGGCTGCGGCGCGTCTCCTCGCGCGCGCGGCCGAGGCGCTTGGTCATGTCGTTGAAGGAGGTCACGAGGAAGCCGAGCTCGTCGCGTGAGGGAAGCGGCAGCTGGGTGTCGTAGTTGCCCTTGGCCACCGCGCGGGTGCCGGCAATGAGGTCCTGCACCGGCTGCACCAGGCGCTGCGCGGCGAAGAACGCGCCGTACACCGCCGCAATCAGCGACATCAGCACGACGAAGGTGAGGATCAGGACGAAGGTCGATTTGAGCGGACGCCTCATCTGCACCAGGTTCGCGTACTGCGTGTAGGAGCGCTGCACGGTGTCGGCCAGCTGGCTCAACTGCTGGGGAACCGGGTAGAGCGCGATCAACACGCGCGAAGTTCCGCTCGGATTGGGGTCGAGCTGGGCCGCCGCGCGGATCACGTATCCACCCACCGAATCGGTATCCAGGCTGATGTACGAGCGGCTGCGCCTCACCTGCAGCATCATCTCGTCGGTCGCGGGAACGGGCAGCATGTCCATGGGGCGCTCGGAGCTCGTGGCGATGATCTGCATCTGGGCGCCCACCACGGTGAATTCCAGCGCCGCGCTGTCGCGCCGCTCGCGGTCCAAGGTGGCGACCAGGCTGAAATCCGGCAGCCCCGACAGCTCGTGCGCCACGAGCTCGGTGTGCGCCAGGAATTCGCGCACCCGCACTTCGAGCGCGGCATGCGACAGCTCGCGGGTGTCTTTCAGTCCCTGGCTCACCTCGATCTCGAACCAGCTGTCGATGCCGCGATTCAGGAACTGCAGGGCGAAGTAATACACCACCAGGATCGGGGCCACGGCGAGCGCGCTGAAGATCGCAACCGTGCGCCCCTTCAGGCGCGACCCGGGCACATTCCGGCGGAAGTCCTTGACCAGCTGGTACAGCTTTGCCGCCAGCAGCACGAGCAGCGTCAACAGGCCCGAGATGTTGATCAGCAATATCCACGGCAGCCAGCGGTCGAACTGCGCCGAATTCTGCGCGGCCGAGGCGAGCAGGTAGAGAGCGACCAGCCACAGGGCGACGCCGATGCCTCCGAGCACCGCGCCGCCGTGCTTTTTGATCAGGGCTGCAGCGTCCATGTATACCAATCGCTTTCGCGATGCCACTCGTTGACCCAGAACATCAAGACCCGGAGCGTGAACGGCACCGTGCCGAAGTCGACCTTGGCCCGCACGCTTGCCTCGTAGCGCCTGTCGCTCGACAACAGCGCCTTGTCGAGCACGGGTACGCTTCGCACCTCCGACAGCGACTCGAGTGCCGCATCGATGGTGCCGAGCGACTCCTGCTGACCGCTGTTGTCATTGCGCAGCACGTAGTGCCCGCTCACCGCGTTGTATTGCAGGTGGTAGCGCTGGGTGAGCTCCGCGACGCGCGAGTTCGGCAGCAATTGACGCACCCGTTCCACATCGAGGTCGACCTCGAGCGTGAGCGGCACGCCCTCGGCGAGGCCCCGGCGCACGGCGTCCGAGATCGGCAGCTCGAGGCGCGCATTCAGGTGATAGACCCCATCCTTCAGCTCGAGATCGGCTGAGCGGATCTCGAAGCGTCCCTCCAGGCCGTCGGCGCGGATGCGCGGGGCCGGGAGGCAGAGCGCGAGAGCCGCAACCAGCCACAGGAATCGCGCCGAGCGCATTGTCTGAAGGACGCTCATTGTTTGGTCAGGGCAGCATAATAGAAGCCGTCGGCACCCGCCTCCCCGGGCAGGATTTGCACGCCGTACGCATCAGCCTCCCCGAAGCCCGGCCACGCCGGCCACTCCGCCGCAGGTGCCACGCGGGCGTCCGGCGTGTCCTCGAGAAACGCCGCGATCACAGCACGATTCTCGCTGCGGGTCACCGTGCAGGTGGAGTACACCAGGCGGCCGCCGCGGGCGAGCAGCCCCCAGGAGGCCCTGAGCAACCGTCCCTGGATCGGCGGCATCTTGTCCAGGTCCTTGGGCGATCGGCGCAGGCGGATGTCCGGATGGCGGCGTATCACGCCGAGCGCCGAGCACGGTGCATCGAGCAGGATCCGATCGAACGGAGTGCCGTCCCACCACGCGCCGGGCGAGGCGGCATCGCCGGTCAGGACCGAGGCCTCGAGACCGCACCGCGCGAGATTCCCGCGCACGCGCGTCAGGCGCCCGGAGTCGATGTCGAGCGCCGTGAGCCGGGCAAGTCCGGGCTCGCGCTCGGCCATCAGCGCCGTCTTGCCGCCGGGCGCGGCGCAGGCGTCGAGCACCCTCTGACCCGGTTCGAGGCACAGCGCAAAGGCGACGCATTGCGCTCCGAGGTCCTGCACCGAAACCAGGCCCTGCGCGAAGCCGGGGAGATCCTCGACGTCGCGAGGGGTGTCCAGCACCAGCGCCTGCGGCACGCGAGGCTCGAGCCGGGCGCCGATGTCGGCCGCCCGCAATGTTTGCAGATAATCCTGGGCGCTGAGGCGCCGCGCGTTGACCCGCAGCCACATCGGCGCCTGGGTGTCGCCCGCGGCGAGCAGCTGGGTCCAGCGGCCCGGCCAGTCGGCGCGGAATCGTTCCGCGAGCCACTGAGGCGAGGCGTGGCGCAGCGCGGGGTTTCGCACGATCTCCCGATCGACGGCGCTGCGCTCGCGCAGATACCGCCGCAGCACGGCATTGACGAGTCCTGCGGCGCGCCCCGCGCCGATCGACTTCGTAGTCTGCACGGCCGCGTCGACGACCGCATATTGCGGCGTGCGCGCATCTTCCAATTCGAACAGCGCCACCGACAGGAGCGCGCGCACCGGCACATCCAGCGACTTGGGTGGCTGCGACAGCACCTGGCCCAGGATGGCCTCGTGCCGATAGAAGCCCCTCACCGCGCCGAACGACAGCGAGCGCACCGGCGGCACGAGCTCGCGGGGCGCGTCCGCGAGCGTGGTCTCGAGCGCTGCATCGAGGGTCACCCCGTCATCGAGGATCCGCGCGACCACCTGGGCGGCGAGCGAGCGGGCGCCGGCGGCTGCGCCGATCATGCGAAGATCGCGCCGTCGAGGCGGTGGGCGCGGTTGAATTCCGCCGCGGTTACCGGCTTGCGGCCCGCGAGCTGGAGCCGCCCGATGCGAAGCGCGCCGCGCCCGCACGCCACGTCGATGCCGCCGGGCGAGGCTTGCAGCACCGTGCCCGGCGCGATTGCACAGCCGGCCGGCCCGCACGCCGGCAGCGCGAGTGCCTCCCAAATCCTCAACTGCTCGCCGTTCCACCGCGTCTCGGCGATCGGCGTCGGAAAGAAAGCTCTCACCATGCGCCCGACCTGCTCCGCCTCCGCGCGCCAATCGATCAAGGCCTCCGCCTTGGTGATCTTCTCCGCATACGTGACGCCGTCCGCGGGTTGCGCGGTTTCGGCCGCCCGGCCGGCCGCCAGTTCATCCATCGTCCGGCAAATGAGCTCACCCCCCAGCACGGCGAGCCGATCGTGCAGCGTTTCGGCGGTGTCGAGCGGATCGATATCGACCGCGCGCTCGGCGAGCACCGGGCCGGTGTCGAGCGTGCTTTCCATGCGCATGATGCTGACGCCCGACACCGGATCTCCCGCGAGGATGGCGCGTTGAATAGGTGCGGCGCCGCGCCAGCGCGGCAGGAGCGACGCATGGATGTTGAAGCAGCCGAGCCTCGGCGCCGCGAGCGCCCTCGGCGGCAGGATCAGGCCGTAGGCAACCACGACCAGCGCGTCCAGCCGCAGCTCCTCGAGCTCCGCGCATGCCGCGGGATCCTTGAAGGTGGCGGGCTGATGCACGGTGAGCCCCATCTCGAGGGCGCGTGCCTTGACCGGACTTGCCTGCACTTTCCTTCCGCGCCCGGAGGCGCGGTCCTCCTTGGTGAAAACGCCGGCGACGCGGTGCTGCGACCGGGTCAGCGCATCCAGCGCCGCGACAGCGAACCCCGGTGTGCCGGCGAACCCCAGCCGGAGCGAGCGGCGCGGGGCGTCATCTGCCGCGGAGACGGCCACTCTGAATACTCAAGCGAGTTCCTTTAGATCGCCGGGGCCGGAGCGCGAAGTCCGCTCCCCTGCGAAGGACGCTGCCTGCGTTCTTTTTGCAGCCGCCGGCGAATCAGCTGGCGCTTGAGCTCGGATAAATAGTCGACGAACAGCTTGCCCTCGAGGTGATCCATCTCATGTTGAATGCACACGCCGAGCAGGCCGTCGGCTTGCAGCTCGAACGGCTCGCCGTTGCGATCCAGCGCACGCACGCGAACGCGCGCTGCGCGCTCGAGCTTGTCGTAGATTCCCGGCAGCGAGAGACAGCCCTCCTCGCCCGGCGCCGATCCCTCGGCCTCGAGGATCTCGGGGTTGATGAACGCCATCGGCTGATCGCGGCCGTCGCTGATATCGAGCACCAGCACGCGGCGGTGGATGTCCACCTGGCTCGCCGCCAGGCCGATGCCCTTGGAGGCATACATGGTCTCCAAGAGGTCGTCGATCAACTGACGCACCGCGTCATCGACCACCGCCACAGGCGTAGCTCTGGTCCGAAGACGCGGGTCCGGATACTCCAAAATTGCGAGCTTTGTCATGGGAGTTATGAGATGGATATCGTGTTTTCGGCCGAAGATTGTTGCTAAAGTTCCGCCGCTGCTTAACTTAATGCTCGTTGCGGCGGGGTGCAAAATGCCCTGAATCCGCCAAAAACGGGCGACACGTCCCAGTCCTTGGGGCCAGGCCGGAAGTATACCAGCGGGCCCGGCAACATAGGCTGTGGACTCAAGGGAGCGAATGAATGCAACGCCAACGATCTATAGCCCTATTTCTCGCCATCGCCGCGGTCGCCGGTTGTCGAACGCAGCCTCCGCCGGCGCCCCCGGCGGCCCGCGTTTCGGCTGACACCGGCATCCAGGGGACGGTCGTCGGCGACGAACGCACCGCCATGGAAGCGGCCGTCGACTCCGGCAGCGGGGCATCCACCACCCCGCTGCCTCCGAGCACGACTTCCGACGCCTCGGGCGGCGGCATGGCGCTGGCGCCGAATGCGCCCGACAGCTACACCGTCAAACGCGGCGACACCCTCTGGGGCATTGCCAAGGTGTTCCTGAAGGATCCCTGGTACTGGCCCGAGATATGGCAGGTGAACCCCCAGGTCCAAAATCCCCATCGGATTTATCCGGGCGACACGCTGCATCTCGTGTACGTCGACGGGCGGCCGCGCATCGTGCTGCAGCCGGGCCTCCAGCGCGGCAACGGGGCGCGCGTGGAACCGCGGGTGCGCAGTCAGCCGCTCGAGGCGGCGATCACCACGATTCCGTACGAGACCGTCGCCGCGTTCATGTCCAAGCCCTCGGTGCTCGACAAGGATCAGATCGCCTCGGCGCCGCACGTGCTCGGCACGCGGGACAATCACATCATCATGGCCGACGACAACACGGTGTACGCCGTCGGCTTCAAGGAGCCGGCGCAGCTCGGCACCAGCTACAACTTCGTGCGTGTCGGAGAGGCGTTGCGCGATCCGGAGGATAATCGCATCCTCGGCTATAACGGCGTGTACACCGGCACCGGCCACGTCACGCGCATCGGCGATCCGGCGACTCTCATCGTGACGGCATCTAATCGGGAGACCTACCCCGGCGACAAACTGTTCGCGGGCGGCGTCGACGTGCCGCTCGACTTCATACCGAGCGTGCCGAAAACCCCGATCAAGGGCAGCATCATAGCCGTATCGGACGGCGTCGCCGTCATCGGCCAGTACGAAGTGGTGGTCATCAACCGCGGCGTGCGCGACGGCCTCACCCCCGGCAACGTGCTGGCCGTGTATTCCGTGCAACCGGACATGTACGACAACTCCAAAAATGGATACGTGCATCCGACGGCGAACATGTTCGCCAAGAAGGTCCCCGTCCCCGAGGAGCGGACCGGCACCTTTATGGTGTTCAAGACTTTCGAGCGGATGAGCTTCGGGCTCATCATGGAAGCGACCGACGTCATCCACGTGGACGATCACGTCGAGACACCGTGAGCCGCATATCTCGATGATGCGGTAGATTTCGCGTCGGTCCCAGGAGCCGACCCGGCCGGAGAATGGCCGGCATGGGGCTGACCGACGAGCAACTCGCGTGGCTGACGCTCTCCCGCACCGGGCTCGGGGCGACGGTGCTGCGCCCCGCGCTCGATACGGCCGGCTCCGCCGCCGCCCTGGTCCGCGCCGGCGATGCCTGGTGCGAGCGCGAAGGAATACCCGCTGCCGCTCGAGCATATTTCGGGCAGCGGGCGCCGCCGACCCGGGCGGAGCTTCGATGGCTCGACAGCCCCCATCATTACCTCATCCCGTTCACCGACCCGAGCTATCCGAGGCTGCTCGCCGGCCTCGACCGTAGCCCCGCCGCGCTCTATGCATCCGGCAATCTGGGCGCGCTCGGCGAGCCGCCGTTCGCCGCCGTCGGCAGCCGCAATCCGACTCAGCCGGGAACCGACACGGCTTTTGAGTTTGCCCGCGCTCTGGCCGAGCGGGGCCTGGCGATCGTCAGCGGGCTGGCCTTGGGGATCGACACCGCCGCCCATCGCGGCGCGCTGGCCGCTCAAGGCGTCACCATCGCCGTGCTCGGCTGCGGAGCCGACGTGGTCTACCCGGCGGCGAATCGCGGGCTTGCCGAGTCCCTCCAGCACGAGGGGCTCCTGCTCAGCGAATTCCCCCTGGGAACGCCCCCGCGGCGCGCCAATTTTCCGAGGCGAAATCGGCTCATCGCGGGACTTTCGAGGGCGATTCTCGTGGTCGAGGCGGCCCACGGCTCGGGCTCCCTGATCACGGCGCGCGCCGCCCGGGATCTGGGGCGGGCGGTGTTCGCGGTGCCCGGATCGATCCACAACCCGCTGAGCCGCGGCTGCCACGAGCTCATCAAGCGCGGCGCCAAACTCGCCGAAACGGCGGATGACATATTGAGCGAGTTGAATTTTTCCACGTTTTTCGGCCGCGGCTCCGGCAGCGCCTGCAGAGGCGCCTGCGGTGCCGCACGGGACGATGCCGATGCATCGGGAATGGACAAGGATCACAAAATCTTGTTAGATGCGCTCGGCTTTGATCCTGCGGACCTCGATATGCTGATCGTGCGCACCGGATTCAAACCAGAAGCCGTGTCCTCGATGATGCTGATCCTCGAGCTCGAAGGCCACGTTCAGGCCGCCCCCGGGGGCCGCTACTCCCGAGTCGCCAACAGGAGAGCTGGAGGTGAAAGATAACGTTCTCGACCTGCTCATATACCTTTTCGAGAATTACATGAGCGCCGACGACGAGCCCCGGCCGGACCGCGACACGCTGAAGGTCGAGCTCGACAAGGCCGGATTCTCGGAGCCGGACATCGAGCGCGCCTTGGAGTGGCTCGACGGACTATCGGGAGATCCTCTCGGCAAAGTCGCCGAGGCCACCGCCCGGGCCGTGCGGATCTTCAGCGGACAGGAGCTCCTGCGCCTCGACACCGACGTGCGCGGCTATCTCATGTACCTGGAGAACGTGAAAATCCTGTCGGGCACCCAACGGGAGCTGGTGATCGACCGGCTGATGGCGCTCGAAGCCGACGAGATCGACATCGATCAGGTGAAATGGGTCGTGCTGATGGTGCTGTTCAGCCAGCCCGGCCAGGAGTCAGCCTATGCGCAGATGGAAGACCTGGTCTTCGAAGAGCGTTCCGACGCCCTCCACTAGCCGACGCGCCAGACGACGACATTGACCTCAAACCTCGTAATCGTGGAATCGCCGGCCAAGGCGAAAACCATCAAGAAATACCTCGGCAAGGACTTCGAAGTTCTCGCCTCGTACGGTCATGTTCGGGATCTGGTGCCCAAGGAAGGCGCCGTCGACCCGAAGCATCACTTCGCGATGAAATACCAGGTGGTCGAGCGCAATCAGAAGCACATCGACGCCATCGTGCGTGCCCTCAAGAAGGCCGATTCCCTGTACCTCGCGACCGACCCCGATCGCGAGGGCGAGGCGATTTCCTGGCACCTGCATGAGCTTCTGAAGGCGAACGGGGCCCTCGACGGCAAACAGGTGCAGCGCGTGGTGTTCTACGAGATCACCAAGAATGCCGTGCGCGAAGCGATGGCCCAGCCGAGAGGCCTGTCGGTCGACCTCGTGAACGCCCAGCAGGCGCGCCGCGCCCTCGACTTTTTGGTCGGGTTCAATCTGTCGCCGCTGCTCTGGAAGAAGGTGCGTCCGGGGCTGTCCGCGGGACGGGTGCAAAGCCCCGCGCTGCGGATGATCTGCGAGCGCGAGGATGAGATCGCGGCGTTCGTGCCGCGCGAATACTGGACCATCGATGCCGAGCTCGAGCACACCGAGCAGAAGTTTCCCGCCAAGCTGGTCGAGTACCGGGGCTCGAAGGTCGAGCAGTTCAGCTTCACCACGGAGAGTGCCGCGCACGAGGCGGTGCGCACGCTCGACGAGGCCGCCCGCGGCGAGCTCACCGTGCTCTCCGTCGACCGAAAACAGCGGCGCCGGAATCCCGCTCCGCCCTTCACCACCTCGACCCTGCAACAGGAAGCCGCCCGCAAGCTCGGTTTCAGCGCGCAAAAGACCATGCGGGTGGCGCAGCAGCTGTACGAGGGTGTGGACATCGGCGAGGGCCAGGTCGGCCTCATCTCTTACATGCGCACCGACTCGGTCAATCTCGCGCAGGAAGCGATCGGGCAGATCCGCGAGGTCATCGTCCGGCTCTACGGCCAGGAGGGACTCGCCGAAGAGCCGAGGATCTATCGCACCAAGTCGAAGAGCGCGCAGGAGGCGCACGAGGCGATCAGGCCGACCGACGCCGGCATCGTGCCCGCGGATATCGAAAAGAAATTGGAATCCGACCAGTTCCGGCTCTACTCGCTCATCTGGAAGCGCACCGTCGCGTGCCAGATGGCGCCCGCCATCTTCGACACCGTGGCGGTGGAGTTCCTGGCCGGCGGTGGCGCGGCGGGCGCCGCCGACGGCGCGCAGCGCACCGTGCTGCGCGCCAACGGTTCGACGCTGATCAAGCCCGGCTACATTTCGGTGTACCAGGAGGGCATGGACGATGTCGTGCAGGACGACTCGGATCACGTACTGCCGCCGATGACGGAGGGCGACAAGGTCAAGCTCGTGGGCGTGACCCCGGCCCAGCATTTCACGGAGCCGCCGCCGCGCTTCTCGGAGGCCTCGCTGGTGAAGGCGCTCGAGGAATACGGCATCGGCCGCCCCTCGACCTACGCATCGATCATCTCGACGCTGCGCGACCGCGAGTACGTCGACATCGAGAGCCGCCGCTTCACCGCGACGGACATCGGCAAGATCGTGAGCCGCTTCCTGACCCAATACTTCACGACGTACGTCGATTACGACTTCACCGCGCGGATGGAGGATTCGCTCGACGCCGTCGCGACGGGCGAGATGGAATGGGTGCCGCTGCTCGACAAGTTCTGGAAGCCCTTCATCAAGCTGGTCAATCACACCGAAAAATCGGTGAGCCGGGAGGAGGTCGCTCAGGCGCGCGATCTCGGCGCTCACCCCGAGAGCGGCAAGCCGATGAGCGTGCGCATGGGCCGCTTCGGGCCCTTCGTGCAGATCGGCACCAAGGATGACGAGGAGAAGCCGCGCTTCGCGGGGCTTCGGCCCGGACAGAAAATGGACACCATCACCCACGCCGAGGCGCTGGTGTTGTTCCAGCTGCCGCGCAAGCTCGGCACGACCGCCGACGGAGAGGAAATCTTCGCCAACACCGGCCGCTTCGGCCCGTACGTCAAGTACGGCGCGAAGTACGTGTCGCTCAAGCTCGACGATCCCTACACCGTCACCTTGGAGCGCGCGCTCGAGGTGATCCTCGAGAAACAGATCGCCGATGCGAATCGTCTGATCCTGGATTTTCCCGACGCCGGCATACAGGTGCTGAACGGACGCTACGGTCCGTACATCACCGACAAGACGCGCAACGCCAAGATCCCCAAGGATCGCGATCCGAAGACCCTGACGCTGCCCGAGTGCCAGTCCATGCTGGCCGCCGCGCCGGCGCGCACGTTTGGAAAGTGGGGCCGCAAGAACAAGCCGGGGGCGAAGGCGGCCGCGCCCAAGGGTGCGGCGCAAGCCGGCGCGGCGCCGAATCCGAAGGGTGCGTCCCAACGCCTGGCCGCCAAGGGTCTGAAGTCGCCCGCCAAGAAGCGGGCGCCTGCCGAGCCTTCGGCCACGCCCAAGCCGGCGCCGAAAGCCGGCGGGGCCAAGAAGCCCAAAAGCTCGACCAAAACCTCCCCGAAGGCCCCCCCGAAGGGCTTGCCGAAGGCCTGAGTCATGCCGGATCCCACGGCACCGCCTTCGCCCGCTCCGGATGCCCGGGCGGTACATCGTTACCTCGGTGAGCTGCATGATCGGATCACCTCGGCCGTCGAATCCATCGACGGCGGCCAATTTCGCCGCGACGCGTGGCAACGCCCGGGCGGCGGAGGCGGAGAGAGCCGCATCCTGAGCGACGGCCGGGTTTTCGAGAGAGCCGGCGTCTCGGTCTCCCACGTGTTCGGCGACAAGCTGCCGCACTCCGCGACCGCGGGCCGGGCTCAAGTCGCCGGCGCGGGATTCGAGGCGATGGGGCTGTCGTTGGTATTCCACCCGCGTAATCCCTACGTGCCGACCACGCATTGCAACGTGCGTTTTCTGCTCGCGACTCCCGAACAAGGACCGGCGCTGTGGTGGTTCGGAGGCGGGTTCGACCTGACCCCCTACTACCCTTGCGACGAGGACGTGCTGCATTGGCATCGGACGGCCCGCGAAGCGTGCGCACCATTCGGGCCCGAGGTGTACGGCCAATACAAGGCGTGGTGCGACCGGTATTTCTTCCTGCCCCACCGGGAGGAGACGCGTGGGGTCGGCGGGCTGTTCTTCGACGATCTCGCCGAGGGCGGATTCGCGCGGTGCTTCGACTTTCTGCGCAGTGTCGGCGACAGTTTTCTGCCGGCGTACCTGCCGATCGTCGAGCGGCGGCGCAACGAACCCTGGGGCGAGCGGGAACGCAGCTTTCAGCTTTACCGGCGCGGCCGCTATGTCGAATTCAATTTACTGTACGACCGCGGCACCCTGTTCGGACTTCAGTCCAAAGGCCGCACCGAATCAATCCTGATGTCCATGCCGCCGCTCGCCCGTTGGGATTACGACTGGCATGCGACACCCGGCTCTCCCGAAGCGCGCCTGTACGAGGGGTACCTCAAGCCGCGCGATTTT
>Ga0182013_10006431_pt1 | contig 13322 bp, 7 predicted proteins | sample 612S2MmetaG_FD_120487 | JGI IMG/M metagenome (GOLD analysis project Ga0182013, IMG submission 120487) | Permafrost microbial communities from Stordalen Mire, Sweden - 612S2M metaG | ecosystem: Environmental > Terrestrial > Soil > Wetlands > Permafrost | place: Sweden: Stordalen | collected... | reverse complement strand
CTTACGGGATACAATGGCGGGATGCAATGATAAAATTCACGGCGTCATAACAGCGGAAAACATCAATGTTTTCAGGCTAATGGCTGGATAGCTCAGTTGGTAGAGCAGAGGACTGAAAATCCTAAGAAGCATTGTTTTGATCCGTTCGGAGTCGCGTGCCTGAGTAAACCCACTCCGCCTTTTCCTCAATGCCCGCTCGGCCGCGATTGAGTTTTCACGCACTTCATCTCTGGAAATGCGAGGTTTCGTGCGCAAAATGCAAAAGAAGGACAAAAGCTCTGCTGTCTTTCTTTTTCGATGTCTGGGCCGTGGGTGAAGGTGCCGGCAGCCCGCATTTCACTCATATTGCCTTCGATGACTTCCACATCGTGCGCGATAACATTTTCGGTGGCCAGGGTGTGACCACTGGACGGCACGTGCGTCCTTTCAAAAAAACACTTCGTTCCGATTGCCCAACCGAACCAATCGAACTCAGCGATGGATGTATTTCTGCCGATAAGATCGGGCATCGAATGCAGGGCCCGGATCAACGTGCAATTGACCAATCTCCAAATTTTGATGTTCACAGCCCCGAAGGACCCGGAACTATTGTTCCGGTCGCTGGCGGCTGGGGCCGACGGACATTTGCTTGGACGAACCTCGCCGGCGGATTTGCGACATGCCATCCGGGAAGTTTTGAGTGGGGGCCTGCCCTGTCGCTTCCGATCTCCCGTCGCCTGATTGAGTAATTTCGTGTCGGATTCAAACGCCCGGATGCGTCCTTAAACCTGTCAGCGAGGGAAGATAAGATACTGCTGCATGTGGCCCAAGGCCGGTCCGATCGGCTGATCGCACAAAGACTGGGGATCAGCCTGGAAACGGATACAGAAAAAGCTGAGGGTAAAGTCCCGGACCGCAGCCTTCGTTCGCTATCTCAACTCTAAACCAACCTCGCAACGGCTTGATGAGGGCGTCGCAGCGGGCTGGTTGTCCGTGCTGCCGTGATGACGGCTTCACCTTTTAGAAATGTTTATTCTTCGTTCTCATCCGGACTTTGCTCGGACATTTTGGATTTGATATAGCGCATGGCGGCTTCGGTCCGGGACTTTACATGCAACTTCTTGAACACACGTTTTAGATGGGTACGAACCGTGTCGAAACTCATGTCGAGTTTGTCCGCGATCAATTTGTTGGAATGACCTTCGGAAACGAGCTTTAGAATCTGACCCTCCCGAGCTGATAAATTCAAGGACTCATCCTTGCTAGGGGGATGCTTGCGAAACGACTCAATCAGCCGACGGGCGATCTGGCTTGTCATCGGCACTCCTCCAGCTAATACGTCCAGCAAAGCCTTTCTCAAATCGGACGACTTGGTTCGTTTTAGCAAATAGCCGTCCGCACCGGCTTCCAGCGCCGTGAACAGCAGTTCCTGATTATCCATTGCGGTGAGAATGACGATTTGAATCTCCGGCATTATCGCCTTTAACCGCACTATGCATTCAATGCCCGACATGCGCGGCAGGAAAATGTCCATCAAAACCACATCGGGATTCTTGAGGGGAATGTTGGCCAGAGCCTCCTCGGCAGACATACAAGAGCAAACACAATGAAATTCAGGTAGCGAATTGATGCGCCGGGTCCAGTTTTCGCGGACTTTTGGTAGATCTTCCACCAATGCAACCCGGATCGGGTGCCGCCCAGAGCGGATGGAGGACGGTTGTTTGTTCGCGTCTTCAGATTGAGTCATAAATATCATTTGTAATTGTAAAACATGTAAATCTTCCGGTCGTGTGCCGACCGATTTCCATGGTTTGGGTATGAGCTATGAATTATGGACAGCCTCATTTCCCTAACCATGTTAGTTTTCTCGGACGCTTCAGCGGAATCGACAACTCGATGCGACAGCCTTCGTCCGGCTGACTGGTTATGTGGCATCTCCCTCCCAGTTCGCGCATCCGTCGTGACATATTGCCCAATCCATTGCGTCCTGGTCGCACGGCCGCCGGGTCAAAACCCCGACCGTTATCCTGTACCACCACGACGAGATGCTGGCGTTGCCGCTCGATTTTGAGCCGTAATTCAGTGGCGCCCGAATGTTTGACGATGTTGTTGAGCGTTTCCTTGATGGCCATCAGCAGGCTTCTTCTTAAAGGCAAATCCGCCGGCAGCAGCATCTTGGAATCTACTTCGAATATGCATTCAATGGCGGAAGCTTCTAGGTATTTATGGGCATAGTCACAAATGTAATCGGCAAAATCCCGAAGTGTGTCGAGCCGCGGATTTAGCGCCCAAAGGATTTCATCAATACTGGACAGGACTTTCCGGGCGTCATCCCATATCTCCATCAGTTGCATCCGCACTTTGGAATTTTCAGGCAGTTCTTCCTGAACGGCTTCACCATTGAGCACCATCTGGGTGATGCGCGAACCAATGTCGTCGTGGACATCCATGGCAATGCGGGCGCGTTCCCGTTGCAACAACCAGTCTTCCTTCTGGTGAAGCGCCAGTTGGGCGACGAGGAATAAAATGGTCAGCAAGCATAATCCGCATAGGATTGCAAATGTGATTTGAAACCACAGCTTTTGCCAGAAAAAGATTTTGACTAGCTGTAGTGGTGGCCCCGCTTTCAAGACTTCGGGAGTCAAATCCCAGGGAGACTGTCCTAATTCGCCCACTACCGTGGCGGGTCGCCAAGTGCTGGTCGCCGTCTTCCGAGTTTCCCAATGCCGTGTTCCTGGCGGCACCACTTTCCAACTCGGATCGGACTGGATTTCAAGGGTATCTCCGTCTTCAAAGTCAACATGAAGACCGAAAATCATGCCCGCCGCCGCATAACTATTGTACGCGTTCACGGCCAATACATGCCGGCCTGGAGTCATTAGCAAACTCACATTATATTCCCAATATTCCCGCCATTCGGCCACGCGGCCAATTAACTCCCCGTCCAGAAAAAGAGTATATTCGTTGTCCACCGACATGATTAGCGTGGCATTGCGAACCCGTTTATCGGGGGGAATATCAAACGTCCTCCAAAAATAACAGGTCTGTCCGTCAAATGTACTGGCATCCCAAACCCAAGAACCCAGAAAGTCAAGACTGCTAATGGCGTAGCTGCCGTCTGGCCTGATTGGGATCGGGTTGTCCACCGAAGACTTTTGTGGCGGCAAGGTTGCCGAGACAACCCCGGACAGGAAAATTTGCGAGTAGCCACAATATCCGTTTTTTGAGGCAGGACTAGTAAAATCGAATCTTATGGCGGCCACATTGGTGGCCAGCACGCCATTTGCCGGCGTCAATGTCACCCGGGTGGCGGACTGTGCGTTTGCTGGATTTAATGGGTTGTAATTAACGGCGACCAACCGGACGAAATACGCGGGCGTCGCCACGGTAGAATAATAAACCGTGTAAGCCTGCTGATCTCGGCTGCCATTCGCCCAACCACCATAAACCGTAATATTGGTAAGATTATATCCGGTTTTCGATCCGGTGAGTAGGTAGGTTACTGATGATCCCGATCGGTAGTTGTTACCACAAGTTAAATAGTTCGTGCTGCTGGATATGAGAAAGTCGCTGCTTAAGCTATTAGTTATTAAGGTAAGCGTGCCTTTATTACCGTCGGTCAACAAGCTAAGCTGACGCCCGGGAGCCTCCAGGCTGAAATCACCTCTGGCGCGGCTGGGCAAACGCCCGGCGATCAGGTTGTTATTTGTCGTGGTGCTCCAGGTAGGAGTAAAGCTGGTCGTGGCACCCAGGCCGGTTTGAGCGGCGACGACCGTGACCAGATCATCCACCGCCGCCGGCAGGGGGGCAACCACCAGCGGACGGCCAGACGTATAGGTGATTGCCTTACTATTGGTGGCATTGACGGCTTTAATCCGATAAGTCGCTGCATCTGCAAGCTGTAGGTTGGTGAGCGTCAGCGTTGTATTCGTGGCTCCGGGAATGTCATATGCCATTCTGCCAGAGATTTTCTGCCATTGGAAGCTGGCGGTAGGAGAATCGCTGAAAATCGCACTGAAAGTGACTTGGTCGTTGACCATAGCAAAGGCCGTGGCTGGTATGGTGTCTTGTACCACTACGGGCATCAGAGGCCGAGTCAAGGCATGGGAAGGATCACCCGAAACATTTATTTGTCCTCCAGTCTCTCCGCCCCTGCTTGCGCGGGTAACCAAAGCGATGCCGAGAAACAGTAAAATAATCATAACCAACTGGCGCTGCCGCAACCAGAGATCAATAGTGTCGCCGAAAGTCATATGAAGTTGCGAAAGGGTTTCGACTGGCTTTGTTGCAATGGGCTCATAGCTGCTTGAACAAAATGAGACTTCTGAAAAACCACTGTCGTGGCGATCTCTGAGCGTCGGGCAACCATGAGCCTAAAAGCAATTCCCGGCGACCACGGGCCGCCGCTACATGGGAATGCAGAATTTGCACAGATCTCATAATCTAACGCCACCCGTCAGCGTGGATATTTCATCGAAAGCAGTCCAAATTTTCATCAGGCACGCCCCACGGCTTTGTTTGGAACCAAAGCAAACCCTACCACGTTGCGGCTGCGGAGAAAAGTCAATTCGTCTGGCAAGTAGTCTGCGAATAGAGGAAAGCCCCCTGGTAAGGCCACGCAAAGCTTCACTCATTAGAGTGACACTAACTGACTCAATCGAGTGACTTTTCAACCGCGCGATATGATAATAGAGTATTTAAATGAGAGCCAAAACGTGTGTGTGAATGTAAGCGCCATTATGTAGGGACATTCGCTGACTCAACCATAAACGCCAACCAAACTGGAACCCAGTACCCAAGTACATTTGCCGAGAAAACATAACAAATCCCAGATTCTATTATGAAAACCTTAAACCTCTCAAAATGGATAATCACGGCGGGACTTACTCTCGCCGGTCTGTTCACCCTCCCAGCCGCACAAGCGTCCGTCATCACTTGGATTGGCCAGGGCACAATCAGCGATGACACTTTTCTTACTAACGCAGGGCCGGTCGCCAATGAAGTTTACGGTTTTGACAACGCCGCTGCAGGCTCCTTAACGACCGCCAATGGTTACACATTTGCCAACGCAAACTTCACCATAGCTGGCGGTGGAGCAAGCCCGTACAGCGGCTATCTGAATGGCCAAACCTCGGGTGATGCCGGTCTTAACGCCATTTTAGCGAATGGCGCTTACGGCAGCCAGGCTAATAATTCGGGAACTTTGCTCAATCTGACGATTGGTGTTTCTTATACCGTGCTGGCATTCATTGACGATAATCGTGGCAGTGCTGCAGGTGGAACCGTGTTTCAAGTCAATGGCGCCGCGGGCAACACGAGTCCTGCACAATTATATGGCACATATGGCTCTACCGCGGGCAACCCGCTGGGAGGGTATATTGTTGGAACGTTCGTGGCAAGTGCAACTACCCAGGCATTCTCGGTTCAGAATAGTGGTCAGAATGGAAGTTTCAGCACTGGAAACGCCCAATACAATGGCATTCTTTTGATTTCAAACCCGCCTCCGCTCGTCCCGTTGCCCCTTATGCTTACGAACACCCAGCCAGCTTCTGCCGCAGTGGGCTTAGGTGGCCAGGCTGTCTTTACCGCTGCCTTCAGCAATTCCCCGCCGGTCAGCCTGCAATGGCAGTTCGTCAGCGGTGGAGTGACCAATCCCGTCACTGCCGCCGATGCGGCGGTGGTTGACACGACCAATAGCGGAGTCGTGGTTTCGACGCTGACATTTACCAATCTGCAAGTAGCCCAATCCGGTTCCTACCTGCTTAAAGCGCTCAATGCCACGAACAGTTTGGGTTTTGTTTACAGCGCGCCCGCGACCCTTGCAGTGATCCCGCTGATCCAGTGGCTTCAGACTGGCACTTTCTCCGACGATACCTTTCTCGCCCTGGCCGGAAGCACGGCCAATGAAGTCTATGGTGTGGACTTCGGCGCGGGTGCCCAGACTACCCTCAATGGTTACACCTTTGCCGACGCGTGGACTGGGACTGGCGTCACCGGAAACATGGGCATGGCTGGAGCTGTAAGTCAATATAACGGCTGGTTCACAACCGGCACCACGGGCGATTCCTCCTTGGATAATGTCTTAACGTGCGGCCTTTACGGCGCGGCGGATATGGTGGGCGCATTAAGCAACTTGGTGGCGGGACAGACCTACAACGTGCTGGTGATCCTAGATGACACCCGAACGGGCGCCATTTCAGCTCCGACCCAAGTTCCCCAAACCGTTTTCTATGGCACCGATGGTGTGTCTGTCAGCCCTTACCAGCCGTATGTCTTTCCCGATGCCACCAATGCAAGTGGAGGCGCTTCAATTGGGGCCTATGCTTTGGGAACATTTACGGCAGAGTCAACGACTGAGCCGTTATCCGTTCTGAATCAAGATCTCATCGGTCAATTTGGCCTTACTTCCCAATACAACGCGATTCTCGTGGAAAAAGCCACCACGGTCCCTCCGGTGCCGCCAATTTATTTAAATGCGAACACCTTTCCAATCCCTGCAAATGCGGTGCAGGGACTTTACTGGCCTGCTCAGACCAACTATCCCATCCCCACTTCTACGGCGCCACTAGCCGGCGAACCTGCGCAGGTAAATCAATACGGCAATATTGGCTTTTCTGCAGCTTACGTCGGTTATGGCGGGGCGGTCAATCTACAGTGGCAGGGCATCACCACCAATGGGGTGACGAACAACATCAATGCCGGGGTGGTAAACGTGACCAATCTCGGAATCGTGACCTCAACGCTGACGCTCAGCAATGTGCAATCGAGCGCTGCGGGTTCCTACCAGCTTAAGGCGGTAAATGCGACGAACAATGCGGATGTCGCCTATAGCACGCCCTACCCGTTGTTGGTCACTCCGATAGTGCTACCGACGCCACCGACGATTGGCGCACCTAGAGTTTCAGGCGGCAACCTGATCCTGACCGGCACCGGCGGCACGCCGAACAGCGGCTATACCTTGCTGACCACGACGAACCTGACGAATCCCCTCTCAGCGTGGACGACGAATCTGCAGGGCACTTTGGATGGTACTGGCGCATTCTCTAACTCCATCCCGATCATATCCACGACTCCGGCGCAGTTCTTCCAGTTGCGGCTGCCGTGAGAAAGGGCTTTCTCTGAAAAAAACCATAAACAACAAACAAAAAAACCAACCTAAAAAAATGAAAATGAAAATCCAACAATTACTGGCGTTAAGCGCAGCCAGTCTGTTCGCCTGCTCGGTCGCGCAAGCGGCGACCATCACTTGGGATACGTCCGGCACAATCACTGACAACACCTTTCTCTCATTAGCTGGAACTACGGCCAGTGAAGTTTACGGTTTTGACAACGCCGCTGCAGGCTCCTTAACGACCGCCAATGGTTACACATTTGGCAACGCAAACTTCACCATAGCTGGCGGTGGAGCAAGCCCGTATAACGGCTATCTGAATGGCCAAACCTCGGGTGATGCCAGTCTTAACACCATTTTAGCGAATGGCGCTTACGGCAGCCAGGTTAATAATTCGGGAACTTTGCTCAATCTGACGATTGGTCAAACTTATAATGTCATGGCATTCATTGATGATAACCGTGGCAATGCTGCCGGTGGAGTCACATTTGAAGTCAATGGCGCCGTGGGCAACACCAGTCCTACACAATTATATGGCACATATGGCTCTACTGCGGGCAACCCGCTGGGAGGCTATATTATGGGAACATTCACAGCCGATGCAACGACCCAGGCATTCTCGGTCCAAAATAGTGCTCAGAATGGAAGTTTCAGCACCGGCAATGCCCAATACAATGGCATTCTTTTGGAAGAAGCGGTTCCCGAACCCAGTACTTATGCCCTGTTGGGCGGCGGCATGCTGATGTTGATGGCCCTGCGGCGCAAAATGTAGCCTGATTGGGTCTGATTTGGGTGCAGGGGTGTTCAAACGGCCCGCTTCGGTGGGCCGTTTGAATTAACAGGAGTCCTCAGGACTAAGATCACAAAACAATTAAGCTGTTGAAAATGAAAATATTTGAAACAAGCAAAGAACGTGACTTCAAACGGCGCTTGGGGAACGACGCCTTTACTTTGATCGAACTCCTGGTGGTGATCGCCATCATCGCCATCCTGGCGGGACTGCTGCTCCCGGCGTTGTCCAGAGCCAAGCAGAAGGCGCAGGCCATCAGTTGCATCAACAACCTCAGGCAGCTTACCATTGCGGCGGTGACTTACGCCAATGACTACCAAGACACCGTTATTCCCAACGAACCCAATTCGACGAGCGGCTGGGTGGGGGGGGATGTGAGCGGGAGGGCCCTTGATACCACCGAGCCGACCAACCTCGTTTTTCTTCGTAACGCTGTGATATATCCTTACAGTGAATCCACGGACATCTATCACTGCCCAAGTGATAACGTCAAAGTGAACATTGGCCGCGGTTCGGATATTCGGTGTCGGAGTTATTCGCTTTCCTGCATGATGGGGAATGACGGTAGCGGCGGAGCTATTGAGCAAAGTTACCATCCTGGTATTCCTTCAAACTTGAAATTCTCCGACATTAAAACTCCCGATACATCCCAGGCCATTTTCTTTTTGGATGAAGCCGACAGTTCTAGTATAGCAAACTGTAGTATTGACGATGGTTTCTATTTAGATAGCGCGGAGGGTGCTCCGGCTAATGGGGGCATGAGCCAATGGGGCAATTGGATCGCCAGCCGGCATGGCTATGGCGGAGATATGTCTTTTGCCGACGGCCACGCCGGATTTCATAAGTGGGTGGAGGCTACGACCCCGGACTTGAGCTTGACATGCTTGGGTATCGGTGGCGGGACGGGCACCGCTCCCAAGGATATGGATCTGCTATGGATACGCCAGGGCATGTATCCAAATCAACAATAGCTTGCCTTTTGACCCGAAGAACAAAACAGACTAAATGTATTAATGATGAAACAACTATATCCGAGATGCGTTTGCCTGACCCTGGTCACAACGCTGTCCTTTTCAGCAGCGGCACAAGGAATTTCTCCGACCGATCTTCAATGTGAAGCCAAATTCAATCCCATTGGCCTTAGCGAGACCAGCCCAAGGCTGAGTTGGCAGGACGTGGCGATTGTTTCCGGCGCGCGCGGGCAATACCAGACTGGCTACGAGATTCAAGTTGCCAGTTCGTTGCAAATATTGGCCAACAACCAGGGAGATTTGTGGGACACCGGGCAGGTAGCTACGAACCAGACGGCGCAAATCCCCTATGCCGGCGCGGCGCTGGCCACGGATCAAACCGGCTATTGGCATGTGCGGGTGTGGGACGGGAACGGTCAAGCTTCGGCGTGGAGTTCGCCGGCGTCCTGGACCATGGGCTTGCCCGCCACCAACCTGGTTTCGCAAGGACAGATCACTTGGGGCGCGAGCGGCACATTCACCAGCGACGCGGTTCTCGGCTGGGCAGGTGCGGTGTCCAATGAAGTTTATGGCGTGGACTTCGGCGGCTCAGGCGCTCAAACGACCCGCAACGGTTACAAGTTTGCCGATAATGCCACCTCCGGAAACATGAGCATCGCCGGCAGCCCACCGAGCTTTGGCGGCTATATGACCGGCGGCGCCACCACAGGAGATGCCGCGCTTAACAGCCTTTTGACTGATGGTCTGTATGGCGGGACGGCTAATACCGGAACTTTGAATGACTTGACGGTGGGTCAGGGTTATACCGTGATGGCGCTCCTGGATGATACTCGCGGCGGTGCCGCTGGCGGATCCACCTTCACGGTTACGGACGGTGTGAGCACGAGCCCCAGCCAGCAATATGCCTTTGCCAACGGCTCGCCGTCGGTTGGAGGTTATATTATCGGGACATTTACGGCCACGGCCACGACCCAGGCATACACCGTTGAAAATGGCCAAAACACCCAATACAATGCCATCCTTCTTGTATCAAACGCCTCGCTCTCCACTCCTCCCGCCACTAATTTGTCGCAGACCAAATGGACGGGCCAATGGATCGGACGCGATGACGCGCCCGCCTATAGCAACCCCAACGACGGGAAAACTTATTATGCGGCAACCCAGGTGCGGAAGGATTTCATTCTGTCGCAATTGCCGTTGCGCGCCATTTTATATGTCACGAGTTTGGGACTGGTGGAACCGCACTTGAACGGAGCGAAAGTGGGGACGGACTATTTTGTCCCCGGCTGGACTGATTACAACCAGCGCGTCTATTATCGCGCTTATGATGTTACTTCACTGCTTCAGGCGGGATCGAACACGCTGGGAGCGATAATCGGAGATGGTTGGTTCCGCGGCAACATCAGCATACTCGGCCAGAATTTTTACGGAACGAAAACCCGGTTGTGCGCGGAGCTTCATTTGCTTTACGCCAACGGCACCAATCAGATCATCGCCAGTGACGGTTCCTGGAAGGCCGGGTTTGGCCCCATCCGACAAAGCGACATGCAGTCTGGCGAAGTTTATAATGCCCAACTCGAGACGCCCGGCTGGGACAGTCCGGGATTCAGCAACGCGTCGTGGACCTCAGTAACCAACGGCGCGCAGGTTGACCCGATCATAAGCGCCGCTCCCGCCGAGCCGGTCTCCACCAATCAGCACCTCGTCCCCATTGCCATCACCCAGCCGCAGTCCGGTCTCTATGTGGTGAACTTCGGGCAGAACTTCGCGGGTTGGGCGCGCCTGACCGTCAGCAATCAGACGGCGGGCAGCTCGATTGTCATGCGTTTTGGCGAATGGCTGAACCAGGATGGCACCGTGTATCGGACAAATCTTCGCTCGGCGGCCTGCACGGACACTTACATTTGCAAAGGCGGCGTGGAAACCTGGGAACCGCACTTTACCTACCACGGATTTCAATACCTGGAAGTGCAGGGGTTGGCCCAGGCGCCCACGACCAATACATTTACTGGCGTGGTGGCGCATTCAGGATTGGCCGAGGCCGGCTCTTTCCAATGTTCCAATTACCAGATCAACCGCATTTGGACGAACATGGTTTGGACCATGCGCGCCAATACTTTCGATATTCCCACCGACTGTGATCAACGTGACGAACGCATGGGCTGGTGCGACGGCACGGAAGTCATGCGCTCTGGCATGTTCGCCGCGCAGGAGGAAAGTTTTTTGAGCAAATGGTACCAGGACATGGTGGACGGGAAGCTTGACTCGACGACTTTTCCGCAAATGGCCCCGACTCCGCACAAGAATTTTGGGTTTGCCTCCGGCTGGGCGGATTCCGCGGTGTTGCTGCCATATTGGGTCTATAAAACGTATGGCGACGCGCGGCTGGCCAGCCGGTTTTATTCACAAATGGCCGATCATCTGCAACATTACCAAGCGACGGCGGTGAATTTCATCGGGCAGAGCGGCAGCTATGGCGATTGGCTCGCGGTGGACAATTCAACCCCGGGAAACCTGGTTTCCACCGCCTTCTATGCCGCCTGCGCCAGTGAAATGTCAGAGCTGGCGCAGGCGTTGGGCAACACGTCAGACGCGGCGACCTACGGCTTGCTCTTCACGAACATCGGTTCCGCCTTTCAGTCCAATTTTGTCGCCGGCGACGGCACGGTGGGATCAGATTCGGAGGGCGGCTATGTTCTAGCGCTGAATTTCAACTTGCTGACCCCGTCCCAGCGCGCGCAGGCGGCGACGAAACTGGCAGCGGCCGTACAGGCGCAGAGTGGACATATTTCCACCGGCATGGTCACGACCCATTGGCTGCTGCCCACGCTGACCAGTATTGGCCGCAGCGACCTCGCCTACCAAATGCTGGCCAAGACGGACTATCCTTCCTGGGGTTTTTGGCTGAATCTCGGCGCGACCACCATGTGGGAGCATTGGGACAGTTTAAACGCTGATGGGACACCCAATGTCAATTGTTACAACTATCCCATGGACTCTTTGAACCATGCCAATTTCGGGACCTGCGCGGAATGGTTCTACCGCGGCATTTTGGGCATTGACCTGTTGACGCCCGGCTTTGCGAAGATACTCATCAATCCGCAGGTTGGCGGGGGTTTGACTTCGGCGCAAGGATACTACGATTCCATTCAGGGGCCTATCACCTCAGCGTGGCAGTTGACCAATAATCTACTCACACTCAATGTGACGATTCCAGCCAACACCACTGCGCAAATTAATGTGCCCACCACGAACGCCTCCGCCATCACCGAAACTGGTGTGCCGGCGGCCGGTTCCCCCGGCGTCACCTATGTCGGTGTTTCAAACAATATTATTGCCGGGGTTTCAACCAACACCTATGCGGTCTATGCCGTCGGCTCCGGCAATTATGTGTTTGCATCACCTTTCTCCGTTCCCGTGGCCCCAGCACCTCCCGTGCCACCGACGATTACCATGACCAACCAGACCGGCAGCGGCAACGGCACATTTTATCCCGGTTGGAGTGTGGTGACCAACGGCAGCCTGATTGCCGGCCACGCTCCGACTACGGCTATCGGCAATTTCAGCGAGGAGGCGCCCGGTCGGAGCGTCAACTCGCTGACCACCAGCAATAACTTGGGACTTACACTGATAAACGGAACCTACGGCACAACCTGTAGCACGAACTATGTGACTTGCGGCAATGGAGGCGGCGCAGGATCCACGATCATTTATACGCTCACCGGTTTCACCAACGGCTATAATCTGACGAACATCACGGTCTATGGCGGTTGGGCTGATTATGGCCGCGATCAGCAGGCTTACACGGTTTATTACGCGACGGTGGCTGCGCCCTCGAATTTCATTGAACTGGCGGTGGTCAATTACAACCCGTCCATCGCCAGTGGCATCCAGTCGGCCACGCGGGTGATGCTGACTTCTTCAAACGGTGTGCTGGCTGCCAATGTGACCGCCGTGAAATTTGACTTTACCAGCCCGACCACGCCCAACGGTTATTGCGGCTACGCAGCCATCACCGTATTCGGCACCCCGGCCATCGCCCCGGCGGTGCCGACCGGCCTGACGGCAATTGCCATCCCGCCGTATGGTTTTATCACGAATGTGACCAACCTGGTGGTGGGCCGGACCTATACCCTTCAAAGCACGACCAATCTGGCCTGGGGAGTCTGGACGAACGAAACCAATTTTGTGGCCACGCAGTCCATGGCTGCCATTACCAATGCCACCACCAACTCCGCGGAGAAATTCTACCGGGTGGTGGGAAATTAGGCGTATTTTGCAAGCAGGTGCGGACCAAAATATGATGGTGATGGCCTCCATTTCCATTCCAATAAAATAGATGGTATAAATGAAAACTTGTCGCATAGGCCTTTTTGGCGTTGGTTTGGACACCTATTGGCCGCAATTCAAGGGATTGAAGGCGCGGTTGGAAAACTATCTGGGGCAGGTCGCCAGCAAGCTGGCGCGTCCG
>Ga0182013_10006430_pt1 | contig 13323 bp, 11 predicted proteins | sample 612S2MmetaG_FD_120487 | JGI IMG/M metagenome (GOLD analysis project Ga0182013, IMG submission 120487) | Permafrost microbial communities from Stordalen Mire, Sweden - 612S2M metaG | ecosystem: Environmental > Terrestrial > Soil > Wetlands > Permafrost | place: Sweden: Stordalen | collected... | reverse complement strand
GGGGTGGCATTCGTTCCGCCGACGATGCCGCGCAAGTCTTCGAGGCCGGCGCAGACAAGGTCAGCGTCAACTCCGCGGCTCTGAAGAACCCACAGCTGATCGACGATATCGGCCGCAGCTTTGGCGCGCAAGCCGTTGTCGTCGCCATCGACGCGCGCCGCGATCCCGAAGCTGCCGACCCAGTGCGTGATGCGCAAGTCTTTGTGCAGGGTGGCCGCAAGCTAGCCGGTCGTCGCGTCGTTGAATGGGCGCGCGAGGCCGAGCAGCGAGGTGCAGGCGAAATCCTGCTCACCTCCATGAACTCTGACGGCATGCGCACAGGCTTCGATTGCGAACTGACCGCCGCTGTCAGTGAGGCCGTCGGCATTCCCGTCATCGCCTCCGGGGGCGCGGGAACCGTGGAACATTTTGTTGATGTCTTCGGACGTGGCAAGGCCGATGCGGCGCTCGCGGCCAGCATCTTTCACTTCGGCATCTCCAGCGCCCGTACGCTCAAACAGGAGCTGGCCAAGGCCGGCGTCTCCGTGAGGCTTCCATGTTAATTCCTTCGATAGATCTGCTGGGCGGCCAAATCGTTCAGCTTGTGCAGGGCGAAAAACTGCGTCTGGCCTTCGACGACTTTGAATACTGGATTGAAAAGTTTTCTAAGTTTCCGTTAGTCCAACTCATCGATCTCGACGCAGCCATGCGTCAAGGCGATAACTCAACTCTTGTCGCGCAGATCGCCAAGCGGCTGCCCGTTCAGGCTGGCGGTGGCATCCACTCCATCGAGCGTGCGCAACAGGTCCTCGATGCGGGCGCAAGACGCGTCATCATTGGCTCTGCGTTGTTTTCCGCCGAAGGCACGGTCAACACCGACTTCGCCGCCTCGCTCGCAGCCGCTGTAGGTGCAGAGCATGTCGTCGCTGGCATCGACACAAAGAACGGCCGCATTGCCGTGAAAGGTTGGAAGGCGCAAGTCGAACTCACTCCTGACGAAGCGATTCCGCAACTTGACCCCTACGTCAGCGCATTTCTTTACACGCACGTTGACGGTGAAGGCTTGATGCAGGGCTTTCCCATCGCCACTGCCGCACGCCTACGGAAGCTCACCCAGCGCCAACTCATCGTAGCCGGTGGCATTCGCAGCCAGCAGGAAATTGATACGCTCGACGCGCTCGGTGCCGATGCGGTCGTCGGCATGGCCGTTTACACAGAGTCTCTCACGGTTTAATCTTCGCGGCGGGTACTCGTCCTACTTCTTTGCTTCGCCGATCGCCAAGCTCGTCTCCACGCGCGAGGCGCGCAGCAGCCGTGCAATCTGTTTCAGATGAAGCTGTACGGCATAAGCTCGCAGAATCTCAGCCTGCGAAAACTCGATGCCTGTGTGCCGCACTGCGTCCATGCGAGCTTCCAGCTCAGCAATGTCTACTTCCAGATTCATCTCGGGCGGAGGAATGTGAAAGCGCCATTCATGAATGCGCTCGGCAACGTGATGGAAGCCCGTGCGAATATCCACAGCCAGTTTGCCGAGTTCGGGCTCCAGTTGTTGCGCAAACGCATCGTGGTGGCTGTCTTTCACTGAGAATTCCAACGCCACAAGAGCGTCGAAGATTGAGTGGCCAAACTGCGCCAGCATCCCCAGTCCCTCGCGCCATCCTGGTCCGCCCGAAGGTTCGTTGCGCGCAGCCTCCAGCAGCTGGTTATTATTGCGCAGCATGCCCTGTACTTCCTCGCGCAGTATCGGCAGGTTCTCGGGTGGCGCACCGCGAAAGCCCTTGAGAATCCCCTCGAACAGCGCGCCTAGCACCAGAAACTCCTGAGCCAGCCCATCGCGCAGTCGCAGTCGTGCGCGGTCTGGAAACACCAGCGTGGAGATGGCCAGCGCCACCAGAATGCCAAGAAAAACCTCCATCACGCGATCCAGCGCGACGGTCCAATGTGAGTCGCCCTTCTGTACGAGCATCACAATGGAGATGGTTACTCCGGCCAGCCTCGAACTACTGCGCAGACCCAGCAATCCGCAGACAATCACCGCCGTTAACACGGCCATAATAAAGTTCCATGGCAGCACGCCAATCTGCGTAAACGAGAAGCCGAGCAGCGCGCCGATCACCGTCCCAAAGAGGCGATCACGCGAAGCAGAAATCGTGGCCCCGAAGTTCGATTGCAGCACGATAATCGCGCTGATTGCTCCCCAATAGCCGTCGGATAGCCCAAAGAGCATCGCGAACCACCAGCACAGACCGGCAGCCGCCGCCGTCTTTGCCGCATGAATCAGCAGCCGTCGGCGCTCCCAGGTCAATAACCCTGGGTTCTCCTCTTTCCCCACGCGCAGCTTGATCGCAAGCTCTTGTTGGGACAACGTTTTGATTGCTTTTAGGCGCATAGGTGCTATTTGCGAAGAAAAAACCTCTCACTTACAGAATGCCCCATCCAGATGGGTTCGGTGGTGACCAATCTCACGTTTTCTTTTGTGCCGCGTCAATAAAAAACCTGCTTCCCCGCGTGGCATGGTTTGCACAGCTGAGCGGGATGAGCCCAACTTGAACCAGAGTTTTTCCGTTTGGTGTGCCCGGAATTGGAGAAAGGCTCAACGATGCGTCGCATTTTCTCACTCCTCGCCCTCATTCTTGGGGCAGTCCTATCAGTGCAGTCTGTTTCGGCGCAGCAGTCCTCGGTTTCATCGCCGGAACCTGCGCACGATGAAACCCCTGCCGCGCTTCAGGATGCGCCATCCCCGGCTCAGCAGAACCAATCGCCGCAAGCACAGCCCGCCTCCGCAGCGCAAAACGATGAAGGTAAGCAAACCAAACGCATCCTTGGCATAATCCCAAACTTTCGCGCGGTGAGCGTGGATGAGAAGCTTCCGCCGGTCTCTACGCGAGACAAATTCAAGCTGACCATCGAAGACAGTTTCGATTACTCAGATGCGACTCTGGTAGCAATCCTGGCAGGAATCTCGCAACTTCAGGACTCATATCCTGAGTTTCACACCGGCGCCCCCGCCTATGCGCGATATTACTGGCACGCCTTTGCGGACAACCTCGACGGCAATCTGATGACGGAGTTCATCTTCCCCGTAGCCACTAGGGAAGACCCACGCTACTATACCCTGGGCCGTGGCGGATTCGTGAAACGCTCCGGATATGCGCTCTCCAGGCTCTTTGTTACTCGCACTGACCGGGATGGAAGCTCGCCGAACCTCTCTGAGGTTTTAGGGAACGGCGCGGGCGCGGGGATTGCAAATCTCTATTACCCCAGCCAGGAGCGCACATTGAGCAAAACTGGCGATCGTTGGGCTACGCAAATTGCCGTGGATGGGTTGTCGAACCTCATCAAGGAGTTCTGGCCAGATGTGAATTCCAAGCTCTTTCACAACAAGTATTGAGCATGATCCTTGGCCCTCCTCGTGTAGCATAAAAATCAGGCGCTCGCATCTCCAGCGCCAGAGAAGCCCATGTTGCGAGTCGGATACCCAGCCACTTTTGCCTCTGAGTTATTGCGCGATTTCCCTTCGGAAGTCGAGCTTGTTCCCCTGCCTGACGATCTCGACCACGAGGTCAACATCGACGTCTGGCTTCCCGACCCCTATTCGACGCTGGCCATACGCATCTGGCCGCGGCTGCGTGGTGTGCGGCTAGTGCTGGCGCTGCAGGCTGGCACCGAGTGGATCCCCAGCCTTGCCGGGCCGCACGTCACCATTTGCAACGCGCATGGCGCGCATAACATCGCCACGGCTGAATGGACAGTCAGCGCGATCCTGGCCATGCTGAAATACTTTCCTTTCTATCTTGACGTGCAGCGCTCTGGTCAGTGGAAGAGACGCTTTGAAGCCGCTGCCCACTACGCCCGTATTACTGGTGATGCGCGCCCGATTTATCCGCCCGTCCAGCTTGAGGAACTTACTGGCAAACGCACACTGCTCGTCGGTTACGGAGAAATCGGCAAAGAGATCGAGCGGATGCTCGCGCCTTTTCATGTAGAGCTGGTGCGCGTCGCTCGCACTGCACGCACCCAACCGCTTGTTCATGCGGTTGCCGAACTAGACAGTCTCTTGCCGCAAGCTGAAGTCGTGATTCTCATCCTGCCCCACACGCCCGAGTCGCAAGGACTCATCGGTCGTCGTCAGTTTGCTCTCATGTCGCAGGGCACGCTGCTGGTCAACGCTGCGCGCGGGCCGATCGTCGATACCGATGCATTGGTTGATGCGCTCAACGCTGGGCACATTCGCGCCGCGCTCGACGTTACCGATCCCGAGCCGCTGCCGGAAGGCCACCCGCTTTGGAATTGCCCCAATCTCCTGCTCACGCCCCATGTGGCCGGATCGAGTCCGCAGTTAGCCCCCCGCGCGCTCAAGACCGCTGCCGACGAACTGCGCCGCTACATCAGCGGCGAGCCGCTGCACAATGTCGTTCAGGCCGCCGTCTAACCCGCAACGCTGGGTGCCGCAGTTCTCGCGTCTGCGACCTGAAAGAGTGCCCGCCGCCAATCCCGCAGTCCCAGCGCGGCCAGCGCCACCAGCAGCGCATAGAGTGCCGCCGTCGGCCTTAACCCTTTGTAGATATACTCGCCAATGTACACCACGTCTACCGCGATCCACAGCCACCAGTTGGCAATGTGTTTGCGCGTCTGCCACCAACTGGCCACCAGGCTGTAACTCATTAGTGTCGCGTCCAGGCGAGGGAGCGCCGCGCCCATCCGTTCCATTAGTAATCCCAGCGCTACGCTGCCCACGGCGCCTGCCGCCAATCCCACTAACATGCTCGGTAGCCTCAGAGGAACCACGCGCACTTCGCCCTCTTCGCGCACACCGCGCCACCAATACCACCACCCGTAAAGCGTGAAAGCCAAGAAGAAAATTTGTAGCAGCGAATCGGAATACAACCGGACTCGATAAAAAACGATCAAGTAAAGCACGTCGGAGATCAACACCACCGGCCAGCAAATAAGATTGCGGCGCGTAGTTAGCCAGATGCCGACAACCGTCGTGACGACGCCCGCATCTTCCAGCCAGTTCTCGGCAAGGTACTTCGCTATCCCGGTCCAGTGCATCAGTCGTCAGCCCCCATCAGCGCCGCACCTTGCGCCCGCCCGGCCTGTCTTCCGGCCCAGCGGCGAATCGCGTCCAGCAGCTTCCTGCCGCCCGCGCCGCGAAACCAGCGCGCATGACCCGCCAGATAAACCTCCGAACAAACGCGCGCATTTTCCTTGGAGTGCAGCACGCTCAAAAAATAGTCCGCTTCCGTCAGCGCAAATTCCGCGTGGCAAAGTGCGGTCATTGGCGCGAGAGCTGTGGCCTCTTCTTCGCTCAGCGGGCGCACCGATTCATAGCCGTCGAGCAGTGCCTTCAAATGGTCGAGGTGCACAGGCACATCGTCCGTGTCTTCTAATCCTTCACGTAATGCAAGCCACTCCACAATGTTGCGCTCGATCGCCTGCGCCAAGTCATAAATCGCATTAGTGCGGTCGGCGAGTCCGAAGTCGATTACAGCAGTGGCCCGCGCCGCGTCACTCGCATCGCTCCAAAGCAAATTGGACGCGTGCAAATCGTTGTGCGTCCATAGCGGCTTCAGCTCCGGCAATAGTGGCCTCAGCTCCGCATGAAACGGCGCTAGCAATCCTAGTGCTTTGCAACAGCCTTCGCGTGTAACTGTATCGTCGGCCAGAGCCGGCCGAGCCGCGAGGTAACTCTCCATCTCCGCCCTTGGATCTTCCGCCGAAAAAATTGTGAAGCTCGCAACCAGCGGCTGAGTCTTGCGCCGTGATGCGTCGAACCCTCGCGAAGCCCGGTGTAGCCGCGCCAGCATCTCTCCTGCTGAGCGCGCATGTTCCGCCGAGTGAAACGGCAACCATGAGAGCGTGTCCTCATAAATATCCACACCCTCCGGCACTTCATGAACCTCATAAGTCCACTCGCCGTTTTCGATTGCCGTCTCACCAGAAGAAGCCGCAAAGACGCGTGGCACCGGCGCACCATGCGCTCGCAGATGATTCATAAAGCGGTGTTCCTCAAGCAGTCCTTCCGCATCGCGAACGCTACGATGATGGCGCTTGATGAAAACTCTCCCACTCTCCGTCGTCACCACGCTTGCCGCAGAAAACGGCCTCGGGCTTACCGAAAGAATCTCAATCGGCTCACCGCAGCCCTGAAACTTAGCCAGCAGCAAGCGCACTTCGTCGAGCGTGAGCGGCGGCCAGTCAGCTTCCACCAGTCTGCCGTCCATGCCGTGCGTTTTAGCCGTTGTGCTCACTGCTTCTGCATCCTTTACGTTGAACAGTTTTTTTGTCCTTCCCGTTGAATCACGTCTGTCTCTTGCTTTGAAAGGGCCGCCTTTAGCCGCGCTGCATCATGCTCCGTAACCTGAGGGGCTTTAGCCCCCGAGGGAATGCAACTGCTTGCCAACCGTCCATTCTTATCACTTGATCGGTGTTCCCTTAGAAAGTGTAGTGCGCCGAGAGTCGCACCGTTGTCGGCGCGCCCAGATGGATAAATGTATCGCCATAACTCGCGCCGGTATCCTTCCAGTAGCGCTTGTCGGTAATGTTGTCCGCATAGAGCCGCAGCGTCACGCGCCCTTGCTCGCCTCCCGGCGTGTAGCGCGCCCCTAGGTTGAAAAGGTTGTAGCCGGAAACGCTCACTGCATCATCGCGTGTAGCCTCTTTGCGTCCTGTGTAGCTCCACCCCGGCATCAGGTGCAGCCCTCGCGATTTCAGCACCAGCACGTCGGCAAAAAGCGCTGTGCGCAGATGCGGCACGTTGAGCACTTGCTTGTTGTCGAAGGACGACGTGCCTGTATCGTCAGAGATCGCGCGAATCGCCGCCGCAGAAGCCGTCAGCCGCAGCCAGTTCGTAGCCTTGCCTTCTGCGTTTACCTCGATACCGTCGTGGCTCTCGTGACCTTGTGAGACGAAGCAGAGCGGAGAGTCTGAAGTGGTTTCATTTCCGAAGCAGTCAGCTCCGATTCCCAGATCTTCCGGATAGAAGAAGGGTGCGCGCATGTGGAAGAACGCAGTGGTCAGCAATATCCGCTGGTTCGGCTCGTACTTCGCTCCAACCTCGGCCTGGCGCGTGAAGGACGGAGCGAGGTAGTAGCTGCCTGCCCAGAAGGGCGCCTGAGGACCAAGCGAGAGCAGCACACCATAGTTGCCGTAGAGCGTCAGATTATCGATTGGATTAAATGTGACTGCGTATTGAGGCAGCCAGACCTTCTTCTCAGTGAAGTCAGGATTTCTCGAGGGATTCGTACCCACATAGTTGTGGTCACGCACCGAGTCGAACCGCCCGCCGGCAAGCAGTTGAATGCGGCCCGGAATGTGGATGCGATCCTGCATCACTGCTGCCGACTGGTGATTGTCTTCGTACAAAATGCGAGAGCCGGCGGTTTGCAGCGGAGTCTCGATGAAAGTGAGATCGACCGGAGCGATGCTTTGATAAATATTCTCTGAACCTATATCGAAATAAACAGAACTCGACGGCTGCTGCACGCTGCGCCGGAACAATTCACCGCCGCCGGTTACATCATGAGTGATCGGTCCTGTCTTGATGTGACCGGTAGCCAGCGCCTCGGCCTGCGCGTCGATGCGTAGTTCTCCTGGGTTCCGGTAGTCGTAGATGTCATACGTTCCGTCTGGGGCAAAGAACCATGGATCGGGCGCCGTGCCAGAGCCACATGCTGTCTCATTGAAGCAGCCATACGCATAAACCACGTTATCGTCGATCAGCGAATGGCTATAACTCGCAGCGGCAAAGGCCCTCCATCCGTGACTCAGATCGTAGTCCAGCCGTGAGCCGGTGTTGAATGTGTCAAATGTGTTCGGCTTGGCCCACGACTGCTCGCCTAGCATCGTCGAAGGATGCACTTTGTCAAGGTCGGGCACAGCCGTTCCGCCCAGCAGTTGATAGCCGCAGACCGAGCGCTCCACCTTGTGCTGATACTCGAAGTCGCCCTTCAAAATCGCCTTTGGGCTGAACTTCCAGTCCGCCGCTCCCGCTCCCACCGCGCGCCATCCGTTGGCATCGTTCACATAGCTCTCGATCTTTTCGCCGGCAAGATTCACGCGCGCTCCCACCTGCTTGCTGCTGCCAAAGAGCCGTCCCATATCGACTGCGCCGAAGCTGCTTCCGCGATGATCGGTCGCCACATCGACAGCCTCGATAGTCGCTGGCCGCTTGGTCACGTAGTCGATCAGTCCACCCGCCGAGGCCACGCCGCTCTCCACGCCCGCGATGCCTTTGAGAAACTCGACGCGCTCCTTGTTTTCAAGTGGAACATCCTGTTCACCGGCAATCGTCATGCCGTTGACTTCGAGTCCTGTGGCCAGATCGATCGGAAATCCGCGAATCTCGTAGTTGCCGTAGTAGCCCACCGGCGCATAATCCTCGCCAATCGAAGCGTCATTCTTCACCACGTCTGAGAGCAGGCGCGCGCCTTGGTCATCCAGCAGTCCGCGAGTCACAACCATAGCCGAAAGCGGAGTCTGATTCAGCGGCAGGCCGTCCAGATTGCCCACCGTGACTGCCTCGGGAAGATACTCGTCGGCCGTCTTGCCATGCACCACCACCGTTGTAGTTACCGGTGGAATCGGCTGCACTGCCGCGGCCCGCTTCTGCGCACTAGATGATGAAGTTGTTCCGGCATCAGAGGTCGCTGCGCTTTGTGCGAACGCGCCCAAAGACGCAGCCAATCCACAAATCAGCAAGCCCGTCGCCCACGCCGAGCGGCGCGCTAGGCTTCTGCAGTGGTCAGCCTGCCTGCGAGATGACGCTCCTATAATCTCAAGCGCGAACGAATCGAATGCGATGTGGGCCGTAAAGGCAGCAGCAAAATTGAGCATGGAATCCCCTTGTTTCCAAATCTTTGAAACAAGAGAACTCACGCTGTGATTCGAAGAGGAAGGCTGTTCAGCTTCGAAAACTTCCCACGCCGGTATTATCCGGATCGGGTTCTAGGGTATCTCTCAGCCCCACTTCGTGGAGCACCCCTGTTTCAATGAATAGATTGAAACACTCACAGCCGTGTTTTGCAAGCTATCCATGTCCGTCTCACCCGCCAGAGTATCCATCAGGCAGAAAGTAGGTTTACTATCGTTCCGTGTTGTGTACTGGCACCCAAATTGTTCCCTATTTAGGTGCTGTGATTGCCGTCACATACGGCATTTTGGACCGTGTTAGTCTGAAAAGCGAACTTGAGGGTCCCAAAGAGCATGATGCAATCATTTCCTGCTGTCGATCCAATTCCCTTGCCGGCTCCGATATGGCTGCTCAAGTTGTTGCATATCGTGACGCTATCGCTGCACTTCGTTGCCGTCGAAATGCTGTTGGGCGGACTGCTGCTGGCGGTTCTGCTCAGCCTCTTCCGCGGCTCGCCAGCCTCCGCGGTCACTGCGCGAGCGCTGGCCCGCCGACTCACAGTGGTCATGACCTTTGTCATCAATCTCGCCGTGCCCCCGCTCCTCTTTGCCCAGGTGCTTTATGGCCGTGCGCTCTACACCAGCAGCGTACTGATCGGCCTTTATTGGATCTCGATCATCGGCCTGCTCACCCTGACCTATTGGCTGCTTTACCGGTTCACCGGTCGGCTTGAGGCGGGCAAATCGGCCTGGTGGGTGGGCCTGAGTGCATGGCTACTGGCCGGCTCAATCGCCCGCCTGCTCTCGACGAATATGACATTGATGTTGCGTCCAGAGGTTTGGCGCAAGATGTACTCCGCCTCCGCCGCGGGTGCTTACCTGCCCACCGGCGACCCAACGCTCACTCCGCGCTGGCTGCTGATGCTGGCTGGCGGCTTCTTCATCGGCGGCCTGTGGCTGGTCTATCTAGCGGGCCGCTCCACCTTTTCCGCGGATGAGAAGCGCTTTCTGGCTGGCCTCGGCGGCAAGGTGGCAGCAGCCTTCGGCATCGTCTATCTGGTAGCTGGCTTGTGGGCCGCCAGCGTGCAGCCGGAGATCGTCAAAACCAACCTGCACACTGACGCGCTCTACAAATTTTCGGGCTTTGCCGGTTATCTCTGGCTGGCGCTTGTTGCGGTGGCCATTCTCGTCGCCGCCGTCGCTGGCTTTGCGAGGCTCTCCGCCAACTGGCTTAGCTGGGTCGTCGTCCTGCTTGCCGTCCTCGTGGAGATAGCCTTCACTGTCTACCGCGACGGCGTCCGCGACCTGACTCTCTTGGCCAGCGGCTACAACGTCTGGGATCGCGCCGTTGAAACCAACTGGTGGGTCGTGGGCCTTTTCCTGGTTCTCTTTGTCTCCGGCCTCGGCGTCATCGGTTGGCTAATCTCCGTTGTAGCGCGTGCCAGAAAAGTTATGGAGGGCGCGGTCTAGCCCGCGAAGAGATTCTTATGACAGAGCAAACTCATATCGAAGCTGTCGCCGAGGAACCCGGCGAGAAGAACACACGCCGAGCCTTTCTGGTTGCTGCCGGAGCCGCTGGCCTTGCTTACACCGCAGCCCTCGCCTATCCCATTTACCGTTACCTGGCCTCGCCTGAAGAGATGGCGATGAACGCCACGGCGGTCACCGAGGTCACACTCAAAGATGCGCAAAAGCTACCCTCCGCTTCAGTACTGATGTTCAAATTCGGCTCCTCGCCGGCTCTGCTGATTCATCACGAAGATGGCCGCTGGATCTCCATGACTGCCGTCTGCACTCATCTCGGCTGCACCGTGCAGTACGAGCCGCAGGCCGACCGCATCCACTGCGCCTGCCATGGTGGTGTTTACAACCCCTATACCGGCGCAAACGTCAGCGGTCCACCGCCCAAGCCGCTCAAGCTCTTCAAAGTGGCCGTCAACGATACCGGCGTGAATGTCTCCCGCGCCTGACTCGGTTCACTCATTCACTTGTTCACAGCTTTCGAGGATTCGGTGCATGACAACAAAACCCGCTGCAATCTATGACTGGGTCGATGAGCGCCTCGGCCTCACCGAATTGGCCGCCTTTGCGCGCCACAAGACCGTCCCCGTCCACTCCCAATCCTTCTGGTATTACTGGGGCGGCATCTCGCTCTTCCTTTTTCTGGTGCAGTGCTTCACTGGCGTGCTCTTGCTGGTCTACTACCGGCCCGGTGCGGAAGCCTACGAATCGGTCCGCCAGATCACCTTCGTCATGCACTTCGGCTGGCTCATCCGTTCGGCGCACGCCTGGTCTGCCAGCCTGATGATCTTCTCCATCATGGTGCACATGTTCTCGGTCTACTTCATGAAGGCCTACCGCAAGCCCCGCGAGTTCGGCTGGCTCAGCGGCATGGCGCTGCTCGGCATCGCCTCGGTCTTCGGCTTCTCCGGCTATCTGCTGCCCATGGATGAGTTGAGTTACTTCGCCACCAAAGTCGGCCTGCAAATTCCCTCGGCGATTCCGGTGGTCGGCGAAGCCATTGCCAACATGCTGCGCGGCGGCCCGGACGTCAGCGAATTCACCGTGCAGCGTTTCTTCGCCTTGCATGTCGTCGTATTGCCGGCCATCTTTCTTCCGCTTCTCGGTTTCCACTTATGGTTAGTCCAGCGCCACGGCAATGCCGCCCCGCCCAGTGTTGAGGCCCTGCCACCTTCCGAGCGCAAGTCCATGCCCTTCATGCCCAACTTCCTGCGCAAGGACTTGGCCATGTGGCTTATCTCGCTCAACATCCTCGCCCTGTTGGCGTCGGTCTTTCCCTGGAGTCTGGGGAAGCCCTACGACGCGCTCGCCCCCGCTCCCGTCGGCATTCATCCCGAGTGGTATTTCATGAGCCCCTTCGAAATGCTCAAGTTATTAGGCATGGTCAAGTGGCTCCAAGGGGAACCTGGCGAGATTGCCGGCATTCTGCTCTTCACGCTCGGCATCGCGCTCTGGGTCCTCATTCCTTTCTACGACACCAAAAAGGAATCCGGGCAGCGCGCCCGTGCCGCACACTACTTCGGCCTGATTGCTGTCATTTTGTTAATTACCACCACCGTCATCGGCTACTGGACAATTAGGTGAAGAAGTGAATGAGTGAAGAAGTGAAGAAAGCGGAGCGTGAAGTGATTGTCGATAAGCCCAGGACGAGAACAACCTTGCAATCATTCCGGGATCTTCAGGTTTGGCAAAGGTCGATGGAATTGACAGTTGCTGTCTATCGGCTAACACAGCACTTCCCTCGCGAAGAAGCTTTCGGGCTCACGTCTCAGATGAGACGTTCTGCTCTCTCAATTCCAAGCAACATTGCGGAAGGCCACGGACGTATGAGCCCGCGCGAGTTCAAGCACTTCCTTCTGATCGCACGCGCCTCGAATTGCGAACTGCAAACCCAGTTGGAACTTTCCGGTGCGTTGGGCTTCGCAGATACTCAACTGCTCACCACTGTCCAGGGACTTTCGCATGAAGTTGAGAAGATGCTCTTTGCGCTGTTAGGCAAGCTGAAGAACGACAGCGGATGAGAAGGAACCAATGAAGAAGTGAGAAAGACAGTGAAAGAGTGAAAAAGTGAAGCGAGCACCACAGGTTAAATGAGCCCTTTTCACTGGTATTTTCACCTCCTCACACTTCAACCCGTTCACTCTTTCATTCCTTCACTAATTCACTTTTTCACTCGTTCACTGGAGTCTTTCAATGAACTATCCATTCTGGGACATTCCATATCTCGGTTCGGGCTGGGTGATCGGCATCATCGCCATCTTCCACGTCATGATTTCGCAGTTCGCTGTCGGCGGCGGCCTTTATCTCCCCATGGCCGAGTGCAAAGCCCAGCGCATGCCCGAGGGACCGCTCCGCACGGCGTGGCTCAATCAACTGGCCAGCCACTCCAAGTTCTTCCTGGTCCTCACTGCCGTCTTCGGCACTGTCAGCGGTGTGGGCATCTGGTTCGCCATCGGCCTCACTCATCCCGAAGCCACCAGCACGCTCATTCATAACTTCGTCTTTGGCTGGGCCATGGAGTGGGTCTTCTTCCTTGTCGAGCTGACCACCATTGCCGTCTACTACTCCACCTGGGGCCGCATCGACGAAAAGCTGCACCTCAAAGTGGGCTGGGTTTATGCCGTCGCCTCCGCCTTCACGCTCATCATCATCAACGGCATTCTGACGTTCATGCTCACACCGGGAGACACCTGGCTCGCCGTCGCCGGAACAGGCCACGAAGCCAGCAAATTCTGGTACGCCTTCTTCAACCCCACTTACTGGCCGAGTCTCTTCCTGCGCACTTGCGTTTGCTGCTCACTGGCTGGCATCTGGGCGCTCATCACCGCCAGCCGCATCGACGGCGACAAGCAGCCCGAACTGAAAACCACCATGGTCAAGTGGAGCGCCCGCTGGCTGGTGCCTTCCTTCGTGGCCATGCCCTTCCTGATGATCTGGTATTACATGATGGTCCCGGCCTCGCAACAAGCG
>Ga0182013_10006429_pt1 | contig 13324 bp, 9 predicted proteins | sample 612S2MmetaG_FD_120487 | JGI IMG/M metagenome (GOLD analysis project Ga0182013, IMG submission 120487) | Permafrost microbial communities from Stordalen Mire, Sweden - 612S2M metaG | ecosystem: Environmental > Terrestrial > Soil > Wetlands > Permafrost | place: Sweden: Stordalen | collected... | reverse complement strand
CTCAGCGACGGCGGCGCGCGCCCCCGGCTGATGCGGGCCAGGGACGGCATCCACATGACCATGCCCGGCTATCTGCGCATCGCCGCACCGGTTTGCAGCGCGATCCGCGCCGAGGTCGCCCGCGCCTGGGCGGCCCAGCGGCGCAGCATGGGAACGAACGATCCCGTCGGCTGAGCGGTTCAGAAGCCGAGACTGTGGGCCAAGGCCTCGCCCGTCAGCTTGTAGCCTGAGGGGGTCAGGTGCGTCAGATCGGGGCCCATGAGGGGCGGCTCGCGCCGGGCCCAGCCATAACTGCCTCCCTCGCCGCCCATCAGGGCCTGCCAGTTCCAATGGGCGCAGCCGAAGCGGGCGCCGATCTGGGACTGCGCCGCCTCGATACGTTGAACATTCCTGGAATAGCTCAGCAGATCGAGCGGCTCCCCGCGCCGTCTCACCAGCACGCCGCGGTCAGGCGGCCCGATCAGAAGGCAGGTCGCCTTGGGAAAAGCCTGGCGCAGGTTCTGCATGGCGGCGGTAAGACCGGCCGCATACCGGTCGGGATCGAAATGAAGGTCGCTGCCCTCATTGGCGCCGTACTCCAGCGCCACAGCGTCGTAGTCTTCACCGTGCAGCGACCGCTTGAGATAGGCCGGGTCCAGATTCGCCCAGCCCTGCGCCGTCGCCGAGGGCACGCCAAACACGTCGAAGGTGACCAGGGGCGGATGCAGATAGTCCAGGATGAAGCCGTGCAACACGATCCGGCCCTGGCTTATGCGCAGTTTCAGCGTGCTGATCGAAGTGGTTGGGCGGATCGACAGGGTTTGGCTATCTGGACCGGCGGGCAGCGAGGCCTCCTGCTCGGGGCCGTCATTGACCGAAACCTCCAGCCTCGCCCCTTCCGGAGTCCGATACACGACCTGAACCTGGCGAACGATCGCCTGTCGATCAGCGCCGCGCAGGTCGAGCCATAGGTAGCTGTCCGGCCCTGCTTCAGCGATGCGGTTCATCAACCCCGGCCCGACCTGCAGCGGATCGCGCGCGGTGTAGGCGAGCTCCGTCGACCAGCCGGGCCCTATGCAGTAGGCGTGCAGGGCGGGCAGGCGCACATTGGCGCGCCCCATGGATGGCGCCAGAAACCGCGTCGCCACCGTGACCCCGTGGCTTTGCAGCCGTTCAACCACGGTGGGCATGAAGGGGCCGGCCGCGGCATGGCTGTCGCCCCAGACCGCGATGCGGCGCGGGCGAGGCCCCGAAGCGTCGTCCAAGACGAAGCCGGGAATGACCGATGGGTCGATCACCGGCTGTTCGCGCACCACCGGACGGGCCAGGGCCCCAAGCTCAACCGATGTCGGTATTTGCCCAAGATCGGCTTCAGGCGGATGGGGTGGTTTGGCGGGAGAGTCGGGGCAGACCAGATCGCCAGCGGCCGGGCCGGCTTGCACAGTCACCGCGCTGTCGGCGCCCTTGGCGGAAGGAGAGAAAAGCAGCAGCCCGCTGAGGATCAGAGGCGCAAGAGTGCGGGGCCTTTTAAACCAGGACCGGGTGTTCAAAGCGGTTATGTCCCGCTCGATTGAGGTTCAGAACGCTGCGCCTCCCGCGGCCCTGTGGACAGGTGGCCGGCGCGCATGATCTCGGCCACGAAGGCGCGCTGCCCGGCCGGGGTCAGATGGAACCGATCAGCCACGAAATAGGCGGACTGTCCGTCCGACGCCCCCCGCCAGTCGACCAGGATCGTGTTGGGATATTCGGGCAGGACGCGATCGAACAGTTCGTTGTTCGGCTCCATCCAGCGGCGCGGCACATGGGCGTTGACGATGATGACGCGTTGCCGATCAGCCAAAAGCGAAAGGATTATGCGAAGCTGGTCTTCGTAGACAAAGCCATTCGTTCCCAGATGAATCAGCACGACCGGCGTCAGCGCGTGTGCGCCGGCCAGGTCTTGCAGCTGATTGAGCACATCGCGGGCCTGCCAGCCGACGTGGGCGTAAACCCGCGCGCCCGGGAGATTGGCCTTGAAAGGACCCTGCGAGCCGAGCAGGACGGAATCCCCGATGGCCGTGACATCCTGACTGGCGAATATCCTGGGTGGGGCGACAGCCTTGACGGCGACCGCCGAGGGCGGCTTCTGCGCCGGGCTGGGCGTGGCGGCCAGGGCCGACGCCACATGGCTGGGCGCGGCGTCAAAGATCGTGGCGACGGGCCAGATCAATCCCGCGGCCGCCAGGGCGACGAGCGCGCCCGCGCCGAGCGACGCCAGGCGTTGTCCCGGCGTCCGTACGCCGGTCCATATCCGCTCCAACAGGCCGTTGCGGATCGGCGACTCCACCCAGCGGTAAGAGAGCGCCGAAATGGACAGGGTCAGGAGGATGCGCAGCGCCAGGGTCAGATTGGCGTCAAGCGGAAGGTCCTCGGACCTGGTCAGCATGAAGATGGGCCAGTGCCAGAGGTAGATTCCATAGGAGCGCTCCCCAAGCCACCTCATGGGCTGCTGATCCAGCCAGCGGCCGAAAAACGATCCCCGGAAGCTCGCCGCGGCCACCAACGCCGCGCTGGTCAGGGCCGAAAACAGGAAACCCCACGGATAGAGCCACCCCGTCTCGCCGCCGAGCTGCGACAGCAGAAACAAGGTCGCGCCCAAGGCGAGAAGGCCCAGCGTGAAGACGCCGTCGCTGACCCAGGGCGCGGCGGCTGCGGATTGCCGGCCAGGTCGCCAAAGCAGGCCCAGCACGGCGCCGATCAGCAGCGGATAGCTGTGCGTATCCGTTCCGAAGTCCAGACGCGTGGGGGTGGTCTGAACAAGGTAGCCGCCCTGCATCGCCAGAAATGCGGTCCACCCCACCAGCGCAGCCGCGGCCAGGGCGGCGCACAAGGCCAGCCTGGGGCGTCCCAGCCATCGCAGCCCGATCAGGATCAGTGGCGCCCAGAGGATATAAAACTGCTCCTCGATCGCCAGCGACCACAGATGCAACAGCAAGGGCTGGCGGCCGATGCTTTCAAAGTAGGACGCCTTTACCGAGAGGAGCTCCCAATTGGTCGCGTAGAAGAGGGACGCCAGGGCCTCGCCCCGAAGCCTGGGCAAGGCGTCGGGCGCAAAATACCAGGCCGCAACGATCGCCGCCGCGATCATCAGCCATGACGCCGGCAACAGCCGCTTGGCGCGGCGCCAATAGAAGTTGGCCAGGCTCAACCGACCGGTGTTTTCAACTTCCTCGGCCAGGAGATGGGTGATCAGGAAGCCGGATATGACGAAGAACAGGTCAACGCCGAGGTAGCCGCCTCGCGCCCACGGCAATTCGGAGTGGTACAGAAAGACGGCGACAATGGCGACGGCGCGCAGCCCATCCAATCCGTTCAGCCGGTTCTGGCCGGCCAAAACGGCGCGCGCTGAAAGCTCGTCGCTCGTCGCGAACGCGCCGATCGCGTACTGCATCGCCGGTCGAGGCCCCCCATTTGTCCCGATCCGCATCAACATGCTGTCGGGCGCCGGTGAGGACAAGCTAGTTCGCGTGGTTGGCTGCTTGCGGCCGCAAGATGCAGCGGCGAATGACGGCCGCCGCCTCCTGGATCACCAGGCTCAGTACGGCCGAGGTTGCGGCGGTGTGGGCGAGGAGGCGGCCTCGGCCACCTGGCGCAGGGCGGCCAGGTCGTCGCTGATGCGGAAGATGGCGACATAGAACTCGCAGAAGGCCCGCCATACCAGGATCATGGCCGCCACCACCAACACCCCGGCGACCAACACCGGCAGGGCCAGTAGTTTCTCCACCGGGGTCTCGCCGCGCATCAGGAAACCGACGAAGGCGCCGATCACGCCGAAGCTGACCAGCAGCACCACGCCCAGGCCGCTCCAATAGATCAGGTGCACGACCGGTCCGGTGAGCAAGCGGTCGAAGGTCAGCAGGTCCCACAAGACGTCGCCGCCAACGCCCCGTCCGCGTTTCTGCCTGGCTTTAGCCATCTGTCAGCTTCAACCCCTCGCGCGGGCGTGATCGAGCAATCCCAGACCTCGCTAGCAGCGCGCGCGTCCGCGTGCAACGGGTGAGCATGGACGACGGTCGCCCTCAGGGCTCAGGTTGCCCAAGCGGAGCCCTGCTCCTAGGGTTGCGCCCGGCTCAAGTAGAGGAGGAACGAGCATGATCCGCAAGGCCAAGGCTGTCTGGCAGGGCGCGGGGCGCGACGGGACGGGGGCCCTGACCACGGATTCCGGCGTCCTGTCGTCCACACCCTACAGCTTCAAGACCCGCTTCGAGGGCGACCCGGGGACCAACCCGGAGGAGCTGATCGCAGCCGCCCACGCCGGCTGCTTCACCATGGCCCTGGCCTTCCAGCTCCAGGCCGCCGGCTTCACGCCGACCGAGCTCAGCACCGAGGCCGCGATCTCGCTGGTTCCCGAGGGCGCCGGCTTCAAGATCGACGCCTCGCACCTGACCCTTCGCGCCTCCATTCCCGGCATCGAGGCGGCCAAGTTCGCCGAACTGGCGAAGGCCGCCGAGCTGGGCTGCCCGGTGTCCAAGGTGCTGAACGCCAAGATCACGCTGGACGCACAGCTTCAATAAAGATCGTCATCCTTGGCCATGCGCTTCCATGGCGATCTCGAACGACCGCATCCGCTTGCCGAAATCGAACATGCTGCAGGTGATCATCAACTCGTCCGCATTGGTGTGGGCGATGAAGGCGGCCAGGCCTTGGCGCACCTTGTCTGGGCCGCCGATCACCGCGCAGGACAGGTGATCGTCGAGCAGCGCTCTTAGCTGAGGATGCAGATTGTCCAGATAGTTTGGCTCGGGCGGAGGCAGCGGTCCCGGACGGCCGGTGCGCAAATTGACGGAGGCCTGCTGCTGGGAGGAGGCGAGGAACGCGGCCTCATCGTCGCTATCGGCGGCGAACACGTTCAGGCCCAGCATCACATAAGGCGCCTCAAGCTGTTCGGATGGTCGGAACCCGCTGCGGTATACGGCCAGGGCCTGGTCCAGCATGGCCGGGGCGAAGTGCGAGGCGAAGGCGAAGGGCAGACCCATATAGGCGGCCAGTTCCGCTCCGTAGGTGGAGGAGCCCAAGATCCAGATCGGCACCTCCAGCCCGGCGCCGGGGAATGCCTGCACCTGTTGGCCGGGCTGCACCGGAGCGAAATAGGCCATCAGTTCGGCCACATCCTGCGGGAACCGGGATTCATCGCCCATGAGCGTGCGGCGCAGGGCTCGCGCGGTGGCCATGTCTGTGCCGGGCGCGCGGCCCAGGCCCAGGTCGATGCGGCCGGGATAGAGGCACTCCAGGGTGCCGAACTGTTCGGCGATCACCAGCGGCGCATGATTGGGCAGCATTACCCCGCCCGCGCCCAGGCGGATGGTGTGTGTGTCCTCGGCCACGAAGGCCAGGGCGACGGCGGTCGCCGCGCTGGCGATGCCGGTGGTGTTGTGGTGCTCGGCCATCCAGAAGCGGTGATAGCCCAGCGCCTCGGCGTGACGCGCCAGCCGGCGGCTGTTGCGCAAGGCTTGGCCGGGACTGGAGCCGAGGGGCACGGGCGCCAGATCGAGAACGGAAAATGGGATCGCGGAAGGGGACGTCATGGGCCCGATATAGGAGCGATGCGGCTCCAGGTGAACCGTTTCGATCCCTTCTGCGTATATCCCGCATGACCCGACGCGGATTCACCGGCGCCTTGATGGGCGCGTGCGCGCTGCTGGCTAACGCCTGCTCGCCGCTTACCCTGTTCAACGATTTAGCCCCGCGCGATCCGGCGCGCCGTGCGGGCCTGGGCATCGCCTACGGGCCCGACGCGCGCCAGACGCTCGATGTCTACACGCCGAAACAGGGCGCTTCAGGCCTGCCGGTGCTGATCTTCTTCTACGGCGGCGGCTGGAGCAGCGGAAAACGCCAGGACTACGCCTGGGTCGGCCACAGCCTGGCGGCCCAGGGCTTTGTGGTGGTGATCCCCGACTATCGCCTGGCGCCGGCCCATCCCTATCCGGATTTCGTGCAGGACGGCGCGGCGGCCGTGCGCTGGGCCCACGATCACGTGGCCGAGTACGGCGGCGATCCCAGTCGCCTGCTCCTGTCGGGCCATTCGGCGGGCGCCTACATCGCCATGCAGTTGGCCATGGACCAGGCCTTCCTGCGCGCGGCGGGGGTCGATCCCAAGCTGATCCGGGGCGTGGCCGGCCTGTCTGGGCCCTACGACTTCTATCCCTTCGACGTGTCTGCGAGCCGCGAGGCCTTCGGCCTATGGCCTGATCCGAGAGACACCCAGCCGATCGACCACGTGGGCCCCGGCCGCCCGCCGGCTTTCCTGGCCCACGGCGACAAGGACGACATCGTGAAGCTATCCAACACCGTCAACATGGCCGAGGCCCTGCGCGGGGCGGGGGATGTGGTGGAGGAGAAAATCTATCCCGGCGTGGACCACATCGGCATGGTCCTGGCCCTGTCGCGCGCGTTCAGGGGCAAGGCGCCGGTGCTGGCGGACATGACGGCGTTTCTGCAGGCGGCGGGGCGGCCGTAGGGCGTCGGCTTGTGGGTGGAGGGGCGTTTTCGGCCCATGGCGGTCGTTGGGAAGGGCTGCTAACAGGCGTGCTCCCCCGCTTGCGGGGGAGCTGGCGCGAAGCGACTGAGGGGGCGTTGTTCAAGCGCAGCGCCCGCCGCACGCCCCCTCCGCCCTTCGGGTCCCCCTCCCCCGCGAGCGGGGGAGGACGCGTATGCATAAATCTTGATTCCCCCCTGATCAGTCCTGGGCTGGGTCCGCTTTCGGCGGGGCTGGCGGATCGCCCGTTTCGAGGCCAAACCTTGTGCAAACGGGCCAACGCGAGCCGCACTCTCCGGGGCCGGAACGGATTTTGTCGCATAGATCGCCTGAGAGAAAGCCATCAAGCTCCAGCTCAGAATCGATCCGTGATCGCCGGTGCCAGGCTTCGCAAAGCGTGCAACGGATGGCGGCGCCCACCAGTTCCGCGTCGCCGCTAAGCGACGCGGCAAGCCTCTTAAGCTTGCGTCGCTTGCCCATAAGCAATTGGCCGAATTGGAGTTGGTCCATAGCCAAGGCCGCCTTCTCCGATCGCCCGCGAGATGTCGTTTCGGACAAATCTCCGCTTTTTCGATCAAATTCGATCAAACGAACTTGATCGGGATCAAAATCGCGCCAAGTGGCTCCCGTGAAGGTCTCCTTCCCCCCTTCTCGGGCATTCCAAGCGTCCGCTACGGCCCTACCTTCCCCCTAAATCACCCCCACCGTCTTCAGCTTGGCCTTGGGGTGAATCTCGTTTTGGCTGAGCACCACGGTCTGGCCGCGGAAGCGCTCGATGATCGAGCGGACGTAGGGGCGGATCGGCGGGCATTTCCAAGGGACAGAGCAAGCCGCTGCGTATCTGTTGATGCGGCGCAAAGACTTCGTCGCCGATCGGACTAATTTAGCCCGGTTGAACCCCTATCGGATGAGATCGTCTTGGCCCTGTCATTTCTCGGACCCATTCCTTCCCGGCGCCTGATGCTGTTCATCACGACGGCCGGCCTAGTTCTGTCCAGCGAGGCGGCGTTCGCCCAGACGCCCCCGCCCCCGGTCAGTGAGGTGGTCATTACCGCCTCGCGCGCCGATCTGCTTGGCAAGGCCGTCACCGCCAGCCAGGGCGCGGTCACCAAGAAGGAGCTTGAGCTGCGTCCGGTCTATCGGGTGGGCCAGCTGCTCGAATCCGTGCCGGGTCTGGTGGTCACCGCCCACTCGGGCGAAGGCAAGGCCAATCAGTACCTGATCCGCGGCTTCAATCTCGACCATGGCACCGACATCGCCAACTTCATCGACGACATGCCGGTGAACCGCCCGACCAACGCCCACGGCCAGGGCTATTCGGACGTCAACTTCATGATGCCCCAGCTCATGCAGAGCATGGACTACACCAAGGGGCCTTACTACGCGGCGGTGGGCGATTTCGGCGCCGTCGCCTCCACTCACATCCACCTGACCAACGATCTGCCCAACCAGGTTTCCGCCACCGTCGGCACCTTGGGCATGCGCAGCCTCTTCGGCGGGGGCACGCTGCAGTTCGGCGAAGGCGACACCTTGCTGGGCGCACTCAGCCTCGGCCATCTGGATGGTCCCTGGACCCATCCGGACGACTTCAACCGCGTCAATGCTGCGGTGCGCTACGCCAAGGGCAGCGACGTCAACGGCTACAGCGTCACCGGCATGTACTACAAAAGCGCCGGCAACTTCACCACCGACCAGCCGGCGCGAGCGGTCAGCGAAGGCCTGATCGGTCGCTACGGCACGCTCGACCCGAGCGACGGCAGCCAGTCGGAACGCTACAGCCTGTCGGGACACTACGCGGTCAAGGGCGACGGCTGGACCTTCACCGGCAGCGCCTACGCCATCCACTCCACCATGACCCTGTGGAACGATTTCACCCACTTTCTGGATGACCCGATCAATGGCGACCAGGAGCAGCAGGATGAAACCCGCGACACCTTCGGCGGCCAGGCCGCCTATGGCCGGCGCCTGAGGTTCGGCGACATCACCAGCGATTTCACCGTCGGGCTGCAGGCCCGCTACGACAGCAATTATATCGACCGCCGCCATACCCTCCACCGCGCAAACCTGTCCTATTGCGAGGCCGAGCAGCCGACGGGGCCGGCCATACCTTTCGCCACCGTCAACGGAGCCTGCAACGCCGACCGCGTGGAGCTGCTTGACCTTGGCCCCTATGCCGAGAACACGACCCGCTGGACCGGCTGGCTGCGCACCGTGCTGGGCATGCGCGAAGAATATTACAGCGCCAAGGACCGCAGCCTGACCTTCCCCTTGAGCGGCGCGGGCAACGAGGCTCTGTTCCAACCCAAGGGCAGCTTGATCCTTGGCCCCTGGTACAAGACGGAGTTCTACGCCAGCGCCGGTCGCGGCTTCCATTCGGACGACGTGCGAGGCGTGTTCGGCACGGTGGCGGTGGAGGGCATTCCGACCACCGGTGGCCGTACGCCGTTATTGGCCCAGGGAACCGGCGAGGAGGTCGGCCTGCGCACGGATATCATCCCCAAGGTGAAGGTCCAATTGGCCTTGTTCCAGCAGGATTTCAGTTCGGAGCTGCGCTACAACGCCGACATCGGCCAGGACCAGGCCTCGGCGCCCAGCCGGCGGCAGGGCGTGGAGATTTCCGCCGAATACCGTCCGCGGTCCTGGATCGAGCTCAATACCGACCTGGCCTTCTCCAAGGCGCGCTATATCTCCAACGACTTGGCGGCCTTCGGCTTGGCCGGACCCTATATCGCCGACGCTCCAACCTTTATCGGCTCCTTCGGCGCCCTGGTCGATAATCTGGGTCCGTGGTTCGGCGGCCTGCAGTGGCGCATCCTGGGCCACTCGCCGCTGAACGACGGCTATCAGAATCCGCAGGACGTCGGATACAGCGAGGTCAATGTCGACCTCGGCTACAAGGTCAGCGAAAAGCTGAAAGTGCAGGCCAATATCTTCAATCTTTTCAATCAGAAGTCAGACGCCGCAGCCTATTATTACACTTCCCGGCTGCCCGGCGAGCCCGCCGACGGCGTCGCCGGCATGCAGACCCACCCCATCGAGCCGCTTTCCGGTAGCGTCACCGTCACGGCCTTCTTCTGATGCGCTGATCTGGAGGATCATGTCATGAAACCCCACACGGCGGCGAGCGCCTTCATCCTTGCCCTGGGCCTGTCTACGGCCCCCGCCTACGCCCACCACGCGCTCAGCAAGGTGGCGCAGGACAAGGTCGTCACCCTGACGGGTACGATCGAGGAATTCCGCTGGACCCAACCGCATGGCTGGGTACTCGTCGCGGTCCAGGACCCCGACCTGACGATCAACGCCTGGAGCATCGAGACCGCCCCGCCGACGGTGCTCGCGCGGCGCGGCTGGACGCCCACAAGTCTTATGCCCGGCCAGCACGTCACGCTCACAATTCACCCCCTGCGCGACGGCGGGCGCGGCGGAGCGCTGATCTCTGTGACTGCGCAGAACGGCCACGTGATGCATTCGGAATAGGACAAAGGGTCAGGATGGATAGGGCTGATCATTCGGGCGGCTAAACGACGGTTAGTCGCCAACCGCCGTTCCGGGCGAGCGTCAACTTCTGCTCCCCCCACTCCTTCTGGGACATTCGAAGCGCCCGCTCTGGAACCACGCGCCGCCTAAATCACGCCGACCGTCTTCAGCTTGGCCTTGGGGTGAATCTCGTTTTGGCTGAGCACCACGGTCTGGCCGCGGAAGCGCTCGATGATCGAGCGGACGTAGGGGCGGATCGAGGGACCGGTGAGCAGCACGGGGCTGTCGCCGCTGGCGCCGGCGCGCTCGAAGGCCTCCCGCACGCCGCGAATGAAGTCCTGCAGGCGCGAGGGCGCCAGCGCGAGCTGTTTGTCGTCGCCTTGGCCCACCAGGGCGTCGGCAAAGGCATGCTCCCATTCGGGGGACAGGGTGACGATGGCCAGGGCGCCGTCGTCGCCTCGGTTGGTCCAGCAGAGCTGGCGGGCGAGGCGACCGCGCACATGTTCGACGATCTGGGTGATGCTGGAGGTGTGTGGGGCGACTTCGCCGATGCCCTCGATGATGGCCGGAAGGTCGCGGATCGACACCCGCTCGCGCAGCAGGGCCGACAGCACCCGTTGCAGGGTGGCCCCCGAGATCACAGCGGGGATCATGTCGTCCACCAGCTTCTTCTGGTCGGCCGGCAGTTCCTTGAGCAGCTTCTGCACCTCGGCGTAGGACAACAAGTCAGGCATGGAGTCCTTGAGCACCTCGGTCAGGTGGGTGGTCAGCACCGTGGCCGGGTCGACGATGGTGTAGCCGCGGAAGGTGGCCTCCTCGCGCAGGGCTTCGTCGATCCAGGTGGCCGGCAGACCGAAAGCCGGCTCGCGCACGTGTTGGCCGGGTAGTTCCACCTGGGCGCCGCGAGGATCCATGGCCAGCAGATGACCCAGGCGCACCTCGCCCGAGCCCGCGTCCATCTCCTTGATGCGCAGGGCGTAGCCCTGATTGGGCAGACGCATGTTGTCCAGGATGCGCACCGGCGGGATGACGAAGCCGAACTCGGACGCCAGGGTGCGGCGCAGGGCGCGGATCTGGTCGGTGAGGCGGCGACCCTCCAGGTCGTTGATCAGGCCTAGAAGGCCGTAGCCCAGCTCGACCTTGACATCGTCGATGGCCAGCGCCGTGGCGATGGGCTCATCCTCGGCGCCGGCGTTGGCGGGGGCGAGCTTCTCCACCGGCGCAGGCTTGGCCGCGTCCTTTCCGCGGCGCCAGGCCAGGGCGCCGGCGCCCAGGGCGATGCCCACGAAGGGCAGGATCGGCATGCCCGGCACAAAGGCGATCACCCCGGCGCAGGCCGACACCATCCCGAGCGCGACGGGGTTCATGGCCAGCTGCGCCACCAGGGCCTTGTCGGCCGAGCCCTCGATCCCGGACTTGGACACCAAGAAGCCGGACGCGATGGAAATGACCAGCGAGGGCACCTGGCTGACCAGGCCGTCGCCGATGGTCATGATGGTGTAGCTGGACGCCGCTACGGCAAACGACAGGTGGTGCTGCACCATGCCGATGATCATGCCGCCGGCGATGTTGATGGCGGTGATGATCAAGGTGGCGACCGCGTCGCCGCGCACGAACTTGGACGCGCCGTCCATGGCCCCAAAGAAGGTCGATTCCTGCTCCAGCTCCTTACGTCGCCGCTTGGCCTCGGTCTCGTCGATCAGGCCCGCGCCCAGGTCCGCGTCGATGGCCATCTGTTTGCCGGGCATCGAGTCCAGGGTGAAACGCGCCGCCACCTCGGCGATGCGGCCCGAGCCCTTGGTGATCACCACGAAGTTGACGATGATCAGGATGGCGAAGACGATCACCCCGATCACGAAATCCCCGCCTGTCATCAGCCGGCCGAAGGCCTGGATGATGTGGCCGGCCGCCTCGGTGCCCTCGTGCCCGTGGCCGAGGATCAGGCGCGTGGAGGCCAGGTTCAGCCCCAGCCGGAAAAGAGTGGTGACCAACAGCACTGTGGGAAAGGCGGTGAACTCCAGCGGCTTCTTGATGAGCAGCGAGGTCATCAGGATCAGCACGGCGCTGGTGATCGACATCGCCAGCAGCAGGTCGAGCAGGATCGGCGGCGCCGGTATAATCAGCAGGACGATGATGCCGACGACGCCCAGCGCCATGGCCACCTCGCCACGCGCCAGCCAGGACCACATCTCCTTGCCGGTGGGCCTCTGGGCCATCATGCTCTGCAGACTGATATCAGCCATCGATCATCCTTCCCCGCAGGGCGGAGAAGAAATCGGATTCGGCCTCAGGCGTGAAGCTACGCCGCATTCAGGCCGCCCTGCGGGGCGGGCACGGCGACGCCGGCTTCGGAATATTCCTTGAGCTTGTTGCGCAGCGTGCGGATGGAAATGCCCAGGATGTTGGCCGCATGGGTGCGGTTGCCCAGGCAGTGGGTGAGGGTGCCCAGGATCAGGCTCTGTTCCACCTCGGCCACGGTTTGGCCCACGAAAGCCGATACGCCGCCGCCGATCGCCTGCGCGCCGATGGCCTGGACGGCGCGGCTGGCGGCCTGGGCGGCCAGGCCCTGAGCAGGGTCCGCGCCATGCGCCTGGGCCAGGGGCTGACCGTCGGGCAGGCGGATGGCGGCCTCGTCGATCTCCGGACCCACCGATAGCAGCACGGCTCGGTGCATGGCGTTCTCCAACTCGCGCACATTGCCCTGCCAGCGGCAAGCGACCAGCCGATGGCGCGCCTCCGCCGACAGCGGCTTTTCGCCCAGGCCATTGGCGGCGGCGTATTTGCGGGAGAAGTGCTCCGCCAGGGCCAGGATGTCGCCGGGCCGTTCGCGCAGGGGCGGCAGGCGCAGGTTCACCACGTTCAGGCGGTAGAACAAGTCTTCGCGGAAGGTCCCGGCCTTGACCGCCTGGGCCAGGTCGCGGTTGGAGGTGGCTAGGATGCGGATGTCCACCCGCACGGGCCTGGACCCGCCGACCCGGTCGATCTCGCGCTCTTGAATGGCCCGCAGCAGCTTGGCTTGCAGCCGAGTGTCCATCTCGGAAATTTCATCCAGCAACAGGGTGCCGCCGGTGGCTTCCTCGAACTTGCCGATACGCCTCGCCAGGGCGCCGGTGAAGGCGCCCTTCTCATGGCCGAACAGCTCGCTTTCCAGGAGGTTATCGGGGATGGCGGCGCAGTTGACGCTGATGAAGGGCTTGTCAGCCCGCCGGGATTTCTTGTGCAGGTAGCGGGCCATCACCTCCTTGCCCACGCCGCTTTCGCCGGTGATCAGGATCGACGCCTCCGAGCCCGCCACCTGGCCGGCCAGGGCCAGCACCTGCTTCATGGCCCCGTCCTGGCAGATCAGCGGCCGCT
>Ga0182013_10006427_pt1 | contig 13325 bp, 14 predicted proteins | sample 612S2MmetaG_FD_120487 | JGI IMG/M metagenome (GOLD analysis project Ga0182013, IMG submission 120487) | Permafrost microbial communities from Stordalen Mire, Sweden - 612S2M metaG | ecosystem: Environmental > Terrestrial > Soil > Wetlands > Permafrost | place: Sweden: Stordalen | collected... | reverse complement strand
TCATTACCTGGATGCGATTCCTGATCTGGCTGGGCATCGGCCTGGTGATTTACTTCTTCTACAGCCGCCATCGCTCCGAATTCGCAAAGCCGCGCTGAGTGTCCGCAGCATGCTCTGTTCATCTATTCCTGGAGTCAAATGTCCTGCGGTTGCCGTCTGACAGCCAGGATGGAATGCCAATGAAAATGGTCTTTTGCTGGTTGCTTTTGAGTTCCTTGGCGCACGGCGCGGGTTGCCCAGCGGGTCAGCCAAAGGATCCGGCGACGCTGGTTCAGATCGAGCAGGTGTGGTTGCGAGCCCAGGAGCAGCACGACATGGCTGCGCTGAGCTGCATTCTGGCAGATGAATTCGAAGAGGCTGCCTTTGATGGCACACTGATCGACCGTCGCACAACGCTGGCCAACGCCGCGACGCCGAGCACTGTTCATTTCGAATTGTCTGACTTGCATGCGCAGGCGTATGGCGATTTCGCCTACGTCCGGGGGATCGGCGGGATAAGGACCGAGGACGGAAAATTCCATCGGAAGAACCGCTTCACGGATGTTTTTGTCTATCGCGATGGGCGCTGGCAATGTGTAGCTGGCCATGAATCGCATTTCCCTGAGGAACGCTAGGGCGAAACCAGAGTGACTGTACCCCAAAGCCGCAACACTCAAGTGGACGCGGCCGCAGCATCTTCATCCCAGAAAGAATTCTCGCCGCAATTTGCAGTTCATTTCCCCTCATGGGCGCATAATCGCAAGAGATCGAGCAAGAAACCGACCGCGGAAAGGTCATCACGGAAGAAAAACAAGCCCTCCCGCCGGAAAAAACACATGCCGTTTTCCGGTTTTCATTCCATCTAGATGAAAATAAATATGTTAGGTCGTATTTTTCCTATTTCGACCCCTCAAACAAAGCACTTACGTCAAATCGGCTCGTGACCGATTTGCAAAACAAAGGACTTACGTCCTGCTCTTACGAGATAAGGCCTGCCGGATCCCTGGGCGACTTTATACGGCTATAGCGGTTCACGCAATTGGTGTCAGGGGGGAATCCACCTGACCTCAAGTGGCTTTTTCCCCCAAGAAAAGCCACCTGCACGGATCTACAAACTCCACGCGAATTGGAGACCCGCTCTAAAATCGACGCGGTCCCAAGCAGCCGTGACCCGGCACAGGACTCAACAGGACATACACCTACTTCGGTTTCGCTCTAATTCTTACCGGAGGGGAGCTGAACCTCACCCCTTGCGTTAAACGGATGGATGACGTTCAAGACTTCATTCGCCGGCTCCCCAAGGTCGAGTTGCATTTACACCTTGAAGGCGCCATTCTGCCCTCTACGCTCGTTGAGCTGAGCGCCCGAAACCACTTATTGATCCGGGCCGCAGACCGCGTTATCGGAGTCAACCCCGTTTCGACAACAGGCAATGCGCGCCGCGTAGGCTGAGCGCCTTATCGAAAGTCACCAGGACGCCGCCCGCGGCGCTTGCCATCGCCAGCATCCATGCATCGCCCCAGACTTTTGGCGAAGCCGCTCGGCCAACGGCACTCTCGCGGAATCTCTTCTCCACATCGGATGGCTCGGGAACGAAAGTGACCCTGTCGTCGTCATAGAAACGGTCGTAGACACTCCAAGCCTCGTCGATTGTCAGCGGCTTGCCGCCCATCGCAGCCGCAGTGGTCGTTAGGCGCAGAAGCCCAAGCTGGGAGAGGCGCGCAAATGCAATCGGCCCTTCATGCCGCCGCCACCATCGCTCGGCCAACGAGTTGTGCGGGTGCTCGGGCGCGGCGAGCGCCAGCCAGACATTGATGTCCGGAATGCTGAGTCCCTCGGAGAAGAAATAGGCCCGTGGACTATGGGAACTCGATGAGCTCATAGATCTCTTCGTTGGTCGCAGCAAGCTTCCGGCCAGCAGGCGGAATCAGCGGTGTCGAGAGGTCCAGGCGGCGCTTCGGCCGAGCCGGTGCGGCTTCTGCAACCGTCTGCTCGATGCTTGCAAGAATGAGCTTGCGCGCCGAGCAGCCCTTGCGCGCAGCCACCTCATGCAGTCTGCGATGCAGATCCCGCGGCAGGTCGATGGAGGTGCGGATGGCCTTTTGTTCCATGCTCCATTTTGCGCCGAGCGACTTAAATAAGTCAACGGAACTTGACCGGAAACCTCCCGGTAAACTTAAGATATGTCGGATATCAAAGACTTCATCCGCCGGCTTCCCAAGGCCGAGTTGCATCTGCACCTCGAAGGCACCATACTGCCCTCCACACTGGTGGAGCTGAGCACCCGCAACGATGCCATCCCCATGAAGCTTCGCGAGGCCAAATCGCATTACCGCTTCGACGACTTCACTTCCTTCATCGAAGGCTTCAAGGCCGTCACCAGGCGGCTGATCAATCCTGAAGATTACGAGCTGACCGCCTGGCGCATGATGCAGCATCTCGCAAAGCAAGGCGTGGTCCACGCGGAGGTCTACATCTCCGTTGGCGTCATCTACTTGTGGCGCAACTTCGATCCAGGCGCGCTTGAGCCCATCTTTGCCGCTTTGGAACGCGCCCGGGAACGCGGCGAACGCGAGCTGGGCCTTTCGCTTTATTGGATCTTCGACGCCGTGCGCCACTTTACGATCGAGGAGGCGGAGCGGGTCTTCCGCAAGGCTGCCGAAATGCGCCCCCATTACCCATCGATCATCGGCATCGGTCTCGGGGCGGACAGCGCCGTTCCCGCTCAGGACCCTTCCGCGCGCATTACGCCAGGGCTGGTCAAGCCGGTCTGCGGCTCACCAACCACGCCGGCGAAACCACCGGCCCCGACGCCATCTGGGAGGCGCTCGCAATCGGATCGGAGCGGATCGGGCACGCTGTCTCGGCAATCCAGGACGCCGCTCTCATTGAGGAACTTAGAACGCGCAACATCGCGTTGGAGCTGAACCCGACCTCGAATGTCCGGACCGGCGTTTGCGCCTCGTTTGCCGACCATCCGCTAAGGCGTTATTTCGACGAAGGCCTGCTGGTCACGCTCAACTCCGACGACCCTGCCTTCTTCGGTTCCGACCTGGCCAACGAATACCTGCTGGCCCATACCGTGCAAGGTTTTACCCGCGACGAGCTGCGCCAGTTGGCTGCTAACTCCATCCGCGCCAGCTTCCTGCCCGAACCCGCAAAAGCTGAATACCTTTCCCGAATCGGCTCTACGCACTAAACAAAAGTGGTAGCTAACTTTCGCCAGAAAGGCCGGTCAAAAAAGAAACTGGGTTATCATGGTCGTGTGGGAGGCTGCAAGTCAATGTCTGCTGAACCTGAAATTCCTGAGTCCGCAAATGAGATTGCCATCGAAGAGAAGGGCGAGAGCAACACTCTCCGCGTAATCGGCTGGTTCTCCGTGGGAATGGCTGTAGCCGCCTTGGGCATCTATCTGGGCACAGAATTGCGCAGCCGCTACAAGTTCAAGCGCCGCACGCCCTACGACTTCTATGCCAACGCCGGCGAGCAACAGGCCAGCGAGTTTGGAATGGGCATCTAGGAACAGTCCCTATTTAGGATCACTCCCTGATCAGGTCCGCATAGTCTACCTGCGGTCCGCATCCGCGTTCAATCCGCGAACATCTACTACTCGGACTGAACGCTTCAAGTACCGTGCAGTCCAGCTTCGAAACAAAAAGAAGGACCTTCGCCGCGGCGAAGGTCCTTCTTTTTGTCGTCGTTGGACGACGCCCTGGGGGAGAGCCTGGCGATCGGATTATTGCCCCGACGCTTCCTGCGCGGACACGTCTTCGGTCGTCCTGGACTTCCGATTGAGGATGCGGGTAACCAGCGGTCCGGACTGAACGGACTCCAGAACATGTGTTTCGCCCTGTGGTTCGAACCTGAGAATCACACGATCGGAGCGGGTTGCGCTGGGGCTGGCCATCCAGACGAAGCTGTAAGACGAATCCACGCTCCTAAGCCTGACGAAATCATGACCGTCCTCTCGCACGACCAGGTACTTACCGGCAGGCAGGTCCTTTCCATCTACTGTGAATCCGAAGGGAACGTTGAGTGTTGTCGAGGTTGAAGCCATCGCGGGGATGGACAACGCGGCTGCCGCTAAAGCTGCGGACGCCAGAGCGAAAGTGCTGAGTTTGCTGCGCATGGGTGGGGTCTCCTGCTTACAGAGCCCACAGTAGCGTTCCGCAAGAATAAAGGCATCAAGTTCCCATCCAGAAATCGTCAATCTTTGGTGGATGAATCCCGATCTCGCACGGTCACGATTTGCGATGAACGTCGCTGCGTCAGCAAATGCTCGCCTGCTGCGCTTGCCGTGCAGCCGATTCGAGCACGCTCGTCGCGCGCTCAAGTTCTCCCGCCGCCTCGTAATGCATCGCGATCTCGCGCGCCACATTGACTTCGCGACCGGCAAATAACTCGCCCAGCCGCTCCGCAATGCGGATATGTCTCCTGGCGCGCCGCGTTGCCGCCTGCCTCTTATACAACACTTCGCGATAGAGCCCGTGCGCGAAAACATAGAAGGCCGACTTGGTCCCGTCCGGGAGTTCATCCTGTCCGGCCCGCACAACGAAATGCAACCGCCGCGCCAATCCATCGCACGCTTCCTCAATCTCGACTGGATCCTTGGCCAGCGCCGCCGCAACGGCCCATGCCGGAAATGCAACGCTCATCAGGCTCGCCGCCTCCAACATGCGCTGCTCATCCTCGCTCAGGCGCTCAACCTCCAGCTCAACCATCCGCGCCAGTTGTTCCGGCAATCCAGCTTCCGTCTCCGGAAAAGGAGCGCGAAGCTCCCAGATGCCTGTTGGTGGGGCTGGTCCGGAGCCGTTCGCTCCTGAGCGGACAAGAACACCTTGCGCGGCCAGGTGCTCAACCATGGCGATCACAAACAGCGGGTTGCCCTCCGAGCGCTGGTAAACAAAATCAACCAGCCCCGGCGGCAGCGCCTCCTGCCCCAATTCTCTGCCGATCAATGCGCGCGCCGCCGCTTTCTTGAGTGGATGGAGCAGCATCTCGAGGCACAAGCGCCGCATCAACAAATCCTCTTTCAACCCCTCGAGTGGATCCTCGCCCAACCTGGTTGTGCCATTCCGCGGGCAATAGGTAGCAATCACGATAAGCTTCGCAGGTGCGCGCCGCCGCGCCAGCGCCGAGATGAGATGCAGCGTGGACTCATCTGCCCAGTGCAGATCCTCGAAGATCAAGATCAGCGGCGTCTCGGCTGCCAGCTCTTCCAGCGCTCCACAGAGATCCCCGATCGTTCTTTCCCGCGCGGCAGGGCGTGTCGCAGGGGTGATTCCCGCTCCATGTTCCCGACCCAACGCGAGCCACGCCGGCGCCATCCTCTCCAGGACCCGGCACGCTGCCTCCCCATCCGGCGACGCGCAAAGCTGGCAGAGCGCCTCGGTCACTGGGTAATACTCCTCTTTCGCACCAAACCCCTGAATGCACTGTCCGCGCGCTACTCTCACTGAGTGCTCCAGTTGCCTGCAGAAAGCATCCACCAGCGCAGTTTTTCCAATCCCCGCTTCTCCGGTGACGATTACCATCCGCCGGTGGCCGCTTTGCAGCAACCGCAGTTGTGCTCTCAAAGATTCCAGTTCGCCGTCGCGGCCCACAATTGGCACGACTTCCGCATGATCCTGTGGCCTGATTCCCGGTGCGGGATGTGGAACTGCGCCGTTTCGCTCTGTCACCTGCGCGACAAACCGGTAACCGCGCTTGGGCAGTGTCTGGATAAACCGGGGCTGTCCGGCGTCGTCGCCAAGCACCTTGCGCAGGTCGAGCACGTACGTCCTCAATACTTGGGGCTGCACGTAGGTCTCCGGCCAGAGAGCATCCAGCAACTCATCGTGGGTAATCAGGCGTCCAGGGTTTTCGACCAGGAAACGCAGAACCGCGAACGGTTTTGGCGCCAGATCGATGGGCACACCGTTACGCAGCAGACACTGGTTTGCTGTGTCCAGCCCAAAACACTCAAACTGCTTCATCCGACTGGACCTCCGGGGAAAAGCCAGCGCCGGTTCGTTTACAGCAATCCGTCTTCCACATGCGCGGGCCTTGGCTTGGACCGCATCTCGAATCGTTCGTGTGGATTAGCGGTGAACAGCAACATGGGTTCGATTGTTAGTAGGCTTGCCAACGTTCACTTTCGAACACGTCTGTTCAGACACGAACAGGTAGCAACTCACCTAAGCCCCTTCTGCGTAAACAGGGACCTGTACGATTTGACGCAGCGCATCGTTCCTCGTCTGCGAGAACACACTGGCTTTGACTGCTCCCGAGACGAATTCGATTCACATGCAAATCGAAAATCAAGCGAATGGGTGTGGCCGGACCGACGGAGAATGGTCGATCGCCTGAAAGTCTATTTTCTTCCTTGCGTAAAATAGAACGTCGCGGCCGATCCGAACAAACCTGCAAATACAGGAATCCATGTGTTGAATACGCGCGTTACCTCTTCAACCGAATTCGGTCGATTGTGGGCAAGCCAAACAATTGAGCCGAAATGGGCCGAGAAAAGAACGATCAACGTCCAGAAAAGCAGCAAGGCTAACAGCTTTGTGGCCTTGGCACGGTGCTCTTCCTGGGAAAACTGCGGACCAGGGGCTTGACGCAGGTAGGAAACCTCTTCCAACCCCTCGGTGCCTTTGACTAGCCCGCCATACTCAGGGTCAACCGGTTTAGCTCCTTCACGACTGCTCTCTGGCTCGCCTTCCGGAGGATCAGCCATTGGCTTGAGCGCCCGCCTTCGCCGCGTTGCGGTTAGTTCGGTACGGGAAGATCACTTCGCGCTGCTTTCCATTCTTCTCGACCAGAACTGTCGCTTTCTCGTCCTGGGTCTGCTCAATTGTCCATTGGAGCAGGCGCAGGGCCTGACGGATTACTTCCGCGCGGTTGGTGGCGCCAGTTGCGCCCTTCAGCTCATCCAACTCGCCCAATGCTTCGTCTGAAAAATCAAATTGGAGCCGTGTCTTAGCCATATGAATCCATTTCCCCGTCCATGACGGATTTATCGCGCGCCCGCAAAGGGAACGGCTGCGAAAAGCTCTCAATCAGAGCGACTTGCTCGTCAATCTGCTCAAACTCTGAGAAAGCTACGTAATAAACTTCTTCGATGGACCCGTCCGAAAATGCAGTTGTTGTTCCCGTCGCTTCAGCGGAGTACATGTTGCTCCTTGATTGATTGACCGCCCCCATCTCGAAGGCATACTAATTTGGAAATTCATCCTCGGTGTCCTCTCCCTTGCCGCTGGATACGGCTTGCTCGACCCGATGGCTCACCGGCGGAGTTGCACCGGGTCTGTTTTGAGTATTACATGAGTGAATAATGAGTGCAATAGACACTTTTGCACTCGTTTCTTCCTCTTTTATCGGGCGGCTGTGCACCAGTTTGCCCCCTAATCCCTTTCCCCTGCATTCCTGCGTTACGCTAAGGAGTTATGGGCCGCATCCGCATTCTTCCCGACCAGGTTGCCAATCAGATCGCCGCCGGCGAGGTGGTCGATCGGCCTGCCTCCGTGGTCAAGGAGCTGCTGGAGAATGCTCTCGACGCCGGCGCAAACCGCATCCGAGTCGAAGTTGAGGCGGGCGGGCGGAAGCTGATTCGCCTGACCGACGACGGCCACGGCATGAACCGCGACGACGCCCTGCTGGCCTTCGAGCGCCACGCCACATCCAAGCTGCGCACCGCCGACGACCTGCTCTCCATCGCGACCCTCGGTTTTCGAGGCGAGGCTCTGCCCTCCATCGCCTCGGTGGCCCGGGTGACGCTGGAAACGGGTCCGGGGGAAAACGAATCCGGAACCCGGCTCGAGATTGCCGGCGGCAAGATTCTTCATGTGGATGACGCCGCTCTGCCTCGCGGAACTACCATTGCCGTTGCCGATCTGTTTTTCAACACGCCAGCCAGGCGCAAATTTCTCCGCGCCGAAAGTACAGAGCTGGCCCACGTAACCGCCCTGGTCACACACTACGCGCTGGCCCATCCGGAAAAGCACTTCGAGCTGCTTTCGGCCACACATACCATCGTCTCCGCACCGCCGGTTGCTCGAACCGCCGAGCGCATCTACCAGATCTTCGGCAAGGACACTCTGGCGCAACTTCTTCCCGTGGCCGCCGAAATCCCGCTGGCCCGCGCAGGCCTGCCCGAGCCGCCTCCGTGGAAGAAAGATCCGGATGAGCCAGTGCGCGACCCAGGCGTGATGCGGCTGGTCGGCTTCTACTCCAAGCCCGAACTCCAGAAGCTGAACCGTAATTCGATCTATATCTTTGTGAACAAGAGGCTTATTCGCGACCGCCTGTTGATTCATGCAATCACCGAAGCTTATCGGAATGTGATTCCGCCCACCAGCTTCCCGGTGGTCTTGCTATTCCTGGAGATGCCGCCTGAAGAGGTGGACGTAAATGTACACCCCGCCAAAACCGAGGTGCGTTTTCGGCAGCAAAACCTGATTCACGACTTTGTGCGCGACAGCCTCCGGACGGCGCTGATCCAGTCTCGTCCGGCAGCGGGGTTTCTGGCCGCGCTGGACAACTCGCCCGTCGCCAGCCCTTCCCTGATGCCGGTGGCGCTCTCACCGCTTCCAGATGCTCCCGGCAGGACGGTTCCTGTCGACTCCGATCCCGTGACGTCCGAGGCCGCGGCCGCGAATGCAGCGCCTTTCCAACTGACTCCGCGGCAGCCCTTGCCCGTACCCGGCAAGCTGCCGTTTGAGGCCCGGAGCACTGGCCCAAGCGGATTGGGCGGGTGGACCGATCAAAAAGCGTGGGGCGAGGCAGCTGCGGCCCTTTTCAAACCAGGTCCAGGCTCTGGAACCGACGATTGCTCCCATCCTCTGGGCGATGCTCTGACAAACGGACTAAGCCCAGCAACGGCCACTGCCGAGGTGGAGGCCGAGCAGGCGGCGGCGACACTGAACCACCTGGGATCGCTTCGTCCGCTGGCGCAACTGCGGGATTCTTTTATTTTGGCTTCCGGCGACGACGGGTTGTGGATAATCGACCAGCATGTGGCACACGAGCGTGTACTTTTCGAAAAAATTTTGCGCGACCGTCAGGTAGAAAAAGTGCAACGGCAGAGATTACTAATGCCCATGCTGGTAGAGCTGAAGGCGTCCCAAATGGTGGTATTTGCGCGGATTGCCGAGGAACTTGAGCGGAACGGCTTTGAAGTGGAACCCTTTGGCCCACAAACACTTGCGGTCAAGGCATCGCCCATCGGCCTGGAGGGCGCGGCCCTGGAACGAATGCTGGCGCAAGTGATCGATCAATCCAGTGCCGATTCGGACGAAGTGACACAAAATGAAGATCTTACTTTGCTGCGGACGCGTATAGCCGCCTCCATCGCCTGCCATTCCGCAATTAAGGTCAATACCGCTCTTGACCCGGCTCGAATGGAGTGGTTACTGTTGGAGTTGGCAAAAACCAGCCACCCAACGAGTTGCCCGCATGGACGTCCAATAGCTTTGCTGTATTCTTGGAAGGAGATCCAGCGGGCCTTCCATCGAATCTAATTCGCAGGTAACATTAGGAAGGTGGCAACCCTCCCCTCTCAGGAGATCGGGTTGCCCGGCTAGAACGTCAGCCTGGAAGTGAGGTTTTTCTTTGACAGCAGAGCAATTGGAAGCGTCGCGCGCCGAAAGGATGCGCCAGAACGGACATGGGGCACTCACATTTGAGGACGCCAAAACGTGGATTGAAGAGACCGGATTGTGTCTTTTCCTGCCCCGGCGGCAATTTTCGTCCTCCATAGCGCCGTCTTTTGTTGAGGCCATAGCAGGCCGTCAGAATGCAACCCCCGAGGCACAGCATATTCAGTTGGCTGAAGAGCTGCTTGTGCGTCTTGAGCTCGAAGATGTGGCGGTCCGGCTGAACCTGCTTGGACAGCCCGGTGAGCAGCCCGACTTTGTTGTGGCAAGTTGGGTTCTGCCCTACGTGTATGCATTGAGGGGTGATCGAGACTGGCGTCGCAGCCCGCAACTTACCGGCTCCCGCCAGGTTTCGCCACTGGCCGTGCAGGCTTACAAGCATCTTGAAGCCGGCGACACGACCATTGCCGATCTGAAGCATCTGCTTGGCCGGGAAGTCAGCGAAACGGCTGTTTTGCGCGCAATCACAGAGCTCTGGCAGCAGCTTCGCATTATTCCGGTCGTCTCTGCGCCGGGTGTGGCCGCCAAATGGCAGTTGCTCCGCCACCGCTTCCAGAAAGCCATCGCCGAGGGCGCATCCACCTCGCAAGTGACTGCAATATCAGTGCTTGCCTCCATCTATCTGCAGGCCGTTATCGCCGCCAGCATGGAAGAGGTCGAGATGTTTCTGGCTCCGCTCACGGCCCGCAGCAAGGTGCGCGAAGTCCTGCGCGGTTTGGTAGCCACGCGCCAGGTACATTCAATCTCTCTGGGACATGCTCCGCACTTCTACGTTGCTGGAACGCTGCCTGAGTTTGCGGTCGCTGCCTCCCTGTATACCAGCTCGTCCATGCCGGCGTCCGCGTATTTTATGCGCTCGCATGACCATGAGGACGACCTGCCGGAAATCGAGACCCCGACGCCCGCGTTCACAGCGCCCGCATTTTCAGCCCCACCAGCTTCGGTTGAAACGCATCAGTCGGTGGAAGCTCACGCTCCCCGGCCTGCGGCCGCCCGCACTGTGGCGCCGCGCAAGCCTGCTTCCAATGGGAAACCCGCTGCGGCAAGACCTCACTTTAGCCGTTCTGCGACCCATTCGCGCGATCGGAAGCCGGCGCAGTCGTCCGCAAGCAACCGGCCGGTTCGCCGCTCCAGCGCCGATTCTCGCACAGCGTCGGCGCGGCCAGCCGGCTCTCGTTCAGCGACCGGTTCTCGCCCGACCAACGGTGCGCGGTGGACACCGAACGCTCCTGCCGGCGCCACGGCGAAGCTCAATGGAGGGCACGCCGGCAACGGAACTCGCTCCAATGGAAGTGCCGCACGCCCGTCCAACGGCGCCTCGAACTCTCGCTCCGCAAAGCCCACCGCTGCAGCCTGGGGTCAGCGCAATGGGCATTCCAACGGTGCAAAGGCCGCAGGGAAGCCCGGGTCCACCAGCGCACGCAATGGCAGCGCCCCTCGCAAGGATGCGCGGCCCGATACAAGGTCGTCTTCCCGGACAGCAAGCCGCAAGCCCGCTCTGGCAGCCGGTGCTAAAGCGGGGAACAGCAAGACCTATGGCTTCACAGCCCGGCCCAAGCAGGAGACGAAGAAGCGCGGATGAGCGAGGCTGAAAGGCTCTTGGGCGCGATTTCTCCCGAGCGTAAGGTAATTGTTGCGATTGATGGACCATCCGGGGGGGGCAAGAGTACCATTGCCCGCCACTTGGCCCAGTACTTCGGCCTGCTCAACCTTGAAACCGGCGCCATGTATCGTGCCTTCGCCCTGAAGGCGCTGCGCAGGGCAGTCCCATTGGATGAATCTGGCGGCCTGGAGCGGCTTGCCGCGGAAACCAGCATTCGCCTGGAACCGGGGGAAGAGCACAACAGGGTTCTCCTCGACGAGGAGGACGTCACCGATCTCTTGCGCAATCAGACAGTAACCGACGCCGCATCCAGGGTCAGCGTCTTTCCCCCCGTTCGCGCATGGATGGTCCGCCTGCAGCAGCAACTTGGAGCCGATGGCGGAGTCGTGATGGAAGGCCGCGATATTGGCACCGTGGTGTTCCCCCATGCGGACGTAAAAATCTTCCTGGATGCGGCTCCCGAAGTGCGTGGATTGAGGCGATTCGACCAGCTTGGACCGAGCCCAGCCGTACACCCGGAAGAAGTGATCCGCGATCTCCGCGCCCGCGACGCACGGGATCGCAATCGCGCCGATTCCCCGCTGAAACCTGCTCCCGACGCCATTCTGCTGGATTCCACGAATATGACGCTGGACGAGGCTGTCGCGGCGGCTGAGGGCATCGTGTCTTCAAAGCTGAAACTGGCTTTTCAAGATCGATAATGGCCGGCGGCCCGCGCCCTTGCGAGCGTAACGAAACATTCGAACTCCCAGACAGCGGCGAAATGCTATAGGCTCGTAGATGTATGGAGACCACCTGCACCCGCTGCCATCAGGCCGTCGAGGCCGACAACCTTTACTGCCCCACATGCGGTCTGCCGCAGCTTTTGTATGCGGCAGAGAACGTGCCCGGCCAGGTGCCTCCGGAGCATTTCGACGAGCCGATACGGGATGCAAGTACAGTGGACTGGAAGCGGGCCTGTCGCTCAGCACTTTCGCTTGCGGTTCCGACTGGGCTGCTGTGCTCCTTGTTCTCCCCGGTCAGCATTTTCGGATTGCTCTGGATGGCGGTTGCGGCTGCATGGGCGGTGGCTCTTTACCTGCGCAGCCAACGGCCTGCCTGGATCACAATCGGCGCCGGCGCCCGCATCGGCCTGGTCACCGGACTGCTCGGCGGCTGGATGGCGGCCGCAGCTTCAGGCATTACTTTGTTCGTAATGCGCTTTGTTCTGCATGAAGGCAAGACCATCGACGACACCTGGCAGACCATGATCGCAGACCAGGTTGCCGGCCAATGGACCGCTGCAGGCGTAGATGCGCAGACAATCGCCCTTTACAAAGGCTGGTTGCTCTCCCCCGAAGGGCGCGCGGGCTCAATGCTGACTGCCGTTCTTTTGCTCGTGACAGGGCTCATCTTCTTCGCAGTGGGTGGCGGCGCCATCGGGGCACGCTTGCAGGCACGCACACGGCGGCCACAGGTCTAGAAGTTCTTTGTCGTTCGACCTTGAATCCGGCTTGACTGCTCGGTGAAATTCCTTCAGTTTCGGGCCAAATTCTCCACAACTTGCTCTTGACCGGCAACCCCTCGTATTATCCCCGAGAGATAACAGATGAGTGAAACCGAGAAACAGCCAAGCCTGCGCATCAAGGGCAGGTTGATGTCCGCCTCAGAAATTGAGCGCACCCTGGTGCGCCTGGCCCACGAGATTATGGAGAAAAGCAACGGAAGCGCAGATCTGGCGCTGGTGGGGATCAAGCGCCGCGGCATTCCCCTGGCCGAGCGCCTGGGCAAGTTGATCTCCGGCATCGAGAAGCATCCTGTCGATACCGGCATGCTCGACATCCAGTTTTACCGCGACGATCTTTCTACCGCGGACGTGCGCCCCGTGGTCACAGAAGGGGCAATCGGCTTCGATGTGGAAGGCCGCGACGTGGTGCTTTGCGACGATGTGCTCTATACCGGCAGAACCATTCGCGCCGCACTTGACGCGCTGTTTGACCACGGCCGTCCGCGCCGCGTACAACTAGCTGTGCTGATCGACCGAGGCCACCGCGAGTTGCCTATCGAAGCTACATACGTGGGCAAGCATGTGCCCACCAGCAGCCGCGAAATCATAGAAGTGAAATTCC
>Ga0182013_10006424_pt1 | contig 13332 bp, 10 predicted proteins | sample 612S2MmetaG_FD_120487 | JGI IMG/M metagenome (GOLD analysis project Ga0182013, IMG submission 120487) | Permafrost microbial communities from Stordalen Mire, Sweden - 612S2M metaG | ecosystem: Environmental > Terrestrial > Soil > Wetlands > Permafrost | place: Sweden: Stordalen | collected... | reverse complement strand
CCCCAAGCCCGATGGATTGTCTCGGAGTTCGCCGTCCCCCCCACCAGGTTTGGCCGCCTTGTCGCGCGCCCCCTGATCTCGAACCTCTACCGCGCCTTCGGCCTCCTCACCGGCCTCACCCACCGCCACCTCCCCGACCACCACGCCGGCCTCAGCCAATCCGGCTTCACCCTCCAAAAGCGCCGCGCCTGGCTCGGCGGACTCCTCGTCAGCGAACTCTGGTTGGCGCCCTCCGCCTGACCTGCACCCCTGCCGAATTGTTACAGTCGTGTTAAAATCACTTCTCTGGCAGCCACGCGGAGCCCGTAAGAGCCCCCACCAGACAGCTCGCTATGATCCTCTACCTCATGCGCCACGCCAATGCCGGGCTCTTCCGCGGGAACCCCGCCCTCGACGCCAAGCGGAGCCTCGTCAAAGAAGGCAAGGAGCAGTGCATGTTGATGGCGCGCATGTTAGGCGCTCTCAAGGTCCAGGTGGACATCATCGTCTCCAGCCCCCTCAAGCGCTCGCTGCAGACCGCGCAATTCGTCGGCACGGAGCTCGGTTATGACGGCAAAGTCGAAATCAGCCCGGCTCTCGCGCCCAACGGCACCTTCGAAGCTTTTCAAGACATGCTTGTGAAGTATTCAGGCCGCGAGGGCATGCTGGCCGTGGGACACAACCCTATCCTCTTCCAGTTCCTCGGGCGCCTCATTACCGGCAACGGCGGCGCAGCCATTCGCATGCGCAAGGGCTCCATCGCCCGCGTCGATCTCGAGCACCATCCGCCCCGCTTGCAGTGGCTCATCGATCCGCGCACCGCCCGCAACATCTATGCCAGTGTTGGAAAAAGCTCCCGCCCGAAGACCTCGCGGAAGTAGTCCGCCTCTTTGCGCAGCGACCACAGCTCCAGTTCGGCGCCCATCCGTCCCGGTTGTATCTCCAGGAAGATGCGTTTCGGATACACCTTCACCGCAACCCGCAGCACATCGCTGGCGCGGTCCTGGTTCAACGCCACGGCCAGCCGCAGCAGCACAACGGCTCGCTGCACATTCTTGTGCTCTTCTGCCGGAATGTTTCTGAGCGCCCGGTCGCCCGGCTGCGGACGGCTCTTGCCCAGGTACCGCGCAATCGCCGAAACCACCGTCCGATGCATCTGCCCATATCCATAGATCTCTGAGCTGGAAACAATGTATTGCGTATGCCGGTGATGTCCCTGGTGGTTGACGAACTTGCCCGTGTCCCGCAAAATCGCCGCCGCCGCCAGCCAGCTCTCGTACTCCGCCGGCAATCCGTGCAGCGGCTTCAGCTCGCGATAGAGTTGTACCGCATGCGCCCGCACCGGCTCTGCCTGCTTGGGATCCACTCCATACCGCCGCGCCGTCGCCAGCACGCTCTCCCACCGCTCATGCTCAAACTCCTTGTGCGCCGTGGTCCGCGCATCCTGCTCGGCCAGCATCTGCGCCAAGATGCCGTCCCGCAACCCCAGCGGAGAATACCGGAATCCCGCCAACCCAAAGCTGTCCAGCAACTCTGCATACACCTCGGCGCCGGCCACAATTATCTCCGCACGCCGCGGCCCGATCCCTGGCACCGCCTCCCGCCCCGGAAGATTCATCTTCGCCAGCAGCTTTGAGAGCTTCCGCACCGCGCCAGCCGGCACAATGTCTATCGGTGCATTGCTCGCCCGCTTGCCCGCGCGCCCACTCCCGGCCCTGTTCAGCTTTACGCCGGCTGCATACGCATCGCTCAGCGCCGCCGCCGTGCCCGACGTCGCAATCACCAGCGGCACCTTCCCCGGCTGAATCTTGCGCTGGGCCCTTCGCAGTTCGCGCTGAATCCACCGCCGCATCCGCGCCAGTCCCTCCGCCGGCGCCGGGTCGGCCGACAGAAAATCCTCCGTAAGCCGCACCGCCCCCAGCGGCACGCTGATCGTCTCTTTGATCCGCTTGTGTTCTGAGAGCGTGATCTCGCAACTGCCCCCGCCCAGGTCGACCAGCAGAACCTTCCCGCCCGCTCCCTGCTCCGCGCCGGTCACGCCCAGGTGAATCAGCCGTCCTTCTTCCAGTCCTGAAATAATCTCCAGGGTCCAGCCCGTCTCGGCTTTCACCCACGCCTGAAACGCCGCTCCATTCCGCGCGTCGCGCATCGCCGACGTCGCGACCACGCGAATCTGGTCCACACCGTGCGCCTGCACCGCCCGCTGAAACCGCTTCAGCGCCCGCAGCGTCAGCGCCATCGCCTCCGGCGACACCAGCCCCGACTCGAACACGCTCGCTCCCAGCCGCGTCACTTCGCGATCCTCGGCCAGCGTCTTCAACTGGTGCGCCACAACTTTGGCAATCTTCAGTCTGCAGGAATTCGATCCGATATCGATGGCGGCAAAGGTAGGCATGGCGATTGAGCGCACTCTCCGTGAGAATAAAAATCAGCCTCACGGGTCACCATACACGACCGCACTTGAAAGCCGCCCCGTGGAAAAGAGGGTCATGCTGGAGGGTCAGTGTCCCGTCCCGTGGCCGGCAACCTCGCCTGCTTCGAGACTTGCTTGCGTGCTTTTTAAAGTACTGACCGGCAAGCCGCTTGCCAGGCCCTGCATCGCTCTCGGGTTCTGCCTTCCATTGGTGGCCTCGGGCACCACCTTCTGTAAATAAGCAAACAGCTCTCCTGCCGTAACCACCCCATCGTGGTTCTTGTCGGCTTCGCCTTTAAGGCCTTTCAGCAGAAAGTAAGTAAACACGCCGTGGCCCTCGCCCCAGCGCGCATCCTCATACGACGATTCGCTGATGTCGCTGGCGGTAATCACCGCGCGCTCCCCCTTGCCCGCATACCGTTCGAGATACTGATTGATCAGGTTGCTCCCGTTCTGCCCCGCATCGCCGGCCCGCGCGCCGCTGAATCCGTAGCTATGGCAGGTATCTGCCACCGTGATGACCCTGGTTGCCTTCAGTACTCGTTCATAGACATCCTGCATCTGCCACATCGGGAACGCTGTGCCGCCCATGTCGTCCGGGTTGGAGTCGGCCGTCAGCAGATACAGATTCCTCGGGTCGTGCGGGTCGGGGGCTCCATGGCCCGCTATATAGATCACCACCGTATCCTGCGGCTGGGCCTGGGTCAGAAATGTGAACAGTGCATGACGAACGTTCTTGGTGGTCGCCTGCTCGTTCAGCAACACAACAACCGAGTCATCGCCAAGCGCACCCCCGGCAGGGGACTTGAGAAACTCGAGGAACGACTGCGCATCCCGGTCGGCGTATTGCAGGTTTGAGATGCTCGAGCCGGCCTGGTCATATTTTGAGATTCCAATGACCACCGCAAAGAGCTTGCCCTTCCTCTTCTCCGCCGGCTGGCTCAGCTTCCCCAGTTGCTGGTTCGACCCTTCAGGGGTAAACCCGCGCGACCCGGTTCCGCTCTGAAACGAAAGCAGAAAATTGTAGTAGTGTTGCCTGCCAAACTGATCCTGATACTCCAGTTCAACAGAGTTTCTGCCCGCCTGAAACCGAAATCCACCGGCAGCCGTCAGGTCTACGTTCAGTTCCAATCCTTCCGCGCCGCTCGAACTCTTCGTCGCAATATCCGCCGACTCCGTGTTCACCTTCGTATGGATGGTTCCGTAATTGATATGCGACCCGCCAGCCGGTATGTGAATCACCATCTTCCCAACGGAGCCGGGAGGCTGAGCAAACTCCGCCGTGCCGTCGCCGCTGATGCGGCCGTCGATCTCCGGCAGCAGCAGCCAGGGAACACGCACATTCGGCGCCTGCCCGCCCGCTCCATCCAGTCCAGGCAACGCCGCCCAGCAAAGTCCCAGAACCAGCAGCAGCACTCTCCGCGCTGCCTTTATGATTCCCGGCTTGTTCCTTGCAACGAGCATGGACGTTCCTTGGGGCAAATTGTACAATAGGCCATCTTCTCTTCCTTCCTTCCCTGGTAATTCGTCTCTACGGCGTTGGCAAATGGCTCGGCAAAGTCCCCAAATTTGGAGGTCATCAATGAGCAACCGTCAATCAAGGGTCGCCGCAGCAGCGCTGCTCGCTCTGCTCACCCCGTATGCCTCACCCCAAATGCCTGCGGCCTCCGCGGTTGCCCCTCAATACAATGACGCCGACAAGAAGAAAATTGCGGAAATCGAGCAGCGCCCCGAAATCAAAGAGGCCCTTCAGACGCAGTGGGACGAGAGGCGCCGCAAAGACATTGACTACATCTACAACATCAACTCCTCTGCTCACTTCTCTGATATGTCCGGTCCCGAGTTTGCCACCTTTCGCGATCATTATGGGATGCTCTACAACAACCCCATGTTGCAGCGCTACCTGAACTCCATCGGCCAGCGCCTGGTGCCGAGCGATTCCCCCAATATCTATTCCTTCAAAATCCTCCTCGACCCAATTCCCAAGGCCGAGTCCTTCTCGACCGGAACGGTACTGGTGAGCACCGGCTTGATTTCAATGCTCGACAACGAGGCCCAGTTGGCCTACGTCCTTGGCCATGAGATCGCGCACGTCGAAAAGAACCACTTCTACGAAGCGCTCAGAATGTCCGTCGTCGAGGATGAACTCAACAAGGAGAAAGAGGAGATCCTTGAGAGAAAACGGGCCATCTTCACCGCCGCTGTATCCACAGCCACTGCGGGAGTCGGAACCGGGGTTGCAAATGGCTTGAAGGGAGCCTTGATCGGTGGAGTCCTCGGACTTGGGTCCGGCGTTTTTCTCAGCAAACTCGTCTTTCGCGACCATACAACAGTGACCGAATGGCCTGACGTCTTTGAGAATGACGCGGACGAGACTTCTCTCGGCTACATCCTGAACCAGAATTACGATGTGCGCGAAGCTCCCAAATTGTACGCGCGCATGGAAACGGCGGCCGCGCACGACCCCAGGATTGGGCTGGGCTTTATTGCGCAGGCCCCGCGCATGAAAGCGCGCTATGCAAAAATCCAGGAGCAGCTCTCGGGTCCCCTGAAACCGCAGATTGAGGCCAAGTTGAAGGGAGCCGGCCTGACCGGGTCCAGCGGCGAATTCAACCTGATTATGGCAACCCTCAAGCGCGACAATGGCATCATCGCCATCGATTACGACCTCTTTGCCATGGCGCGCGATAACCTTGAAGAGGCCGTGAGTCTGCGCACCGACGATCCCCGCGCCCAACTCTACCTCGGAAAGGTCATCTCGCTCACTGCGCGCAACGACCAGGACCGGCAGGAAGCAGAACAGCACTTCATGAAGGCCATCCAGTATGACGAATCGCGAGGCGCTTATCCCGATCCGCATCTCGAACACGCCCTGCATTTGATCGGCGAAAACGGAGACAAGGCGGAAATCCGCAAGGAACTGGAATCCTACATCGCTCTCTACCAGCGGCTGCACGCCGGATCGTTGCCCAACAACATGCCCATCTTGTACGACTACCTCACCCTGGTCGGCGAAACCAACTGGTACGCCGCGCCCGCTGCAGTCATCTCCACCAAGAACGTAGAACCAATTCGCACCAGCACGTCAGGCCCGCAGACCGCCCTCACCGGACCGGAGGTTATCGCGGTTGCCACAGTCACAGCAGCCACTGGTTCTGCCCCTCACCCCACCGACGTCGAGCAAAAGCAGCCTGCAAACAAGTCCAAGGGACAAGTGAAAAAGGTAAGCGCGCAATGAAGCTTAAACGGATTGTGTGGATTCTTTTATTCGCGGTCGCGTTTGCCGGCACTTCAGCCGCGGCGCAAAAAGTATCCATCGGAATCGCTCCCGTTTTCGATGGGGGCGGCGAGGCCTTCGGTCCGGTCGTTTCCGAACATCTCACGCTCTTTACCTATCAGGACCTGCTCGAGAGCTCCGCCGCCTGGCCGTCGTTGCTCAGTCCGGGCGGCGTTTATTCACCGTTGGATACCAGTTGGCTGGTCGAGTACGCACAAGACCGGACCGATCTAAGTCTGCTGCTCGTCGCAACACTGAAACCAGTCGTGAATCCAAGCAAGGAGCGATGGATCATTCCCGTCGACCTTCAGCTTTTAAATGCCCGCTCCGGCGATGTCCTCGCCTCATGGACAGTTTCCACCGAGGTCAATTCGCATAAGACGCTATTGGACTTCGGGGAAGTAGTCATCGAGCAGGGAACCCAGGACCGATACAAGCAAATGAAAGACACCTACAAGATCGCGCCCTCCCGCGATTTTGAGAAACAGCCGCTTGGCAAAGCTACGGCCCATCTCGCCTCATCCATCCGCGAAACCTTGGAGGCCAAGCTAGCGGGCCTTGGGTCGGCCAGGCCGGCGTCGCAAGCCAGTCTCGTACCTGCAAAAACTCCGGGCGCTCCGGCTTCGTGTCCTATCAACATCCGCATCACCTATGGCTATAAGCACAGCGCCTCTCACTCTTACACTCTCCTGGCCAATGGGCTTGACCAGTCCACCAATCTCAAGGATGGAATTTCGAGTTTTTCCGCAGCCCAGGGAGAACTGCTGCTTCAGTTTTCTGTGAACGATGCACCCTACAAGCTTGAGAAGGAATCGTTGTACCAATTGTCCGTTTTCGACACTTGCAAATTCAGCAATCTGATCGTCGACCTCGGTCCCGGTGGGGATGCGCATACTCATTGGGAGTAAAACCTTCTCAACGGATGCGGCATTGCACATCCCGGTAGTGGCTCAGATTGATGGGTACGGACTTCATCCCGTACATAAAATTCGCTGAATCACTTCGGGCTTTCGAGGCCGCGGAAAAACTCCAGCGAAGCCCCGATAAGTGTCAGGGCACGACTTCAGTCGTGCCGAAAGTGCAACCAAATAGGACGGGCTTTAGCCCCTGAGGGAACTGACATTCAAACTGACTCATCGCAAAAATAACTCCGTCGTCCAGTTTCGGGGCTATACTTTAGAACATTCTTGAGTTCTCGGCGCAACTTTGGGGTTGTTTTCGTTTCAATGTATCCGGGGCGTCCACGAGTCAGCAGGTCAACGATGGTTGCTTTACCGGCCCGCGTGCCTTCAACCCAATGCACGAATCAAGGAGAACGGCCATGTCCATTTCCAGACGCGATTTAATCAGCGAAGCGCCGATTCTCGGCCTGCTTGCCGCCATCGCACCGCAGCTCAAGGCAGAGCAGACGCAGGATTCTCTCGTCACGCATCAGGAGGCCCCGCACGACTCCTTCAGTTTCTGGAATGGCTTCTTCGATTCCGTCAACCCTGAAGTTCACGGCACGGGCGGCAAGGCCGTGACGCGCGGCCCCACGGATCAGTTGCCCGATCCCGGAGTTCAGACGCAGTACCTCCACTACAAATCCGACGACAAAAAACTGCGCTATGCCACCGATATCGGCAAGGACGAACTGCTCGATCATGATGGCGACGTTTCCGTGGGCATCCAGCTTTCGCAGTACCGCCCCGCAGTCGGCAGCGGCCCAACCAGCGATCACACCGCGCAACTCCGCCTGGACACCACGCAGGTCTACCCCTTCAAGTACCTGATGTCGCCTCTTGCATGGTCATCGATCGCCTCCATCGTCTCCCAAAAGGGAGAGTACGTTTCGCTCGACCGCCTGGGCCTCAAAACAGATCAGGCCGCGCAGGGAACAAGCAAGATTCTGCTCACCAAGGGCACTGGCAAAATCGCCGTCAACATCTCCAGAGCCCCGCAAACTTCAATGTTCGTCAAGGCGCTCAATGTCATCATGCAGGGACTCAAGACCGCGGCGCCCTTGGTGACTCTGCCTGCCCTCAGCATTCCGGCTCTCAGCGCGTTTACGCAGGTCATGAGTTATTGGGAAGACCGCACCCGGTTCATCATGGCGGGCAATCTGACCTCGGCCGTAGCAACCCAGCAGGCGCTGGGTGATCCGAAACGCGGAAGTCCCTATCTCGGTCTCGTCCCCGGCGACTACCTGATGTTTGCCCAGCAGCATTCTGACACGCTCATCAAGCAGTTGGGAAATCTTGACCTTGTGCAGGGATACCTGGTGCCCAAAGACGCCGATCCGAACCTGCCCTTGCAGAACCGCGCCATGAGCGCCGTTCCTGAAGTTTCCTACTTCTCCATGCGCGTAAGCGTGAGCCCGCTCGACTCGTCGTCCGCATAGAGCCGCACCACCCAAGAGCGATCGGCATCGCGCCCTATTTGCCAGCTTCGCTCAACGTAATGGTCAGCCCCTTCACCGGCTTGTCGTTGGCATCCAGAAACCGCGCACAAAAGTCCGTGGCCCCGCCGCCGTTGATCACCGCGGCACGCAACACGTTTGGCCCTTTCTTGAGCGTGATCCGCTTCGAGACGCCATCGTCAATCACCGTCTGCCGATCGCCATAAATCCCGGCCACTTCCTCGCCGTTGAGCCACCACACCGAAGCTGCATTCGAACCGATAGCCAAACGCACGTCCTGCATCTCCTCCGGGCTGTTCACAATTGTCACCGCCCAGAAAAGAACATTGCTCGTCGGCTTATCCAGCGAATACGCAAAGTGATACAGGTTCACGTTGTACAAGTTCGTGTCGACCGCGTGCCACGTAAGCGCCGCCCCGCCCACCGTCTCCTTGTCGCCGTCTTTCGGGATCACGGTCCACTGGTCGGGGAAATAATCCTTCTTCACCATCGCCCTGACTTCGCTCTTTGTCAGTCCATTCACGCCGATCGGTTCCAGCAGAAACCAGCGCGGAATAAATCCATCCGTGCCGGTCAGACGCGCGGGCGTTGCGGGACTCGTGAGCGTCGGCCCATACGTTTTCCCAGCAGCCGGTCCGGTGGCCGCAGAAAGCGCCAGGCTACCGGAGATGGCGAGTGCTGCTATCAGAGATTTTCCGTACACATTCATAAAAGATCCTTCGCGGACTTGCCGCTTTCGTTCGAGCGCTTTTCTTTTCAGATCACTCGTCAATTCAATGCCATTCGCCGTTTGACTTTCTAAAATCGCCTGGCCTTCCCAAATCGGCCTTCCGTCTAGGGCGTCTTCAGCAGCCAGTGCTGCTTCGTGCTCTTCGGGTCAAACTTGGAAAGCGTCGCGGAGCTCGCGCCGATAGCAGAAAGCGCCATCGGCTCCTTCGAATTAGGAACCGCCTTGGGCATGATCCGCCACGAGCCATCGGCAAGTTGATCCAGACGCCACACCTGCTCCGGCGCGCCCGTGAATGCCGGCAACACCACCAACTCGCCATCCGCCGTGGCGGCCAAAGCGCGATCCGTACCCGCGATCGTGATCTTGAAGTAGGGAGCGCCAGGATACCCGCCTGCGTCAGCCACCGGCGCAATCGTCCATTTCTGCTGCGCCTGGCACAAGTAGTTCGCCATGCCGGCGTCGACATTCCCCTCCGGCCAGTCCTTTGAAACCTGAGCGGCATCCTGATCCGGAACCGGCTTGCCCGTCCCGCCAAACATCCCGCCCCCGAAACCTCCTGGACCACCCGGCCCTCCGGGACCTCCAGGACCACCCGGACCGCCTGGCCCACCAGGTCCACCCGCAGGCCGCGCGCCGGCACCAGGTGCAGCACCCGGCGTCGCTGCCCCGCTCGGCGGAGGCCCGCCTCTGAACCGCCTATACCCGCCCACCGGCACCCCACCTACAGCCATTTCCAGTGCCGTATCCGTGCGCACGGATTCGATCTCGAACGTCCCGCCCTTCAGCGCCTCGCCTGCCACCGGCCAGCCGTCTTTCCACAGCAGCGGTCGAATATCCAGCACGCTCGCGCCGCCCCTGTCCAGGTCGGCCTCCCAGTGCATCGAAAACTTCTGGACGCCGTCCCCAAGATCGAGCAGCCCGAAGTGGCCTGCTCCAACATACCGCCCGCCAGAACCGATCAGCATCTTGCCGCCGCCCTGGATCATGTCCACTCCCTCGCCGTCGAGGAACGGACCCGTCACCGCCCGCGACCTGCCCATCCGTATGTTGTAGCCCGAGTCGGCGCCCGCGCAGCAACTGCCGTGCGTGGCCAGCAGGTAATACCAGCCATCGTGGAAGAACATGTCCGAGGCTTCGCAGTTGATGGCAAGATTGCGCGGCTTCACCTTCGGATCGAGGCGTCCGCCCGTCTTCGGGTTCAGTTCCACCAACCGGATGTAGCCGAAATACGAGCCGTAAACCAGCCAAAGTCTGCCTGTCTTGTGATCCAGAAAAACTCCCGGATCAATCGCGTTGCTGTCTTCCACGCCATCCGAGTTAACAACCATCCCACCTTGCGTCCACTTGTAATCGGCGGAATTCGGATCCAGCGTCTTGCTCCAGATCACGTCGACCTCGGCATGAGGCTGCGGCCCGGTACCGCGCGCAACATACATGTAATACCGGTCGCCGATGTGAATTACGTCCGGGGCCAATCCGGTAAGAGCAGGCCTCGCGCCACGACGCCACGTCCACCCGTCGTCGGAAACCAGCGAGCCGCCGCCCGTCCCGTAAACGTAATATTTACCGTTCTCCAGGGTAATCGTCGAGGGATCGTGGATTCCCGTGTCGCCGTCCAGAGCAAACGCTGTGGAAGTGAGGGCGAGAAAGACTGTAAGCAGAGCGTATTTCAGAGAGATGCAAGAATTCTGGCGCATTCGATAGCCCCGTAGTTTCGTAGCACATACATCAACCTCGACATAGTACTCCTCACGGAACACAAGTCAGATGCTTCCTTCAATCGGTTGTGTACGCTTTTCGAAGAGACGCCTGCGCCAAACCTAAAGTTTCAACTTCACGCGCTTCACTGGATTGTGGATATCTGGCTGCTATCCTTATACAAATGGCCAATTCAGCGATGCCCCCCGAATCGAGACTCGACACGAAGACCATCGATCGCCCACGCCAAGCTCCCTCCACGCTCGCTGTCTGGCTGCTTCTGGCAGCCATCTTTGCCGCCGTGCAGTTTGCTTCGCTCTTTTCGCCCCCGCTGCTTGACGACGTCGACGCCGCTCACGCCGAGGCCGCGCAGCACATGGCGGAGACCGGCGACCTCATCACCTCCAAGATCGACGGCATCCGCTACATCGAGAAACCTCCGCTCCCCTACTGGATCGTCGCCGGTACCTACAAGATCTTCGGCCAGAACACCTTTGCCACCCACCTGCCGAATTCGCTCGCCATGCTCGGCCTCACCTGGCTTGCCTGGCTCTGGGCTCGCCGCGCCTGGGGACAACGCGCCGGCCTCTATGCCGGTCTTGCCGTGCTCACCTCCATCGGCCCATTTCTCTTTACTCGCTTCATCATCCCCGAGGCGGAGCTCAGCTTCTTCCTGCTCATTGCCCTCTACGCCCTCATCACCGGCCTCGAAGACGACCGCCCCAATCGCTTCTATTGGATCTATGCCGGCGTCGCCCTGGCAACCCTCACCAAAGGACTCATCGCTCCCGTCTTCTTCATCGGAGCCGCCGTTCCCTATCTGCTCCTCACCGGCCAATGGCGCCGTTGGCGCGTCCTCAAGCCCGTCTCAGGCACGCTGCTCTTCCTGTTAATCGCCGCCCCCTGGCACATCCTTTGCGGCATCTACAATCCCGACCAGGGAAACCCCATCGGCAATCACCCCACCATGGGCAATGTCCACGGTTTCTTCTACTTCTACTTCATTAACGAGCACGTCCTCCGCTTCTTCGGCCAGCGCTATCCGCACGACTACAACAAGATGCCCTTTTCCATGTATTGGCTGGCTCACCTGGCCTGGCTCTTCCCCTGGAGCCTCTTCCTGCCCGCGGCCCTCTTCGCGGCCTGGAAGACCCGCCACAATTGGCTCCAGCACCTGCATCGCGACGCCGGACAAACCGTCGACTTCTACCTCGACAATGCCATCCGCGATGACGTGGCCAGCTACGTCGCCCGCCTCAAGTTCCGCGTCCGCACCATCTGGCTGCTCTCGCTCTTCTCCGCATGGACGCTCTTCTTCTTCTCCCTCTCCACCAACCAGGAGTACTACACCTTCCCCGTCTGGACGCCGCTCTTCATCCTCATCGCCGGAGTCGTAGCCGGCATTGAGGAGAACCGCGCCCCCAACGGCGCTCCCGCAGGCAGTGGCTCACTACTCTCCACAAAGTGGCTCACCGGCGCGCAGGCCGCCTTCGCCGTCGTCGGCGTGCTCTCCGCAATTGCACTCGGATGGGGACTCTGGACCTCGCGCAATCTGCCCTTCGTCCCCGACATCGGCACATTGCTCGCACATCGCGGCGTGGGAGACTACACGCTCTCCATGTCCCACCTCTTCGACCTCACAGGCCCCTCGTTCGCCGCCCTGCGCCTGCCCGCCATTCTCGCGGCGCTCGCCCTGCTCATCGGCCCCTTCGCCGGCTGGGTGCTCCGCTTGAAGAAGAAACACTTGGCCGCCACCATCAGCGTGGCCCTCACCTTCACCGTCTTCCTCATCGCCGCCCACATCGCCTTTGCCCGCTTCGAGCCCATGCTCAGTTCCAAGCCCATGGCCGACACCATCATCGCCAAGGGCACGCCGGATGACACCGTCATCATCTACGGCGACCAGTCCGCCGGCTCTTCCATCATTTTTTACACGCACAAGTTTTTCGGCGACCGCCTGGCCCTCATCGTCACTCAGCAGTGCGGCCAGCATGGTGAAGGCTCCACCCTGCTCTGGGGCTCCTGCTACCCCGACGCACCCCGAATCGACATCGGCGAAGACCAGCTCTCCAAAATATGGGGAATTGGCGAACGCAAGTGGCTCTTCGCCGAAGACCCTGACCAGAACAAGGTCGAGCAGTTGCTTGCCAGCCGCCTTTACCCCGTCCAGTCCCTCGCCGACAAAACCCTCTGGACCGACCGCCCGCTGCAGTAAGCGTGCTAATTTTGAAGTGCTAAAAATGGAGCTTTGTAAGGGCGCTAGGTTATATCGTGAACGTCGCGGTCGCATTCCTGAACTGCGCAACGATCACTTGTCTTCCACAAAATAATCTCGAAGGATTTTAGAGAGTTTTTGCATTTGCTGTAGACCAGTTTTGAAAGGGCACGGCTTCAGCCGTGCCGCACAACCTCAATAAATTCACCGGGCTTTAGCCCCTGAGGGAAAGCTAAAAGGTCTACACAATTTCCGAATCTGCTCTAGTTGAACAGGTCCGCGTGGGTTCCCGTCTGAACCAGATATAATTCGTCTCCATCGACCTTATAAATAAGCACCCAATCCGGTTCGATGTGACAGTCACGGAAATGCTTCCAGTCCCCACTGAGAAGGTGATCTTTGAACTCGGATGGCAACGGATTGCCCTCAATCGGAAGTTGGATCACCTTCCGCAGCTTGCTCATCTCCTTGCCGCGCCTCTCCATGCGTTTCGCGTCGCGCTTGAATCGCGAACCAACGACAGGGTTGCGCATCGTCAGATCCCCAGATGCTCAAACAATGCATTGGCAGAGTCAAAACGCTCCCCCTCGCCTCGGTCAGCCGCGCGCATGGCCGCAACCGT
>Ga0182013_10006423_pt1 | contig 13335 bp, 11 predicted proteins | sample 612S2MmetaG_FD_120487 | JGI IMG/M metagenome (GOLD analysis project Ga0182013, IMG submission 120487) | Permafrost microbial communities from Stordalen Mire, Sweden - 612S2M metaG | ecosystem: Environmental > Terrestrial > Soil > Wetlands > Permafrost | place: Sweden: Stordalen | collected... | reverse complement strand
GGCCGATAGCACCGAAACTCCGCAGTGGAAGGATATGCCGCAGACACAGCGGTACATCAAGGCGCGGCAGGATTCGGTAGGTAAGAAGTAAGCGGCCAGGTTCACGCACATGGTGGCTGAGATCGGCCAGATTACCGTTGCCCAACCGGCTCCGCACCTCTAAGTTATCGCTAAACAAAGGCTTTTGCGCCATGGCACGGCGATTGCAACAGTAAAGGGCGGAGGCCGAAAATGAAAAAAGGATTGTTGATTCTGGCGGCTGCTCTCATGACAATGGCGCCGATGAGCGCTTCGGCCGCCGCTCGGTTCTTTGTTGGCGGACCAGGCGTTTACGGTGGCTACTACGCTCCCTACTGGGGTTCTTATTGGGGCCCGTATCGCGCCTACGGCTACTACCCGAATTCCGGCGACGTGAAGCTGGATACCAAAGTGAAGGACGCACAGGTGTTCATCAACGGCGCCTTTGCGGGAACCACCCACGAGAATAAGACGATGCACCTGCGTCCCGGCGAGTACACCCTCGAGATCCGCGAGAATGGCACGACGCCGTTCGCGCAGAAGATCTACGTAGCTGCCGGCCGGACGCTGCATCTTCATCCCGAGTTGTAGGAGGGTGGGCGGCGGCTCAGTCACTCGACTGGGGTCGCGGCCTTTCTGTTTTCAGCGCTACTTCCCTGCCTATTCAAATCCACCTGCGCCCGCGCGCTCAGATTGTGGGGCGAGTCCCAACCCTTGGGACAGCGTCCCCTTCCACCCTACGGCTCGGCGGCTATACTGAAGTTGGGCGAACAGTATAGGTGCGCTTCGAATGGAACGATCGAAAAGCTGCGCGAACCGGCGGAAACATAAATTCTCGTTCGATGAGGCCGCGAGCGTGTTCCTAGATCCGCTTTCGGTAACTGGCGATGATCCCGATCATTCTCTCGACGAAAGGCGCTTTCGTGACGTTTGGCGTCTCGTCTTTGGGGCGTCTGCTGGTTGTCGCACATGTACATCGCGACGACGTCATACGGATCGTCAGCGCTCGCCCTGCAACGCGGGCAGAAAGGAAGCTCTATGAGGAAGGCTAAGACCGTTGCCGCCGACGAACTTCGTTCCGAATACAAACGTTCGGATTTCGGGCCTTTGGTCCGCGGGAAATACATCGCGCAACTCCGAGCGAGTTCCAACGTCGTCGTGATCGCGCCTGAGGTAGCCGACTTGTTCCCGAACGAGGCGGCGGTCAACGCTGCGTTGCGGTCGCTGGCGGAGATTGCCAAGCGTGCCGGCTCCCGACGCGCCCGGTCGCGTTAAGTTGCGGGCAATGGCTGGATGTCAAAGCGATGTGACTATGATCACCGGAGCTGATCTCCCACGTTGAGGGCGAGCGTCGTCGCACTCCATTTCGGGTCGCAAGCCATCCTGATGGGCGCTTCTGCCGCTCAATTCTGACTAATGAGACAAAAGCAATCGAGAATCGGTCGACTCCGGGAAGTCTTTAGGGCTGACGGGAAGTGCCAACTTAACGCGAAGCTCGCGAGGCTGTGTGTGCTCTACGAGGACCTCCGAGTCGAGATGTCAGGAATTGCGGAGCCTAGCATGCCAGCGCTCGACGTCCTTGATTCGGAACAGGACAACAGGCATACGCCAAAGCGAATTGGGAGGTACCGGCGCTATTACTTTGTCCGGCGATCGATAGGAACGATTCGTGAGTTCGCCGAGGCGTTACGCTTCCTTAGGGACGATCCCGATTTCCAGGTCGGTGCTACCCGTGTCGATGAAGAAGCCAGAGCGACACTGGAGTCAGCTGTCACTTTTTTCGGCAAAAACGAAAGTCTATTAAAGGCGATACGCAACGACATAGGAGGGCACTTCGGCCACTAAGCTGCTCTAAATGCTCTTGATGGCCTACGACCCGATGCTTACAGCACCATCGAGCTAGCGGATGGTAGGGATTTCAGATTGCACTTTGCCAGAGAGATTGCGGCGGCCGCGCTGCTCCCGCACCTTCCGAACGATGATATCGGTGAATACGGAACTCTACTAGGAGAATGCATCAAGCCGGCGTATAGACACGCGGCTAGATGCGTCCAAATCTTCGCCATCAAGTACCTTTGGACGAGTTTTGGCAAGTAATGTATTACCGCGTTCCCGCCGTTTAATGATATGTGATATTGGTGGGATGCCTCCGGTCGGATAGCCGGGGAGCCGGGACCCGCACGATCATATCCCAGCCGGATGGCTGAGAACTGATACTCGCACGGGCTTCTGTAAGCCGTACTTCTGCGGAAGGCTTTGGAGAACGACTGTAACCCACTCGGGCTGATCCGGGCCGACAACGACCTCCTCAACCAGGGCCGAAACGTCGATCGCGACCGGGATTCCTGCGGGCATTGCCTCACGGTAAGCCCTTTGCATCGAGGTAAGGATGGCGTCCTCGCACACGCGGCGTATGTCGGTATCGGAAGCCGACCGATGCCTCAACCTGAGCTCGTCCGCCATTCTGTCCGCAACCCGAGTCACGTTCAGGCTGTCTGGGTAGCGCTCGGCCGCATCTGGATGCCATAACAGAAGTCGAACCTCCGATTCGTGTTGGTAGGCATTGATCTTTCGAACCAACATTCCGTAGACATTATTCGGCCAGGTCGACTCGGTACTCCAATCTAAGTACTTGATCCGTCCCGCCAAAACACGCTGCGTGGCGGAGCTGAGCGCGGCTTTGACTGCGGCGATGGATGATCGGACCGCGATGCTTCCATAACCCTTATCCGTAAAGCTTCCACATCGCCATGGATTCGATGCCGCTCGCATGCCAGCAGCTAACAAAGCTCTGTCGTCGGGTCTCCTGAAAGAGGCTGATTAGTCGTTCTGCATCCGTGTCGCCGAGCCCCTTCAGATGATGCCGCTCGGCGTGCGTGAACTCTCCCTCGCGAGGATCATCGACGAGGTCGGCACGTGTAAACCACAGGCTCCGGTTTTCAAGCATGGACATGAATTTCAGCGCGTCCATGTAGCGCCAGATTACCGTGAGATCAGTGGGTGTGTCGCAACTTGCGTGGGCCTCGTATGCCATCCCAGGAAGTATAACGTGCCTTGCCCCAGGCCGAGCCCCCACCCGCCGCATCGTCTCTCGGACACGATTCAGTCTGCGCCCCGGCGAACACGACATTGAGATCCGCGAGAATGGCACGACGCCGTCCGCGAAGAAGATCCCGCAGACCGGGATTTGACCAGCGAGAAAGGCCGCCCGGGGGGTCCGCAGCGCCATACAGGCGAGCGCCGAGATTGGAAAACCATGTGGGCCATTCAAGAAGCCTCGGATCGCCCCTGCTTGCTCAATGCCCATCTACATACGGCCGTTACGAGCCAGCTCCGCGCCTCACCTTGCAGTATCATGATGTATTCACGCAAGCTCGATTTCATGATCGTTCCCCGGGACACCGTCTAGGACATGGATATGAGAAGAATCCTCCTGCTTATCGTCTGGCAGTTCGGCCTCCTGGCCGGCGGCCGGCTCTTCGCCGATGTCGTCACGCTCAACGATGGCCGCCAGATCTCGGGACTGCTGGAGTCCGGCAACATCCGGGAGCTTCACATCAAGGTCGGGGATCAGTCGCAGACAATCGATATCCATGATGTTCAGGCCATCCAGTTCGGTGTTTCCTTACCTGGCCCGCCAACCGCCGCGGCGCCGACACTTAAAGCCGGCGCGGCCGCGCAAGCCGACACACTGATTCTCAAGGACGGCACACACGTGACGGGCCGGTGGTGGTCCGTTGACGCCAGCCACGTCCACATCCTGGTAAACAATCAGCTACAGCATTATCCCCGGCCCGACGTGTCGGCGGTGACTTTCGGCGGCGCAACCCTGCCTCCGCCTTCGACTCCGCCATCGGCAACATCGCCGCAACCTCCGACCAGCGCAGCCCAGCCGGCACCCGCTCCGACGTTGACGCGACCCTCCGGCAGCGCGCCGCCACCGGCACCCTCGCGCGGTCTCTCGCAACCGGAGGAAATCGGGATGGTCTACTTTTGGAACGGCAGGATTCTTACCCCGCTCGAACACAGTCAAGCCGTCGAGCGTAAAAAGGGCTCCACTCAATACTTTGAGATGCCGGCTCCCCAATCGAGCGTTCGTCTCAAAGAGGCCTCCAGTCTGGTGTTCATCGTCCGCTTGCCCAAAGAAGTCGACCCCGCCAGCTACAGCCTGTTCGTTTTGGCGACTGTCGACGGCAGCCGGCGGACCCAGTCCCGGCCCGGCCGCCGGGGCGTCCTCGCGACATGGCCGGTTGACATCGAGAAGAACGACGAGTCCAGCTTAATCACCTATGCCTTAACCGTCAGGGATCTGCCTACCGGCGAATACTCCTTCAGTCCCTCCAGCTCGAACGACGGCTACTGCTTCGGCGTCGATCCCTCCGGGTCTGGCCAATAACAGATCCGCGAGAATGGCACCACGCCGTTCGCGCAGAAGGTCTACGTAGCTGCCGGCCGGACGCTGCATCCTCATCCCGAGCTGTAAGAGCGTAAGGCTGCTCAGTTGGGGCAAGGCCGCGGCTCAGTCGCTCAACCGGGTTGCGGCCTGTCTGTTGTTTGGGGCCGCCGAGGCTCACTTCCCTGCCTCTTCGGCGTGCAAGGATTTCAAATCCACCCGGGGAAGTCGAGTGCCAAGATCCCTTCAGCCAGCGCTGTGGACATCCCACGCCGGGGCAGGTCGAACACCCTTAGCAATACTTCAACGTGCGGTTTCGGGCTAGTGAGCCTAGCGATCCCGCTTCTATTTTACGCCGACGCGCTATTCTCATAGCACCTAAAAAGGTGCTCTAATAGAAGCGATCCCATGCTCGATATCACGAACGACATCCAATCGCTGACCACATTCCGCCGGCGATCCGGCGATTTCATGAAGCAACTTAAGAAAACCAAGCGCCCCGTGGTGCTGACCGTGAAGGGAAAGGCGGCAGCCATCGTGCAGGACGCTGCAGCCTACCAGCGCCTGCTCGACATCGCCGCGCGCGCCGATCCCAAGGAGGGAATTCGTCAGGGACTGGAGGATGCCAAGCAGGGCAAGCTCAGGCCAGCGAGGGAGTTTTTCGCGGACTTCGAAGCCACGCATGGCATACCTCGTTAATTTCACCGCCCGCGCCGAGCGCGATCTCGCCCATCTGTACCAGGAGATCAACGCCGAACATTCCGGCGCTGCCCTAAAATGGTATCGCGGGTTCAGGGAGGCGATCCTCAGCCTGGAAGAGCGGCCGAACCGGTGTCCAATGACGCCGGAGAGTGACAAGTTTCAGGCATTTGCGGTACGGTAACAAACCGTATATTTACCGCGCAATATACCGCGTGCTGGAGAAGCAGAAACAGGTTGAAGTGCTGCACATTCGCCACGGCGCAAGGCGGAAATTCACCGGCTCCGATGTCGAGTAGAAGATTCTAATCGGTATGGGGCAAGGCCCGCACGCCTGAGCGGGACGCCGTCGCTATGGACCAGGCGAATGCCGACTCGAGGCCGGCCAGGGGCCAGGGGCCTAGCCATGGGGCCGGCCCCGGACGTGGGCATCCGGCCCACCATCAAACCAAAGCGATCGGCCGCACCGGCGAGCCAGTAGCACCTTCAATCTTCAGCGGAATCGCCACGAATAGAAACTCCCGCACGGCGGCCTTCGCCAACTCCTCCAGATTCAGGCACTCGATAATGTGAATCCCCTGCTCCACCAGCAGATGCACGTGCACCGGCATCGACGGGTCGGGCACCTTTTCGAAAGCCACTGTGTCCGACCCGGCGGCGAAAATTCTCCTCGCGCTGAGCCACTTTGCGCCCGCCAGTCCCGGGCCCGGACCATGCACCTGCGAGATGAATTTGCCGGGATCGCGAAAATAGCGCGCCCAACCGGTGCGCAGCAGGACGACGTCCCCGGGCCCGATCTCCACCCCTGCGGACGCGGCGTCCAGATGATCGGGCGTGATTTCGAAATCTTCGCTCGGCGGATCCGCCCCGGCGATATCGAGCAGTACACCGCGGCGGAGGATAGGAGTGTCGATGGAATACCGGCGAAGTCCCGCGCCGTAAGACTGCATCTCGGCGGCGTCCTGCCCGCAGTGGAGTTTGCCGCCGCAGGAGAAATGGCAGAGCGCATCGATATGCGTGCCCACGTGGCTGCCCAGAGCGATCGCGTCGGACGCCGAACTCGCGCCATTCGGCCCCAGATATTCGCCATGCGACTTCACCAGGCTGTAGAGGAACGGCGGATGCGACGGATGATGCGGCATCCCCGTGAAATAAGGTTGCGCGAGGTCGTACAGGCGCGCCGACCAGAGCAGGTCGAGGAGTGGAGACATCGATCTTCCATGGTTCGCCGCTATGATAGACATGTGCGCTTCGCGTCGGAAGCTGCCGAACCCATTATCTGCTTCCTTTCTGTTTTCGGGATAGACCGTGCCATCAGACTTGGATCGCAGCACCGAAGCAGGACCCCATCCGGCCCCAGCTTCGCCGGTTTCGAACGGATTGCGCCTGACCTGCCAGGAGTGAGTCCGCTTCCCCGCAACCGGGCCGGAAAGCGTAAAGTGAGCACATGGGGACTTCGCTGGCGTGCCCGCGGATTCCCTTCAGCGCGATGGGCGGTTAGCGTCAGAGTGGAGGAGCGGCGGCCACCAGCCGACTTCTCGTTACGAATGGCAAACACGATATGTAAGTAACTAGTTCAATGAGATAAATAGTTCCATGCGCCAGGTTACCCACTTGCAGAAATTAAGTGAAACGAAGTAGCCTGCCTGCGCAATTCTCGCTAGACTGGCGCTTCGGGGCAAGCACGGCTGATTCCGGGCAGTCTGACTGACTCAATGGAGCCACTGGTTCGACCGGTGAGACTTGAAAAGGTTCGACCGTTCCGGGAGTATTGGTGACCTTCCCTGAACAAACGCTTACCGCGCAGATTGATGGCATCTGCCGCCAGAGAGACGGACTCCGGCAAGTTACCGTTTGGCGGAATACTCATGCGCGATTTCGCGCAGTTTCGCATCGAGACTATCGCGTGAGTAGAACGTCCCATTGCGCACAACCGCGTTGATCCGGTCCAGGTTCTGAGCGCTCTCAATCGGGTTTCCGTCAAGCAGCACGAGGTCAGCGTCCGCGCCCACCTCTACGCTCCCCATCGTCGCCTCGCGTCCGTAGAATCTGGCGGGGTTCAGAGTCGTCATTTGCAGGATCTTGAGAGGGGTGAAGCCGTCCTGCGCGAGAAGAGCAAATTCCTGGTGCAAGCTAAAACCGGCGACAATCGCCCCCCCGGAAGAGTCTGTCCCGGTAAGCATAGGAACACCGGCATCGTCGAGCATCCGCGCCAGCTTGAGTTGAAGCAGCCAGAATTTCTGGATGGTCACCTTCTGCGCCTGAGTGATCTTCCTGTGGAAGTCTCGGGTGACGCCGATCCAGGACTTGCGGACATCAGGAGGCATGTATTGGTAATTGGGATCGTTCAGATACTCCGGGTTGTCGGCGAAGTTGCTAGTGCGTATGCGGATTAGCGTCGGAACCTGCCAAGAACCGCTCTTCGCGATAGCCGCAGCGACGCTTCGGCATTTCCCTTCATCAAAGGTGTCGACGATGCGTTGCATGCGGGGTATCGTATCGTGATCGAAGGACATTTCCCCAAGAAGTGGGTCAGCCGTGATCTTGCGGATGAACATCTGCACCAGGAATTCAGGAAGGGGGGGCGGCCTCTTTAGCGGATGGGCGGCAATCTCTTGCTTGAGCGCGGCCTCCTGTGTCGAACAGTCGGTCAAGATCGTGATTCCTGGACCGAGGTGCTCGATCGAGCGGTAGCCTGCGTTCACAGCTCTGACGGGGTCTACGCCCATCTGCAGGTGACCCTCGAAGTTTAGGCCGACCTTTCCAGCTTCAGCGCCCACGGCGAAAAAAGTCTGCGGCTGCGCCAGGGCGACTTTGATAAAGTCGGCGCCCTCCGCCTTCTGGCGGTCCACCTCGGCGATGCCTTCCTTCGCCGAAAAAGAGTTGGTGGTCTCCAGCACTCGACCAGGCATTGCGAGCAGCTTGGGCGCGAAGATCGATTGGAATAGCCGCCCTTCGCGGCGCTGCTGAAGGAGCTCGGCGCCACCACTCATCTGCCGTATGCCTGTAGCGCCATTTGCGAGCATGAGCGCCTCATAGTTGGTGGCATACGGGCTGTCGATAATGTGAGTGTGCCCATCGACGAATCCGGGCACCAGAAATCTCCCCTGCGCGTCGACGACGGGGGTAGCGCCGTACTGGGGCGCTGACTGAGCTTTATCGATGCTCGCTATTTTGCCTGCGTTTATATAGACGGTCATGTCCGGGCTGAGATGACCATCATGAGTGTCGACGGCCGTTACGTTCCTCAGCACCAAATCGCGGCCGGGATCGACGAGCGGTGTTGGCGTCTTGCGGGCCGAGCAGCCCGTGGCCAGGGTAGCGACGAAGGCCGCCCCCAGAATCGCAAACCTCAAGCGCTGCTCCCGCTGCTTGCACTCGCCGATGCGATTGCGGAAGCGGCCGAGGCTGTATTGCGCAATGCTGGACATCGTTTTCCTCCTTAGTATCTAACGTTTCCATATTTACAATATGACCTCGGGCGCGTGGGAAAGCGCTCCGCCCAGGTTTCAGATCGGCGCCGCAAAACGCGCTTCGGTCGCCCGATCCACTTCGGCGGCCTGTCGCGGTCTGGGACTGTGGGGCAAGTTCCCAGGCCAACAGGCCCTGGACGTCCGGCGTCTTCGCAGTGCACTACACGAGCGCGATGGGCCGCACCGGCGAGGCAGTAGCGCCTTCCAACTTCAGAGGAATCGCCACGAATAGAAACTCCCGCACGCCAGCCTTCGCCAACTCCTCCAGATTCAGGCATTCGATAATGTGAATCCCCTTCTCCACCAGCAGATGCACGTGCACCGGCATCGCCGGGTCGGGCACCTTTTCGAAAGCCACTGTGTCCGACCCGGCGGCGAAAACTCCCCTGGCGCTGAGCCACTTTGCTCCCGGCAGTCCAGGGCCCGGACCATGCACCTGCAAGATGAATTTGCCGGGATCGCGAAAGTAGCGCGCCCAGCCGGTGCGCAGTAGGACGACGTCCCCGGGCCCGATCTCCACCCCGGCGGACGCGGCGTCCAGATGGCCGGGCGTGATTTCGAAATCGTCGCTCAGCGGATCCGCCCTGGCGATATCGAGCAGGACGCCACGGCGGAGGATAGGCACAACGGTATCGATGGAATACCGGCGAAGTCCCGCGCCGTAAGACTGCATCTCGGAGGCGTCCTGCCCGCCGTGGAGTTTGCCGCCGCAGGAGAAGTGGCAGAGCGCATCGATATGCGTGCCCACGTGGCTGCCCAGAGCGATCGCGTCGGACGCCGAGCTCGCCCCATTCGGCCCCAGATATTCGCCATGCGACTTCACCAGGCTGTAGAGGAACGGCGGATGCGACGGATGGTGCGGCATCCCCGTGAAATAAGGTTGCGCGAGATCGAACATGCGCGCCGATCGGAGCAAGTCGAGGAGTGGAGACATCGATCTTCCATGGTACGCCGCTATGATGGACATGTGCGCTCTCCCGATTCCGCCGTCTTCGCCGACGCCGCTCTCGCCCGCCGGATAGAAGCTGCCGAGGCGATGAATGCCCGTTTCTGTAGCGGAGTGCCCCCCGGTGCGGCTTTCCTCGATATCGCCGGCGGGTGCGCCATTTTCGTGGGGGCCGAATCGCCGCTCACGCAAACTGTCGGCCTGGGGCTGAACGGACCGGTGACCGAAGCCGAGATCGATAGCCTGGAAGTCTTCTTCCGCAGCCGCTATGCCAGCGTCTCCATCGATCTTTGTCCGCTGGCCGACCCCGGCCTGCTCGAAATTCTCGGACGCCGCGGTTATCGCGCCACGGAATTCAACAACGTGCTCGTCAAACGCATGGCCGGCGCGCAGATCGTCCTCGCGCCGCGCATTCGCCGCGCCCTGGCGGCCGAATACGACTTGTGGGCGCATACCGTGGGCCGCGGATTCTTCGACGAAGGTGACCTCACCACTGACGAAATGGAGGTGGGGCGCACGATTTTCGCCATGCCGGGCGCACTCTGCTACCTCGCCGTGTCGCCCACCGGCGAACCGGCCGGCGGCGGCGCGCTGGCCGTGCGCGACGGCCTGGCGACGCTCTTCGCCGATAGCACCATCGCCGCCTTTCGGCGGCAAGGCTTCCACCGCGAACTGATTGCCGCGCGCTTAAATGAGGCCATCGCGCTCGGTTGCGATACGGCCATGGCGTCCACCCTGCCGGGCAGCACCTCGCAACGCAATTACGAGCGCCTGGGCTTCGAGGTAGTCTACACCAAAGTCACCTTCGTGGGCTGAAAATACTGAGACATTGACCTCGCCTTACCAACGGTAGTTTTCCGTGCGGCTCACTCATCTGGCGATCGGTTTCCTGGTCCCGCTCGTCCTGTGGATTCTCATCAGCGGCCTGGACGACCTGTTCATCACACTGGCCTTCCTCTGCACGCGCCGCCGATCTTTCCCCTGGCCCTCCGATGCGGACCTGGACGCAGTTCCCGAGCGCCGGATCGCCATCCTGCTCCCTCTGTGGCGCGAGCATCGCGTCATCGGGCAGATGCTGGAGCGTAACCTCGCCGCCATCCGGTATTCCGCTTACGACATCTTCGCCGGCGTCTATCCCAATGACGAACCGACCGCGCGGGCGGTGGAAGAATTGGCCCGCCTCCACCCGCGGGTCCACATGGTCGTTGTCCCTCACGACGGTCCCACATCGAAAGGCGATTGCCTGAATTGGGCCTACCGCGGCATGGAGAAACACGAAAGTCTCCATGGCATTCGCTATGACGTTGTCATGACCCACGATGCCGAAGACCTGGTGGAACCTGATTCCCTCCGCCTGGTGAACTGGTTTTCGCGCGACTACGCCATGGTGCAGGTACCCGTTCTCGCCCTGCCGACGCCCATCGCCGAACTGACCCATGGGTTGTACTGCGACGAGTTCGCCGAATTCCAGACCAAGGACATTCCCATGCGGCAATTGCTGGGCGGTTTCCTCCCCGCCAACGGCGTCGGCACAGGTTTTGCGCGGGCGGCATTGGAACATCTGGCGTCGACGCGGCACGGCTTAATTTTCGACCCGGCTTGCCTCACCGAGGATTATGAGAACGGCTTGCGCCTGCATGCGCTCGGCTACCCGCAGATCTTCCTGCCCGTCCGATGGCGGAACGGGTGGCCCGTCGCCACGCGCGAGTACTTCCCGCGCAATTTTCGCGCTGCTACCCGGCAGCGCAGCCGATGGGTGGCGGGAATCGCTCTGCAAGGCTGGCAAAATCACGGATGGCGCGGCGTCTGGCCGCAGGCCTATTGGTTCTGGCGCGACCGCAAGGGGCTCGTCGGCAATCTTCTGTCGCCGCTGGCGAACCTGGTCTTTCTGGCCGGCCTCATGGCGATTCCGGGAACCGGACTGAAATCGCCCGTGGCTGCCCTGGTGCCGCTCTGGCTCTCGCGCTTGTGCCTGCTGACGTATGGGTTCGCCTTCGTCCAGGTGGGCGTGCGTGCCTGGTGTAGCGCTCGCATCTATGGCTGGCGCTTCGCCTCCGCCACGCCGTTGCGCGTCACCTGGGGGAATGTGGTCAACTTCGTCGCCACCGTCGCGGCCATCCGGCAGTTCGCCGCCGCCCGCGTCCGCCATACCGCCATGGCCTGGCGCAAGACCGACCACGTTTATCCGCGTCCGCGACTGGGCGAACTGCTGGTCCGCATGCGCAGCGTCCCTATGAACGAAGTGGAAACAGCTGCCGGCAATATGCCGGCCGGCCTCCGCATCGGCGAATACCTGGTGCAATTGCGGAAGTTGTCGGAAGCAGATCTCTATCGCGCGCTAAGTATTCAATCGGGTATTCCGGGCGGATCCGACAGCGGCATCGAGGTGGATCGCCTCGCCACCCGCGTTCTCCCGGCGGAGGTGGCTCGCCGCTGGAGCGTGCTGCCGTTCCGGGTGGAGATGGGGCAACTCCATGTCGCCGTCGCCGATGTTCCGTCGGCTGATCTGAAGAAGGAATTGGCGCGGCATTCGTCCCTCGAGATCCGCTACCGCCTGGTCCGTCCTACCGAGTTCGCCCGACTCGAGCGCGAGTATCTCCCACCCTCCGTTTGATGTCCATCGCCTAAAATGACGCCGCGCCGATGAGAATCAGTCCGCCCGTATAGCCGGCCAACATCAACGCGATGTACTTGCCCGTGCCCGCGCGCGCGAGGCGGAATTCGTGCCAGATCAGCAGTCCCCAAAGCGCCGCCACGAGCGTGGCGCCCTGCCCTAGGGCATAAGAGATCGCCGGGCCGGCAACACCGGACGCCAGCACGTTGAAGCTCAGCGCGACCATCCAGATGAATCCGCCCAGAATCCCGATAGCGTGCAGCTTCGTGCTCCCGCGGAAGTAGCCGCCATAGGTGACGCCGCCCACGCGCATGAAGACCGTATTCCAGACGATGTTGCTCACCAGTACGCCCGCTCCGAAAGCCATCAGCGCGACGTACGGCGTCAGCATTCCGGGAACGATGGGCGCACTGTTGAAGTTGGGCGAGATCGACTTCATCAGCAGCGGATAGAAGAATCCCATCAGGCAGCCGGCGATGACGGAATAGATCAGTCCGCGCAAGCGATTCTTGCCGCCGCTGTGCGGCAGGCGGCTGTGCGCGACCGCCGAGAACACCATCGCGCAGACAATCAGCGCCACACCGCCGAAGATCAGAACGGCATTGCCCTTGGGTTCCGCCACGTAGCTCTCGACGGTCCCGATCACCAGCGCCAGTCCCACGCCCACCGGGAAGGCGACGCTCATCCCCGCGGCATCGATGCCGACCACCAGAAGAATGTTGGAAAGATTGAACAGCGCGCCGCTCTCCAGAGCAGGCGCCAGAACGTTCCAGCCGCCGGCCGCATGCAGATTCTCGCGGGCGCTCATACCCGCGCTCCCGAAACTCCCTAACGTATGGGCGAAGATCAGGCTGAAGAGGAAGACGCCGATGGCGTAGTCCCAATAAAACAACTCAAACGGCCACTTCTCCTTGCCGGCGAGTTTTTGAGCGTTGGCCCAGGACCCCCAGCCCAACATGGTGACCACGCAGAACGCGATGGCGACGGGCAGACTTTGCACGGCGAACATGGCCCGGATTATAGCGCAGCGCGTGGGAGGCAAAAGAGGGTTCACACCACAGAGGCACGGAGCGGCGGGATGCCCGCTCCAACAAAAGTGGTAGCAAATGTTTGGAGCGTTGGGAAGCCCCCCAAGCTACACCGCGCTTGGGTGGCAAGATCAAAAAACCAAGAACTATATTGGATTTTTTCT
>Ga0182013_10006422_pt1 | contig 13335 bp, 6 predicted proteins | sample 612S2MmetaG_FD_120487 | JGI IMG/M metagenome (GOLD analysis project Ga0182013, IMG submission 120487) | Permafrost microbial communities from Stordalen Mire, Sweden - 612S2M metaG | ecosystem: Environmental > Terrestrial > Soil > Wetlands > Permafrost | place: Sweden: Stordalen | collected... | reverse complement strand
CTCGCGATGTGGTGTGGACCATCGAGTCCATGATCTACCCCGCGCGCTCGGGCGCGGTGATCTCTCCAAAGGCAAACTCCTATGCATCCGTCAGCGGTGTCGAGGCCCCTGATGAGCGGACTGTCGTCTTTCATCTGAAGCACCCGGACAATTTTCTGCTGGCCAATCTTTCCACGGGAGCCATCGGCATTGTTCCCGAGGGCAGTGGGCGCGATTTCTGGCAGCATCCTATAGGCACGGGGCCCTTCCGTTTCGTCAGCCAGCAAATGGACCAGGATGTCATTGTTGAACGCAATCCGCTGAGCTGGTCTGTTGCGCCGAAGATCGGCCGAGTGCGGTTTGCTGTTGTGCCCGACGCAATCACGGAATCGCTTGAATTGGAGAAGGGTTCCGGCGATGTAGCCGTCAACTCCGTGCCCTTGGATTCTCTTGCGGTGCTGGCCGCGCGTCCAAATCTGCAGTTGGAGCAGACCGGCGGCACCGTGATTCAGTATCTCGGCTTCAATTTGCGTGACCCCCTGCTCAAGGATGCGAGGGTACGCCAGGCGATTGCCTGTGCGATCAACCGGAAGCTCATTATCAAAACCCTGCTGGGCGGCCATGCGCAACCTGCATCGAGCCTGCTGCCCGCCAATCATTGGGCCTGGAGCGGCGATGTGGCGCGTTACGATTACGATCCGGCGAGAGCGGCCGGACTTCTGGATGAGGCCGGTTTGCGTCCAGGCGCGGGCGGCGTTCGATTTCACCTGACCATGAAGACCAGCACCAACGAGGAAACACGGCTGCTGGCCGCCGTGCTGCAACAGCAACTGGGCGCGGTGGGGATTGCTCTCGATTTGCGCAGCTATGAAACCGCGACGTTTCTCTCCGATGTGACACGCGGGGCCTTTCAAATGTATTCACTGCGCTGGGTCGGCGGCAATGAGCAGCCCGATATCTTCAGCCATGTATTCTCAACCGCCAGCTTTACACCCAAGGGCGCAAATCGCGGCCACTATTCCAATGCGCGGCTCGACACCCTGCTCGACGACGCGGCCGAGAGCGGAGATGCGGCCCGGCGTCGAGCGGAGTATGTTGAGGCGCAGCAGATTCTGGCCCGCGATTTGCCGGCTTTCAATCTCTGGTACCCGGATACCATCGTGGTGCACAACCGGCGCTTGACGCACGTGGTTCCTTCGCCCTCGGGCAGCTACGCCTTTCTTGAGACAGCCGAACTGGCGCAATAAGAACTTATCCGTTAATTGCGCATTTGAGCAGCGCCGCTCTCAAGAGCGACTGTACTAGCGGCGTCCTGGCCGCCAGCGTCCCAGCGCGGGCCAGGAGGCCCGCACGACAGCCGACCTGGAGGTCGGCGCTACCTATTCCGGATAGGTTATAAACCGCGGCCTGGGAATTGTCTTCTTCTGCCCGCGCCATAGGCTTCTCAACCCGCCAAGAATCAACTCATTGCAATCATTTCACGGGCATTCGCTTTCAATCCCGCACATCGTGAAACCGCTTTCTCAACCTTTTCGCGCTCTGGTTCGTCTACAAAAACAGCAATGATTCTTTCGTCCCCCAGGCCGGCAAGGTTTGGCCCGCGGAGAAATGGCTTATGAAGAGCAAGATGAAGGTTCTGGTTCCAGGTTCGATGGTGCATATTGTGCTGTCGATCGCTCTGTTGGTTGCCGCGCCGCTGGCCGCATCCCTAGCCTATGCACAAGGGACCGCGGCGCCAGCTCCATCGCGCTTTGTGGGCGCCATCACGGGTATCAACGGCAACACGCTCACGGTGAAGACCGACGGGGATGGAGATCGCCAGGTCGAGGTTCCTGCCACGGCGGCGCTCAAGCGCATTGCGCCCGGCCAAAAGGATCTGAGTACCGCGGATATCATCCAATTCAGCGATCTGGCCGTTGGGGATCGCGTTCTTGTGAAGCTCGACCCAGAGGCGCCGGGTCCCACGGGGCAGGCGTTGCAGATTATCGCTGTCAAGCAGGCCGATGTGGCCGCCAAGCAACAGAAGGACCGGGAAGACTGGCAGCGGCGAGGCGTGGGCGGGTTGGTAAAGAGCGTTGACACCGCGGCTGGAGTCATTGTGCTGACGTCGGGAGTTGGAGCCACAGCCAAGACGATCACTGTTCATGCAACCAAGACAACGATGCTCAAGCGGTATGCGCCGGCATCCGTGAGATTCGACGCGGCACTCCCGGCGCCGATCGATGCGATTCATGCGGGCGACCAGTTGCGGGCGCGTGGCACAAAAAACGCGGACGGCTCGGAGATTGCGGCGGAAGAAATCATCTCAGGCACGTTCCGCAATATCTCTGGAGCCATCTCGTCGGTGGATACAGCCAGTTCCACGCTGGTCGTCAAAGACCTTGCGACCAAGAAGCAAGTGACCATCCACTTTACCGGAGACGCGCAGATGCGGAAGCTGCCCGAAATGGCGGCGCGGATGCTGGCGATGCGGCTGCAAGGCGCATCCAACGGGTCTGGCGCCGGAAAGGGCGGAAGCGCTCAGCCGGCGGCTGGCGGCGCGGGGGCGGGGAGCACGGGAGCGGGCCAGCGCGGCGGAGCGGGACAATGGGGCGGCGGAGGCAGCGGGGATCCGCAGCAAATGCTCAGCCGCGCGCCGGCGATTCAATTGGCTGACCTGAAAAAGGGCGACGCTATCATGGTGGTTTCGACCGACGGCGCGACCGAAGTTACCGCAATCACACTGTTGGCGGGCGTTGAGCCGCTGCTCGAGGCTCCGGCAGCCAGCCAGAGCCTGCTCAACAACTGGAGCATGAACTCCGGCGCGGGCGCGGCGGAAGCGGCAGCCCAGTAGAACGCGATCACATTTCGATGGGAAACAAGCGAGGGATTCGTGTACTCAAAAATGCATAGCTTTCATGGTTTTCTAGTTGTCTTGACCCTTGGGATGAGCGGAGCGCTTGGGGCGCAAGGGCAAACGGCAGGGTCGCCCACACCAGCGGCTGCGCCGGCGGTGCAGACGCCTGCGCCAGCGGCAACCACAGCGCCAGTCACCACAGCCACATTGCGCGGGCACATCGCCGACCCAACCGGCGCGCTGATCCCCGGCGCAGCCGTGACAATCACCACGTCTGCGGGAACGGCTGTGACGACCACGACCGCGGACTCCGCCGGTGCCTACCATGTGAACGGCCTTGCTCCCGGCGGCTACATTGTGCGGGCCAGCTTTGCCGGCTTCGCTCCGTTCCAGTCTCCGGCCATTCCGCTGACCGCGGGCCAGATCAAGCGCGTTGACATTTCCATGGCCATGGAGGTCGAGCAGCAGAGTGTTGAGGTCACCGACGAGTCGCCGACAGTGAACGTGGAAGCCAGCGGCAATGCCAATGCCATTGTGCTCAAAGGCAAGGACCTGGAAGCACTCTCAGACGATCCGGATGAACTGTCGAACGAGTTGACGGCTCTTGCTGGGCCTTCGGCTGGGCCAAACGGCGGCCAGATTTACATTGACGGCTTCAGTGGCGGGCAGCTTCCTCCCAAGTCGGCCATCCGCGAGATTCGCATCAACCAGAATCCGTTCTCGGCTGAGTTCGACCGGCTGGGTTACGGGCGTATCGAGATTCTCACCAAGCCGGGCACCGACAAGCTGCACGGACAGGCTTTTATCCAGGGCAACGATAAGCCCTTCAACACCGGCAACCCGTTCACGAGCACGGTTCCCGCCTATTACAGCTACCAGATGAATGGAACGGTGAGCGGCGCGATTTCAAAGACTGCTTCGTTCTTCCTGAGCGGCGAGCGCCGCGACCAGCAGAGTGTGAACACGTGGCAAATTCCAGATGCTGTTTTGCCCGCAGGCCCCGGCTTGCCCACCAACTGTGTAGGAGCAGGGTCGTTTCTGGATTGCCCCAGCTACGGCGTCAGCCTTTTGAGTCCGCACATCCGCAACAACGCTTCGGCGCGCATCGATTGGCAGTTGGGCGCGAAGAACACGTTCACGGTGCGGTATGGTTTCTGGTCGGAAGACGAGCACGGCAATCTCAACTCTGGATCGCTGGCCACTGCCTCGACTCATGAGTCGAACTCCGACCATACCGTGCAGATGAGCAACGCAACCATCATCAACGATCATTTGGTGACGGAGAATCGTTTCCAGTATGAGCGGCACAATGAGAATCATTACCCCGATTCGCCCGATCGCACCATCACCGTGCAGGGGGACTTCACCGGCGGCGGCTTCTCAGGGCAAGAGAGCCAGGACCACACCACCCAGCTTGAGTTCCAGAACCTGACTACGCTGAGCCACGGGGCCCATGCCATCAAGTTGGGAACCCGGATGCGCGATACGCGGGATGCGAACCTGACGACTTCGGGATTCAAAGGCACGTTCAACTTCGACAACTACGAGAGTTACCTGGCCATGGCGAACGGTCTCATGACGGACAACTTCGCTGACCTGGTGAAGAAGGGCTACGGGCCCGCTTCGGCGAGCTACACGACCGGAAACGAATCGGCGATCGGCAATATGTTCGACATCGCGCTGTTCGCTCAAGACGACTGGAAGGTCAACACGCGGCTCACACTCTCAGGCGGCATGCGCTGGGAGGCTCAGAACCACATCTCCGATCACAACGACTGGGGGCCTCGCGCCTCGTTCGCTTACGCTCTTGACGGCAAGAACGGCAAGAAGACCAAGACAGTGGTACGCGGCGGATATGGATTCTTCTTCGACCGCCTGGGTTCCGGCAACCTGCTCACCATCAACCGCGCGAATGTCCAGAACCAGATTGTCCTTAACAACCCGACATGCACTAACTCCGCAACTACCCTGGATGCTATCGACCTAAACAAGATCGATCCGACCAACTGCACAAGCACCGGCAGTTCAACCAGCAGTGCATCAACGCCCATCAAGTACGAGGTCGCTCCCCGTTATCACGCTCCAACCACGGAGCAGCTTGGCGCCAGCCTGGAGCGGCAAATGTTCACGGGCACAAGCGCTACGCTAACCTACTTGCACTCCTATGGGGTGCATCAACTGGTGACCCGCAACGCCAATCAGGCGATCGGCGGAACTCCGCAGACCAACTCGGGCGGCTACTTGTATGAATATTACCCCGAAGCGGTCTTCAAGCAGAACCAACTGATCGCCAGCGTCAATTCCAAGGTGACCAAGAACCTGAGCTTCGTAGGGTTTTACACGCTCTCGTTTGCCAATGGAAACAACAACGGACCCGCATCGAATGCTTATGACCTCGATCAGAACTATGGGCGCGCCGGATTTGTGACCCGGAACTCTCTCTTCATGATGGGAAGCTACAGCGGTCCCTGGGGAATTCGCTTCAATCCGTTCATGATTGCCCAGGCCGGGCGGCCGTATAACATCACGCTGGCAACTGACCCGTTGAACAACTTGTTCAATCAGCGACCCGGCTATGCTTCGGCGGCAGCCTGCACCGGCACTTCCGCCCAATATATCCAAACTCAATTTGGCTGCCTCGACACCCAGCCATCTGGCAGCGAGGCGATCCTCCCGGTGAACCTCGGCAGCGGCCCCGCGGCGGTGGCAGTAAACATGCGCATCAGCCGCGGGTTTGGAATTGGCCCCAAGCTTGCTTCCGCAAGCAACCAGGACAACGGGGGCGGCCCGCCCCCGGGTGGTCCTCCTCCGGGAGGCGGTGGTCCTGGTGGCGGAGGTCGTGGCGGCGGCGGTGGTGGTGGATTTGGCCCAGGCGGGTTCGGCATGGGCGGAGGCGGCCGTGGGATGGGCGGCGGCAGTGGCACAGGCCGCAAGTATTCGCTCACCTTCAGCGCGCAAGCGTTGAATCTGTTCAACGACGTCAGCTATGGGCAGCCGATGGGAACCGTCATTCCCACCCAAAATCCCGTCACAGGACAATACGGCCCCGGCGACAAGTTTGGGGCATCCACAAACCTGGCAGGCGGAATCTTCTCGCAAGGTTCGGCTGTGCGGCGCGTCTTTGTGCAGGCTGTGTTCTCGTTCTGAGGGTGTGCTCAAGCAAATCGCGGGCCGGAGCGAGATGCTCCGGCCCGCGATGTTTTACTTTGCAGCCGCCACTGTCGCGGGCTGACTATTTATGGCGAAGGCATCGGTGAGCGAGATGACCTTCAGTTGCGCCTTGATTGCATCGAGGGTGGCTGAGCTGGTTGCCGTGATCTCGACGGTCTCTCCCGGCATGATGTCGAAGTAGTTGTCGGAGACCTTTACGTCGAGATCGCCAAAGGTGAGATAGACGCTGCGCGCCAGCACCGGCGAACCTATTCGAATCTTATAGCTGCCCTGCGCGCCCGTTGTCTCCACCTTCAGTTGAGCAGGTTTCAGGTGAATCTCCTTCACCGGCGCCAGGTAAGCAAGGTTGCGAGAGATTTGCTTACCGTTCATTGCAAAATCTGTTGCCCCGCCAGTTTGGAGATCGGCGACCACAAACACGCGCGACGTATTCGCCGCGCCCGCGTCGGCGAGTTTTTTGAGAGGCCAGTCGAGATAGTCCTTGCTGGCGAGCGGCGCAACGTCTACAGGTTGCGATTCCTCAAGCAGAACATTCCCGTCGAAGTCCATCAGGCGCACCCGCAGCGTGGCCGGCGTGACCACGGTCTTGTCGCTGACGATATACACCTTCAGCGATCCGTCTTCAACATGCGGCGAAACCAGGATGGGCGCATAGAAGCGGCGCGCATAGTATTGCAGCGCCTTCCAGCGGCCGTAGTAGTCGATCGATGACCACGAGGCCACCGGCCAGCAGTCGTTCAACTGCCAGAAGATGGAGCCCATGGTCTCAGGACGGCTGCGGCGGAAGTGCTCCGCGCCGATCTTGATGCCTTCGGCCTGCAGCACCTGGCTCACATACAGGAAGCTGGCGAAGTCTTTGGGCTCGGAATAGTCCTTGAGCAGATAGTCGTGGATGATCGAATTGCCTTCGTTGTTCTTCTGGTGGGCCAGCATCACGGGCGTAAAGATCCCGGTGCGATCCTCCGGTGTGGTGAATGCTTCGATCGTTTTCATCTCGGGGAACGACTGAAATCCATATTCCGTGACAAAGCGCGCATGATGCGTCTCATAGGTCGAAAAAGGCACACGCCCGTGCCACACATCCCAGATGTGGGCGTCGCCGCTTTGATAGTGGTCACTCAGCGGCTCGTAGTCGGCGCTGGGCGAACTGGGCCAATAGGGAGTCTCGGGATCGAGCCGCGCAACAACTCTGGGCAGAATGCCGCTGAATTCGGTCAGGTAATCCTGCCAGATCAGCAGTCGTACATCTGGCGGCAGTGTGGGACGCGGTCCCCAACTAAAGGCCGCCTCCGTCTCATTGTTGCCGCTCCAGAGCACGATGCTGGGGTGGTTGCGGAGCCGCCGCACCTGGTCCTCTGCTTCGGCCTGGATATTGAGCTTGAAGGCATAGGTACCAGGCTGCCAGTCGTTGCCAAACTGGAAGTCCTGCCAGATCATGATGCCCAGCTCGTCGCAGATGGAGTAGAACTCCTCGGTCTCGTAATAGCCGCCGCCCCAGTGACGGATCGTGTTCATATTGGCGTCGCGGGCCGATTCGAGAATGCGCCGGTAGTCGGCCGTTGTGACGCGATTGGGAAAGCTGTCGAATGGAATCACGTCTGCGCCCTTGGCGAAGACCGGAATGCCGTTCACGACCAGCTCAAAGGAGCGGCCCCACTTGTCCAACTCGCGGTGAAGCACGATAGTCCGCAGCCCTACCTTGGCCTTGCGCTCATCGGCCGGCTGGACGCCGGTGCTCACCTGGGCTGTGAACTCATACAAAGGCTGATCGCCGTAGCCGGCGGGGTACCACAACTTCGGCTGGCGAATCTCAACCGGGAGAACGATTACGTTGCGTCCCGCATGGAGGCTGGCGACGGTTCGAAGCGTCACCGGCTTGCCGTCGTCCGCGTATTGCACGCTCACCTTCGCCGAGCCGGCAGTGGCGGCCTCAACCTCGACCTCCGCGCTGGCGTGCGCCACATCCTTGCTTACATCGCGCTGGCGAATCGCAAAGTCGGCGATGCGGACCTTGTCCCATGCCTCCAGCCGCACCGGCCGCCATATCCCGCTGGTGACAAACTTTGGCCCCCAGTCCCAGCCGAACTCATAGGCCGCCTTGCGGACATAGGTCTTGTCCGCGGTCATCGACTTCAGCCGGAAAGCGTCGCCCGCTGCCACCTCTTGCGCGGCCTTGATGGGAGACGGAAAGACCACCCGAAGCAGGTTCTTGCCTGGATGCAAGTGCCCCTTTACCGGCACACGCCAAATGCGGAACATATTGTCCGCGGCCAGCACCTGAACGCCGTTCAAATAGACTTGTGAAACCGCATCGAGCCCGTCGAAGATAAGATCGACATTGGAACGCGCCATCAAGGATGGGCTTGCGTCGAAGTTCAGGCGGTATTCGAAGCTCTCGTTCTCAATCCATTGCAGCTTGGCTTCGTTATCGCGGAAGAAGGGATCGTCGATCTTCTTGTTGGCGAGCAGATCCAGATGAACGTCGCCGGGGACAGTGGCCGGCAGCCAGCCTGTCTCCGCGTCCTGCGCTCCTGCCGCAACCTGCCGGAACTGCCAGCCGCGATCAAGCTTGAGTACCTCATTCTGCGCGAGTTTCCCCTGGGCCTGCGCCGCTCCGTTACCGCTCCCCATCGCCGCCACTCCCAAAACGCACCAAACCGCTCCCAAAGCTATTGCTTTCTTCATGCCACTCTCCAAAAGGCCTTCAGCTGATTCCATTTTTCGACTATCAAAGATTGACTTTAGAATCCGCCGATAAGGGTATCACGATGGCACTGAGCCAGGCGCTGAGCGAGTGGTTCGGTAAAGGGCAAATACATCCCGGTCTCTCATCGATCCCTCGATAAAGCAGAAGCGGCGTCTCCATTGCTTACGCTTTGCGATAACAGCCCTCTGCATCGAACCGCAATTGAAAGTCGGGAACGCCGGCGAGATCGAGATGATCTTGTCACTGGAACCCCTGGCGGCTTGCCGTCCAGGAATCGATCGAATCGGGGATACTGGGGATCTATGCCGGGAAGAGAGATTCCGAAGTGTGCGGAACGGTGATCAGCCGTGGCCGGCGCCGTTGTGCCCGAGGAACCGGCGATGCGAGTTGACTGGCAAGCTCGCGCAGTTCCGCCCGGGCGTGGCCAATTACCGATGCGGCAACATCGAGGCGCTGCTGCGCGGAACTGGCGGCCACGAGCGGTAGACGGGATTGAGCGTCCTGTTGCGAATCGAGCTGCGGATCGCATTGCGGATCGGGGTTAGCGGATACCAATGCGGCTGCCTGCGCCACCTGCTGCGGAACTCTCTGAGAGCCAAGGCGCCTGTTTGCCTGGCCAAGAACCTGGCGAGCGCCAGCCAGCGTGTAACCCTCGCCGTGAACCAGGGTCTTGATTTCCAGCACCATCTCGACGTCGCGCCGGCGGTAAAGCCGCTGTCCAGTCCCACTCTTGTTGGGTTTGAGCTGAGGAAACTCCGTCTCCCAAAACCTGAGAACGTAGGTCTCAAGGCCGCAGATCCGTGCGACATCGCCAATTTTGAAGTACAGACGATCAGGGATCGCCGTTGGCAGGTTGAAGGCGCGCTTCTGGGAAAGTTGCGTGGCCATAGCAAAGACGAGGAGGACACCGCTATCGGAATAGAATCCTCACTCTAAAAGAAGTATAGGCCACAGATTGCACCATTTGTGAAGCAGAATCTGCGATGGCACGATCTCTTCTGAGGATAACAGGGTGCAAATCAGCGAAATGGGTTCCTGCGGGCGCTCTCGCGGAAACATTCGGGCGTTCAACCCCGGCGCAAGGGCTTCTGCATCGGCACCACCTGCACGCTGACATCGCGAACCTCGGAGAGAAAGCGATTCAGCACCGAGCCGCGAAACAGGATATCCCATCGCGAGCGAGCCGACTGGCCGAAGATTACATGCGAGATGCTCTCCTGCTGCGCAAAGCGGATGAGCGCATCGGAGACGTTGCGGTCGGTGAGCGAGACCACCTTGGCGCCCAAATCGCGGGCCATGCGCTGGTATTCCTCGATGCGGTGGTGGGCCTCGGGGTCGCCGTGGCCTTTATCGTCGTCGGGACGGGTGACGTAAACGGCGTACCAGTTGGTGGCCAGGCGGCCAGCCACGCGCGAGCCAACGCGCAACAGCCGTTCGGTGCCGGGCCGGGTGCTCAGGCAGACCATTACCTTTTCCGGTATTGGGGCCTGTTCCAATCCCTGGGTGCGGCGGTATTCCGATGCGCGGCTGCTCACCTGCTCGGCGGTGGTGCGCAGGGACAACTCGCGCAGCATGTTCAGATTGCCCTTGCGGAAAAAGTTGGCGAGCGACTGCTCAATCTTTTCCGCGGCGTAGATTTTTCCCTGGCGCAGGCGCGAACGCAGTTCCTCCACCGTGATGTCGATGTTGACCACTTCGTTGGCGCGCTTGAGAAAGTTGTCGGGGATGGTCTCTCGGATAACGGTGTTGGCGGACCGGTTTACGGCGTCGTTCAAGGTCTCAAGGTGCTGGATGTTTACCGCAGCCATCACATTGATGCCCGCGTCCAGCAGTTCCAGCACATCCTCATAGCGCTTTTTGTTTTTGCTGCCGGGCACGTTGGTGTGGGCCAGTTCGTCCACCACCACGGTGGTCGGATGGCGGGCCACAATGGCGTCCACATCCATCTCTTTCAGATTGACGCCGCGATAGGCAATCACGCGCTGGGGCACGATCTCAAGGTCGCGAATCCGGGCCTCGGTATCCTTGCGTCCATGGCTCTCCACCAGGCCAATCACCACATCCACGGCCTGTTGGTGCTTCATCATGTAGGCGTCATTGAGCATGTGGTAGGTCTTGCCCACCCCTGGCGCCGCCCCAATGTAGACGCGCAACTTGGCGAGTTCCGGTCTTTTTTCGAGAAGAATCTCTGCCATGGCTCAGCCCACCTCCACGGGATGACGGATCGCTTCCACCGCCGCCACGGGAAGGGTAAACCTGAAAGTAGTTCCCGCGCCCAGCCTGCTCTCGACGGCGATCTGGCCGCCCAGCGACTCGACCAGCCGGCGAACCAAAGCCAAACCCAGCCCCGAGCCGCTCTCAGAGAATGGATTGAAGCGGTCGAAGATGTTGCTCAGGCGCTCCGCCTCAATGCCGCGGCCGGTGTCGCGCACCGTGAACTGCACAAAGTCTTTGATCTCTTCGGCGGCCAGCAGGATCTCTCCCTCGTCCGGGGTGTAGCGAATTGCATTCGACAAGAGGTTGTCCAGAATGGAGCGCAAAGCGCGCCGATCGGCGGTCACCGCGGCTAGATCGGCATAGGCTCGAATCTCCACGCGGAGGCGCTTCTGGGTGGCCTCGTCGCAAAAACGATCGCGGGCCTCGCCCAGGGCTGCAAACGGGCGAAGCCGCTCGGGCTTCAACTCGCGCTTGCCGGTGTCCAATTCCGCCACTTCGATCAAGTCGCTCATCAGATCGTCCAGCTTCTCCGATTCGTGGCCGGCCTCGGCCACCAGTTGAGCCTGTAGCGGGCGCAACTCCCCGCCAAAGCCCTGGGCCAGGGCATACAGGCCGCGACGCAACTGTAGCAGCGGATCGCGCAGCTTGCGGCTGGCTACCGTAATGAACTGCGTCTTGAATCGGTCGGTGTCTTGCAGGCTGGTGACGTCTTCAAGGGTGGTCACCGTGCCCAGCAGGCGGCCTTCTGAATCGCGCATGGGCGTGGTGCGCAAGCGATAGCTGCATTCCCGGTTGCCGATGCGCATGGGCAGCATGGCCGCATCGTCCTCCGCAGCCACCGCTTTCTGCATGGAGACGGCATCGCGAATCGCACTCAGAATCTTGTCGCCACCAGGGGCTTTTGCCAGCGCCATGCGGTCGGTGGCGGCGTCCCCCAACAACTCCGCCGCGGCCTGGTTCACCTTCAGCACGTGCCCCTTGCCGTCGGTCACGATGATCGGCTCAAAGATCGATTGCAGCACGGCGTCTGAGAGTTGATACTCCATTTGCCGGCGTCCTGCCTCGGAGTCGCGCAGCTCCCGCAGCCTTACCGCCAAACGGTTCAACTCGGTGGCAAGCAGGCCGAAGTCATCGCGGCTGCTCCACTCCACGCGGTGTTCCAGATTGCCTTGCGCAATTCTGCGGGCATCCCGGGCTAACATGCGGATAGGACGCAGCACAAAATAAACAGTCCCCAGCTCGACAACCAACGCAGCCAGCATAAAGCCATAAGCGAGCATGGATTGCCCCGACGCCTCCAATGCGCGGTGGGTCAGAGCCACCAGCCCCACCGTAAGGCCGGCCAGCAGCACACAACCGAGAATCAATCGCTGAGAGAGGTTTAGCATGAACCGGTCTCCGCGCCGGCGAGAAATTGTGCAGGGTGTTTGAAGTTTAGCCGACGCCGCCTGCCCACACAAAGGCCAATGGGATCATCCGGCTTCTCTTACCCTAATCGATACAGGCCTTTGAGGCAACCCATGGATTTCTGCTCAATAGGTGAAGCCGCGAACTGCGGGGCCTTCGCAGTGCAGCTTCGCATTTTGTCGGAAAACTGCGCAAGGATGTCTCTCGGGCAGCAGGATTCCCGTAGATAATAGATAGCAACAACCCAAGCAATCCGGGTGAGAAAGAGAGACCCGATGAAGTTTCGTGTCTATGGCACAGTTGCAGCCATGGTGGCGGTGTGCCTTGTTCAAGCCTTTGGACAAGCAAGCGAAGCAAAGACGGCGGTAAAGAAACCAGCGGTGCAAAAGAAGGCTAAGACGCCGCCTTCTCCCACGGTCGCAGAGCAGATTCGGGCGCTGCGCCAGGAGCTGGAAACTCAGGCAAGCCAGATTGAAAGCCTAAAGGCCGGCATGGCCGAAAAAGACGAGCAACTGAAGAAAGCCGCGCAATCTGCCGCCGACGCTCAGGCCGCGGCTTCCAGGGCTGAGGCCGCAGCCTCGGCGCAGCAGTTGACACTCGGTGAAAACTCGGCCGCAGTTTCTTTGCTCCAGTCGGCGGTTACCGGTTTGAAGACCAGCCAGGCAACTCTCGCTACAGTTGTCTCCAACGACACAGCGGAGATCAAGAAGGCGATCGACAGCCCCGGCGTGCTGCACTACAAGGGCATCGCATTGACGCCCGGCGGCTTTCTGGAGGGCGACACCGTGTATCGCACACACGCCACTGGCGGCAACATCGCCACTGCCTTCGGCGCAATTCCTTACGAACATGCCGATTCTTATTCGATGAGCGAATTCTATGGCTCGGCAAGCGCGTCGCGCTTTTCCCTGATGACGGAGGGCAAACTCAAGTGGGGAACGCTGCGCGGCTACTATGAAGGCGACTTCATTGGTGTCGGCGCCAGTTCCAGCAACACCCAGTCCAATAGTTACCTGTT
>Ga0182013_10006420_pt1 | contig 13339 bp, 11 predicted proteins | sample 612S2MmetaG_FD_120487 | JGI IMG/M metagenome (GOLD analysis project Ga0182013, IMG submission 120487) | Permafrost microbial communities from Stordalen Mire, Sweden - 612S2M metaG | ecosystem: Environmental > Terrestrial > Soil > Wetlands > Permafrost | place: Sweden: Stordalen | collected... | reverse complement strand
TTCGTTCGAGGAGCTCAAGGACCGGATCGGCGACGGCAAGGCGCCCGGCACCCGCAGCCTGCGGCGCTATTTGGCACTTTTGTCGGAAGCCGGCTTTCCGTGGTATTTCGACCGCGGCAGCGGAACGTATCGCTTCGCCGACGGGTACAGCCTGCGCCGGCTCAACCTCACGCAGCGCGAGCTGCTCGGGCTGGTGACGCTCAAGCGGCTGGGGTCTTCGCTGGGCGGAACCCTGGCGAGCTACATCGACGAAACGACGACGAAGCTGTTGGCTTCGAGCGACCGCCGCGCGTCGAATGCCGTCGATGCGTCATCGTTCGCCATCCGGCTCGACGCGGTCGCGCTCACCGCGGACGTCGAGCGGGTGTTCGAGACCCTGCAGCGCGCCGAACGGACGCGCCGCCGGTTGACCTTCGCGTACGTCGACAAACGCGGCGCCCGGACCACGCGCCGCGTCGACCCGTACGGCTTCATCGTCTCATCGGGCCGGATCTATTTGGTCGGCTTCGACCACACGCGCAACGACATGCGGGTCTTCGCCGTCGACAACGTCGCCGATCCGGACGTCTCGCCGCAAACGTTCGAGCGGCCGGCCGATTTCAATCTCGACGCGTACGGCGCGAACTCGGTCAGCGGCGTCTGGCACGGCGACACCCTCACCGACGTAACCGTCCGGTTTTCGCCGGTGGTCGCCAAGGCCGCGGCGGCCGCCAATGTCGCCCGGGAAAAGCGGCTCGCACGCCGCGACGACGGCGGCGTCGACATCACGTATCGGGTCAGCGACCCGCTGGAGATCGTGCGCTGGTCGCTGGGGTGGGGTGCCGAGGCCGAGGTCGTCGCTCCCGAGTCGGCCCGGGCCAGTGCGCGGGACATCGCGCGCCGTATCGTGAGCCGCTACGGGTAAAGGATTTCCCAAGATCGACAGGCACCACGCGGTCGATTGAAGTAAAGCTCCCGGGCAACTCGTTTGCGCCTGTTAGGCGCCGCGAGGCAAACCGTTTCGCTCTGAGGGAGAAAGAGCTTTGATTGGCATTCATTTTGGCAAGCCGCCGCGGCTAGCGGCGGCCGCCGTCGCCGGTGTGTTGGCGCTCAGCTTGTCGGCCACCGTGTCGCAACCCAGCTCGGCCGCCGGCTGGAACCTCAAGGACGCCGCCGCGCCGTACAAGGGCACGACGATCAACGTCGTCGTGCTCGATCGGCCGAGTTACACCGCCGAGAAAGCGCTCATTCCGGAATTCGAAAAGGAAACCGGAATCACCGTCAAGACGACGACCTATCCGTATGAGAGCGCGCTCAAGGCCGAGACGCTCAATTTCGTCTCGAACAGCAATCAGTACGACGGCATCCTCGCCGACCTGATTTGGACCGGCACGTTCGCCAACTCGAAGTGGGTCGTGCCGCTTACGACGTTCACGGGCAATCCCAAGCTGGCCGATCCGGCGCTCGACCTCAACGATTTCTTCCCGGTCTGGCTGGATGCGTTCAAGTGGGACGGCACCTTGTACGGCCTGCCGTGGGACTCGTATTCGGGCCTGCTCTATTACAACAAATGCATGCTGCAAAAGGCCGGCTTCACCAGCCCGCCGACGACCTGGGATCAGCTGCTCACCAAATATGCGCCGAAGCTGACGAACAAGAGCACGGGCGTGTACGCGTATGCGCTGCAATCGCTGCGCGGTGAAACGCAGACGGCCGACTCGTTCAGCCGCTTCCTGTGGGATTTCGGCGGCAGCTGGTACGACCCCAAGACGTACGTTCCGCAGCTGGCATCGGCGGGCGCGGTCAAGGGCATGGAATTCCGGGCCAAATTGGCGCCGTACATGCCGCCGGGGATCGTCAGCGACGACCACGCACAGGTCGTGCAGCTGATGGCGCAAGGCAAAGTTGCCATGATCACCGAGTGGTCGTCGTTCTACACCACCCTCAATGACCCGGCGACCTCGAAGATTCGTGAATGTCTCGCGGTCGGCAATGAGCCCGCCGGTCCGGCGGCCGCCGATCCGGCCTTCGGCGGCTTCGCCTACATGGTGAGCGCGCAATCGCCGCAAGCCAAACAGGAAGCGACCTACCTGTTCGTTCAATGGCTCACGTCCAAGGCCGTGGCGCCGGAGCTCATCAACAAAGGCGCAGTCGTCGCGCGCAAGGGCGCGGACACCGCCCCGGCCATGATGAGCAAATATCCGTATCTCAAGCCGATGGTCGCGCAGTGGGGCCACTCCAATCCGGATTGGCGCCCGCGAATCCCGCAGTACCCGCAGATGTCGGAAGTGGTCGCGAACTACGGCTCGCAGATCCAGCAGGGATCGCTCGGCATCCAGCCGGGATTGCAGAAGATCAACGACGAGATCAAAGCTATCCTCACCCAAGGCGGATACCTCAAGTAAGGTCAACGTAGAAGACACGTGCTCGCTGAACAACGAACGGTCCAAGCGGCGCTGACCGTGCCCGCCGTCAACCCTAACCGGCGACGGGCACTCACGCCCTGGTTTTTCCTCTTGCCGGGCATCGTCGTGCTGCTCGCGGTCGGCATCTACCCAGTGATCTATGCGTTGTGGGCCTCGTTCCACAAAGTAGATCTGGCGATGCTCGCCGCGGGCACGCCGTTCAACGGCGGCCAAAACTACATTTTGGCGTTTTTCAATTCGTTGTTCACGGGCGCAGTGGAGAGGTCGCTGGTTTTTCTGGCGATCTCAATGCCGCTCGAGCTGGGCATCGGCGTGCTGCTCGCACTGTATTTGCACGGCACGCTGTTTCCGAAACTGCTCGGCGTCGTGCGCGTGATCCTCGTCATCCCGATGGCGATGACGCCGGTCGTCGTCGGACTGATCGGGACGCTGGTCTTCAACAATCAGTTCGGGCTGGTCAACTACATCATCGGCGTCGCGGGCGTGCCGCCCGTCGATTGGCTCGGGAATTCGCTCATGGCCTTCGTGGCCACGTTGGCGCTGCAGATTTGGCAGTGGACGCCGTTCGTCACCCTGATCCTCGTTGCCAGTCTCTCGACCGTGCCGCCGGAGATCGAGGAGGCGACGGTGCTCGAGACCGATAGCTGGCTCAAGCGCTTGCAATACGTGCAGCTGCCGTACCTGTTGCCCGGCATCACCGCGGCACTGATCTTCCAAACCGCCTGGATCGTAAAGTTGTTCGACATGGTGTACACGCTCACGGGCGGCGGTCCCGGGGTTTCGACCGAGCTGGTCAGCATCTATATCGAGCGCAACGCGTTCCGGGCTTTCGATATCGGCACGGCCGCGGCGCAGTCCGTTATTCTGCTGATCCTCACGATCATGCTGTCGAACTTGTACATTCGCTATTTTTACCGGGAGGCCGAAGCATGAACGCGCGCGCTGTTGCCGCGGTGCCCGTCGTGGTCATCGGCCTGCTCATCATCATCGTCGCCCTGTTTCCGGTGTATTGGATGATGGCGGCGTCGGTCAAGACCGACAATCAAATTTTCGCCATTCCGCCGGTGTGGGTATTCCAGCCGACGTTCGAGCACTACCGGCACGTGCTCGCCGATCTCGGCATGGCGTCGGCGCTCTTGCACTCGCTCGGCGTCGGCCTTGCGACGACGGCGTTGGCGATCGTCCTAGGCGTGCCGGCCGGCTATGCGATCGGGCGGTTTCGCTTCAAATGGCGGCGCGACGTCTGGTTTTGGTTCATCAGCAACTACATGATGATCCCGGTCATTTTGATCATCCCGTACTTCCTGATCGCGCGCACCCTGCACCTGATCAATTCGCCGGTCATGCTCGTGCTCGCGTATCAAACCTTCGCGGTCCCGCTGGTGGTGTGGCTGACCGCCGACCAATTCAGTTCGGTCCCCAAAGCGCTCGACGAAGCGGCGATGATCGACGGCGCCGGCGAAGCGACGATCTTCTTTCGCATCATGGTTCCGTTGGCGGTCCCGGGCATCGCCGTGGCTGCGATCCTCTCGATGATCTTCTCGTGGAACGAACTGCTGTACGCGATGATTCTCACGCCCAGCGACGAGACGCGCACCGCTCCGGTGACGGCGCTGTCGTTCTTGGGCGGCTATGCGATTCCGTGGGGCGATCTCATGGCGGCGGGCTCGCTCATCGTGCTGCCGGTCATCGTCTTCGCCGTGCTCGTTTCGCGCTATCTGGTTCGCGGACTCACCCTCGGCGCGGTCAAATAGTGCTGCGGAACTTTGCCGGGCGCTGCGCCGCGGAGCTTGCGTTCGCGGCGTTCATGGTGTCGGCGGCCGTCATGGCCCCGGCCGCGGTCCCGACCGGCGCGACGGTCGACGGCGTGCGCTGTGACCCCGCCGAGGGCGTCACGCTGCACATCCACGCGCATCTCACCATCCTCGATCACGGCAAGCCGGTCGGCGTTCCCGAAGATGTCGGCCGGCCGCTCGCGGGCCAATGCTTCTACTGGCTGCACACGCACACGCCCGATGGGATCATCCACATCGAATCTCCGTCGGCGCGCGAGTTCACGCTGGGCCAATTCTTCGACATCTGGGGTCAACCGCTGACCACGCATGACGTCGCAGGCGCCAAAACACGGCCTGGGGAGACGGTCAAGGTGTACGTCGACGGCCGGCCGTACACCGGCAATCCGCGCACGATCGAGTTCGCCCAGAACCTCGACGTGGCATTCGTCGTCGGCCCGCCGTATGCAAAACCGCCGCCGTTCACCGGCTGGGGCAATCTGTAGCGCCTCAGGATCCAAGCTCCGCGGCGACCGAGCGTCCTGCCGCCACGCCTGACGCTCAGCCGAAAGCGCGCTCCGCTTCTCACGGTCGGCTTGAAAAAGGCAGCGCAGCACGACGGCGATCTCGTAGCTCTTGTGAAGCGCGAACAGCAGCGTGATCGTAGACCGTGGCCAGTTTCGAGCAATTCGATGCCGGGTTCGCGCGTTCACCGGCAGATCTTCGAGCGGCCGATCCACGCCTCTACGCTATTGACGTATACGTCGATAAGGTATAGGATTGAGTCAGCGGCGTTCAGCTTCGGACTATCGGGACGACGAGTTCGAGTGGGTGATCGCGAAAAGCCTCGACCGAATGAGGCGGAGCGGCTTCGATTTTCATGCCGCGAAACGGATATTTGAGTCGAATCGATACGTCGAGCGACACGACGAAACGCATTCCACCAACGAAGAAGACTACGTGATCGCCACCGGAATGCTCGGCCCCACGTTTATTAGCGTCGTGTATGTCGAGCGCGGCGCGCGAAAACGTATCGTCAGCGCATTCGAGTCCGACGAGGATGACATCGCAGATTATATGACGACGTATGCAATCCAAGGGTGACAGTGACGACCCGCATATCGATTGGTCGCGGTTGGGCAAAAAGTCGCGCGCAAAGATCAACGCGGAAGCCGCGGTAGAGAAAGCCGAACTGGGATTAGTCGGGAGACGGAAGCATCTGACGGCGCACGTCAACGGCAAGCGTTACGAGATCAGGGCCCCGGACGTTCGAGCGATCCGTCGACATTTAGGCTTGACGCAAGAGGCATTTGCCGGTCGTTTTCACCTGAGCTTGCGGACCGTACAACAATGGGAACAGCGGCGAGCCTTGCCGGATGTGCCCGCTCGAATCTTACTCAAGGCGATCGAGTTGGCTCCCGACGTCATCGCGCGAGCCGCCTCCGAAGTCGGGCGTGAATTGAGCGGGTGAAATTCGGCGCTCGCCGCGTTCCCTGGTACCCTTCTAAGGAAGTACGTGCAGCTTTCGAACTCCAGCTTGAACGATCGTTCCTCAGGCGCAAGAAAAGCGAAAACCTTTTCGGCTATTTCGCGCGACGATGCATCAACCCCGAGAAGATGTCTGCTGCCGATTTCCGTTCGCCCCGCGCTCGTTTTGTCGCCGGCGGCTTTTAATGATGCTTTTGGACTTGCTTATGTCGCGCCCATCACCACGAAGCCGCGGGGGCACGCGTTCGAAATACCGCTGGCCGCAAACTCACGCGCGAAGGGCGTGGTAATGGTGCATGAACTGAAGTCGCTCGATTGGCGGGCGCGGCATGCGCGAGTTACGGGAAAAGTCTCAGCGCCGATCGTTGCCGCGGCGGTCGAGATTGTCAAAGACATTTGCGAAGGCGAGTGAGAGACACACCGATAGCGAACGCTTAGGTTACCGGAACGAACGGCGTCGTCGGAGCTTTTGTGGCCGGCCGGTCTTGCGCGAAGGCGCGTTTCTTGCGGTCCATGAGTTGCCAGACCATCGGCGTGAAGATCAGCTCCATCGCGAGCGCCATTTTTCCGCCCGGGCACACGATCGTGTTCGGGCGCGACATGAACGAGTCGTGGAGCATGGCGAGCAGATACGGGAAGTCGATCCCGCTGGGGTCTTTGAAAGCGATCACCAAGAGGCTCTCGTCGAACGTGGGGACTGAATGCGCGATGAACGGATCGGAAGTATCGACGGCCGGCACGCGCTGAAAGTTGATGTGCGTGTTGGTGAATTGCGGGCAGATATAGTTGACGTAGTCGGGCATGCGGCGCAGAATCGTGTCGACCACCGCCTCGTGCGTATAGCCGCGAACGATTTTGTCGCGGTGGAGTTTTTGAATCCACTCGAGGTTCAAGATCGGCACGACCCCGACGAGCAGATCGACGTGGCGTGCGACATTGACGGACTCGGTCATGACACCGCCGTGGAGGCCCCGGTAGAAGAGCAGATCGGTGCCCGTCGGCGTGGGTTCCCACGGCGTAAACGTGCCGGCTTCTTGCCCGTAAGCGTCGGCCTCCGCTCGTTCGTGCAGATACTTGCGAACGAACCCCGCACCGGTTTCGCCGTAGCCGGAAAACAGTGCCTCCAGATCCTCGAGCAGGTTGGCCTCGGCGCCGAAGTGGCTGAACGCCATGTTTCCGGCGGCCTGCGCCTCGGCCATCTTGCGCCGCATCTCCGCGCGGTCGTAGCGATGAAACGCTTCACCCTCGACAAAGGCGGCGTCGATCCGTTCCGAACGGAAGATTTCCTCGAACGTCGCCTTAGCCGTTGGCGTGCCGGAGCCTGATGATCCGGTGATCGCAATGACCGGGTGCTTTGCCGACATTAGTCTCCCCTTACATTGACGATAAACGACGTCTGCCAGCGTGACGTTCGGCCCGTTGCACGAGCATACATTCCACTCAATCGTCCAGACGCGTCGCTCGACGATTGGACGAACGCACAGATTTCACCGAAGCCCGCTCCGTGGTGCGTGCGACTGTCCGGCAGCACTATCCGACATAACGGCTCGTCGACGGAGCACGCGCGCGTAGAAATCCGCGCTGCGCGGCTGCGTTTTTCGTACGATCGGCTGATGCCCGGCGCAACGTCTCCATAGCGGCCTCGGCGCGACCACCGCGGCGGACGGCAGCCCCGCGGCCCGCAGCACAAATGCGTTTCCTAAACGCCGCGCTGAGCTTCGAGCACCGCGGCGTACGCCGCTTCGATATTATCGACAAAGAAGCCGTCGCGCGAGGTGAGCCACACGTTCTGGACACTGCGCTCGCTCTGCGCCGTCCGAAATCCGAGCGTTCCCGAGCCGTCGGGTGCACGCTGGATCTGTACGGCGCCCAGGGACGGACCGGCGAAACGCCGCACGGTGCGAAAGACGCCGATCGTCTCGACGTAGGCGGCGCGATCGGTTACCGCGTAGCGGGTGCGGGCACGCACGTAGGCGTCCGCCACGAATCGGCCGGCCATCACGTAGATGCCGATGCAGACGAAGGGGACACCCCACAGACGAAAGAGCAGCGGCGCGTCGCTCGCAATGACGCCGTTTTCCCAAAACAGCGCGAACCCGCACCACAACACAGAGAGCGGAACCGCATAAACATCGCTGGCGCGAAAGCGTATCCCCGTCGGCGGTGCTCCCGACCAGCGGACCGTTTCGCCCGCTGGAATAGCGGGCCATTTCGGTTCTGCAACGGAGGTTGACGGTGTCGGCCGATACACGTCAGGGCACGAATTCGTAGCCGGCGAGGTGGAGAAACGAGCCGCCCTCTTTCGCGTTCGCCGTTCCGGGCGCGAAGGCGATCGTATGCGGTCCGGCGTGCGGCCGGCGCCAACCGAGCAGCACGGAATTGGGCAGCCGATGCCCGCTCGACGACTTGTTTTGCCAAATGCCGGTTTGGTTGAACGTTTCGCTGCCGTCGATGAAAACGCGCGCGTGACCGGCTTCGCAGCAAACGTCCCCGATCGTGCCGATGAGCGCGATGGCCCGACCGTTGAATGAGATCGACGCCGCAGTCGAGGCGACCGGACAGCGCACGAAGCGCCTCGAACCCCACCCGTCGTTCCTGGCCGGCGTCCCGCTCGGCTCGAGAGCGCCGGCGACGATCGCCAGCGCCAATCCGCCGCTCGACGCCCAGGCCGAAACCGGTCCGGCCGGCGGCGGCCCGTTGAAGAAGCGCCCGTAGGCACCGGTCTGGGCGGGCTTCGCCGCGGCGGCTCCGGTGATGAGCCAATCGCGGGCGAAAGCTCGGTGCTCGTGCGTCGCGAGATCGTCCATGGCTTCGACCAGCGGTTCGGCGACGTCATTTTCGGCCTGGAAATCGGCAAAGACGCCGCTGGGATCGCTCAAATAACGCGCGACGGCGCGTGCGGTGGAGATCGCATCGTGCCGGTACGCGGGGTCGCCGGTCTGCGTAGCCAGCATCAGGCCGTTGTCGATCATGTTGCCGTTGACGGAGGCGAAAAAGCGCTTCGGGAGCTGCCGGCACGCGGCGCCGTCGTCAAAAACGTAGACGCTGTAGAGCGGCACGGACGGATCGAGAAAATAGCGCCGCACCGCGGCGTATTTGGCTTTCGCTTTGCTGAGGTAGGCCGGTTCGCCGGTCAAGCGATGCAGCAGCAGCGCCGCCTTGATATAGTTCGAATCGGTCTCGAGCGTCTTGAGCGCGCTCGGTGCACCGCCGGGTCTTGGAAAATCGATCTGCGGGCACGCGCCGAGGGCGAAGGCATCGGAGCTGTCGACGACGGCAAAGGCGCGCCGCGCTTTCGTTAAGACTAATCTGTTTGCGGTTACCTCGAACATGCGGGCGTCCGCGATCGCGTCCCACATCGGGATGTCGCTCCACATGGTGCACGCTCCGCGTTTACACGAATGGTACACGGGTGCCGATTGCGCGAGCGCCTCCATGATCGGAATCGCTTGCGGATCGCCCGCCAGGTGCCAGCGCAGATACAGCGCGTAGGTCAGCGAGTCGGCGCCCCAGTCGCGGACCGCCGTTCCGCAGTTTTCGGGAAGGCACATGTTCCAGCGGCCCGGGGCGTGATAGAAGCGCCGTTCGAGTGTCGCGGCGGCCGCGTCGGCGGACGAGCCGTATGTCCCCGTCAACCGGATCGCCCGCGGGCGAACCGGTGCGGTGACGAATGTCGCGCCGAGGGCGAGAAAAGCGGTCGCGGTCAGGATCGCGAATCGAAGCCCGGTCCACACGTTACCATCATCGTTCTCAAGGCGCTTTTTGTTTAGGAAGGTGCGTCGCGGTGCGGCGCGGCCGGCGAATATGATGTGGATGCTGGTGAGCAACCCGTGGAAAAGTAAACAAAGTTGTGGACAAGCGGTGGACGCTTCCGTTGCCCCCTTGCAGTCGTTTTTGCGGGATGCGATACTAAGCGCACGACAGCGATGTCGTAACGACGAGCGAGTCGTCGTTGGATTCGAAAGCCGGCAATGCGGTAAAACGCAACAGCGGCGGGAGTTCCCAAAGGCCTTCGACGCCGTCGGGGCCGAGAAATCGGCGCAGACAGGCGCAACTCCACACTCGAGCGCTCGGAACCCCGCAGCTCACGCCGCGGGGTTCGTCGCGTTCGGCGGTCGCAGCAAAAATGGCCGCAGCGCGCGCATGAACGCGCCGAAGCGGCGGTCGGTTTCCGCATTCGATTCGAGCTGCGTGTACACGACAAGCGCGTAGCGCTCGCCCGAGGTGAGGGTCAGGATGCCGCCGTCGTGCGAAACCTCGTCGGTGTCGCCCGTCTTGTGGGCGAAGCGATCGCCCGGCGCCAAGCCGGTCGAGAGCTTCGTGTTCCAGTATTGGGCGGCCAGTGCGCGTCGGATGCGGTGGGCCGCGGGGAGTTCGTCGCGGGCGAGCCGCTCGAAGAGCCGGCACGCCTCGTGGGCGGGATGGACGTTCCGGCCGGTTGCCTCGGGGTCGTCGATGAGCGGAAGCGCTCCGGAAAGCTTGCGGCGGAAGACCGTTTCACCGAAGCCGAGCGCCGCGATGTCGGCGCTGGCGCGGCGGCGGTCAAGGCGATCGAAAAGCATGTTCGTCGCGACGTTGTCCGAACGACTGAGCATCAGCGCGACGACCTTGCCCAGCGTCGCCGTCGCGTCCGGCGTCAGCGGCGACGGAGCGTCGTTGGGCGTCATATTGCTCGAGTCGACCGCAAGCCGCTCCGACCAAGCCGCGCGGCCATCCGCCACCGCTTGGGCCGCCGCGACGGCCAAAGGCGTCTTGATCATACTGGCGGGGTAGATCGCGGCTTCCGGCTCGATGCTCCACCGGCGGCCGCCGAGGGCGAGGTCGGAAAGACCAATGGCTGCCCCGGTTAGCCCCGCCTCTTCGGTTAAGATAGCGAGCGTCCGGACGGTCAGCATGCTGCCGGAAAGCGCCCCGGCCAAAAAATGCGTGTGAGCACTTGCATTATTCCTGCGATTTGGCTAGACTTCGATGCAAGCACTTACACGCATTCTAGGAAACGCATCAATATGCCGGTGGAAGAAGCCATTTCGACGCTTCGATTCGACCAAGACGACGAGGCAGCGCGCCGCGAGATTGCCGCGGCCGCTGATGCCCTGGCGGGCCGGGGACGGGAAAATCCCCGGCTGCGGATCATCGCCGCAGCCGAATCGCTTTCGACCCAGACCATCTCGGTCCTCATCACGGCGCTTCGCAAGCTGCGGGAATTGGGCGGCGCGATCGAGCTGCGCGGCGAGAGCGAAGGCGTGCGGGCGGTCATGCTGCTCAATGGCTTGGACCGCGTGTTTGCCTTTCCGCTGGTTCCCGGCGACGAAGCCGTCCGGCCGCGGCGGCTGCCGCGCAAGCGAAACGGAATCGGGCGCGCGGCTCGGGCCGCCGCCGCGACCCTGGCCTTTCTGATCGGACTGCCGGGGCTCGCGACCGCGCCGGCGCAGGCCGGTGTCGCCGACACGACCGATCCGCTCGTCATCCTCTCGCGGGTGAACGAACGCAATCCGAGCCTTTCGTCGTATCAGTCGCGGCTGCACGTCGACATCCGGCTGGTCTCGTTTCCGTTCATCGGCCAGCATCTCGACGGCTCGACGTATTTCAAGCGTCCGGCGAACTATGAGGTGGTCTTCGACCGGGTGCCGTCCTACGCCAAGGGATTTGAAAAGCTCTATAGCGACGTCGGCGACCCGTCGAATTGGGAGCGGCGCTTCGTGGTAACGTACGAAGGCGAACGGCCGTTCGAGAATCGCACCGACATCGCGTTGAACATGGTGCAGCGCGTGCGCGGTATGATCGACCATGAGACGGTACTGATCGATCCCAACGCCTGGACCATCGATCAGATCCGCTATGACTATTACAACGGCGGCGCGATCACCATGACGCAGCACTTTTCGCAGATCGGCGGCTACACGATGCTCAGCTCGCAAACCGCCGATATACGAATACCGCACGTTCGCGCGGTCGCGAACGGCACGTACACGGATTACGAGACGAACGTCGCGATTTCCGACGACGTCTTTACGAAGAAGCACTAAATGCAGACAACAGCGCGGCCCGGCTCCTCTGCGGAAGAGACCCGGGCCCGGATTCTTGCCGCCGCCAAAACAATCTACGAGCAAAACGGAACGCGGGGGACCACCACTCGCGAAGTTGCCGAACGCGCGGGCGTGAACGAGGCGACCCTGTTTCGCCACTTCGGCAACAAGCACGCGCTGCTTGTGGCAATGCGCGAGAGCGCTTGCCCGCTCGCCGTCTTCGAAAGCGTGCTGGCCTCGCTGGGCGACGATCTGACGAACAATCTGCGCGCCATCGCGCGCTCGATGATCGAGTTCATGCACACCCGGCGCGCGCTCATGTGCATTTCGCTCGCGGAGGATGCGCAGGCGGACGGTGCGAGCGTGCCGGAATGGCGCGGGCCGATGGAGATCATGCAGCGCCTGGAGAGTTTCTTCGCCGAAGGGATCGGCTCGGGACAAATTCGCGGGGATGCGCACCGACTGGCGGTCTATTTTATGGGGATGTGTTTCTCGTACGTGATCGCACGTAAGATTTGGGATTCGTACAGCATCAAGGAAGCCGATTTGGACTTTTTGGTCGATATCTTCCTGAACGGAGTTACATAGTGGAGTCCCGAACCGAAGCGCCGCCCAAATCTCAGCCGCCGCCCGACGTGCGCGGGGCGTCTTCGGGCGCTCCGGCCGCCGGCGAAACCTCGGCGGCTCCGCGCCGGCGGCCCCCCGTTTGGCTGCTGGTGGTGATCGGAATTCTGGTCATCGCCGGTTTGATTTATGGGATCAAGTATCTGATCTACGCGCTGGGCCACGAATCGACCGATGATGCGCGCGTGGATGGGGACACGGTCGCCATCACGAGCAAGATCGGCGAGCGGGTCGATCAAGTTCTCGTCGACACGAACCAGCCCGTGACCAAAGGCCAGATTCTCGTGCGCCTCGACGACGTCGACGAGCGCACGCGGCTTGCGGCCGCCATCGCCAACCGCCAAGCGCAGTTGGCCCAGGCGCGTGCCGCCCAAACCAACGTCGAACTGACCACGGCGACCCAGACGGCGCAGAACCAGCAAAATAGCGGTGCGATCGCCTCGGCGCAGGCGGCGATCCTCAATGCCGCCGCGACCGCGTCGGCGGCTCAGGAGCAGGTTACGGCCGCGCGAGCCGCCGTCGGCCAGGCTCAAGCCCAATTGCGGGTCGCGCAATCGAATGTTCCCAGCGCGCGCGAAGCGCTGGCGCGCGCCAACGCCGATTTGAGCCGGACCACGGCGCTGGTTCGCACCGGTGATCTGGCGCAGCAGACGCTCGACGCCGATCGCGCCGCCCAGGCGCAGGCCCAGGCGCAGTACCGCTCGTCGATCGACAACGTCTCGGCGGCCCAGACGGCGGTCGCGCAGGCCCAGGCTCGGTACACCGCGGCCATCGCGAGCGCCAACGCCGCCGAAGCCGGCATCGGCTCACAGCGCGGGCAGCTCACGACCGCGCAAGGCCGCTACGACGAGTCGAGCACGCCGTATAAGATCGGCGCGCAGCAAGCGCAATACGCCGCCGCCGAGGCGCAGGTGAAGTCGCTCGACGCGCAAGTCCGCACGGCACAAGACCAGCTCGGCTATACCGTCATTCGCTCGCCCATCGACGGCTACGTCGGGGCCAAGAACGTCGAGATCGGTGCCAC
>Ga0182013_10006418_pt1 | contig 13341 bp, 22 predicted proteins | sample 612S2MmetaG_FD_120487 | JGI IMG/M metagenome (GOLD analysis project Ga0182013, IMG submission 120487) | Permafrost microbial communities from Stordalen Mire, Sweden - 612S2M metaG | ecosystem: Environmental > Terrestrial > Soil > Wetlands > Permafrost | place: Sweden: Stordalen | collected... | reverse complement strand
TGTAGAAGCAGTAGATACTACGGGCCGAGTTGCATTGGTAGATGCAGTAGTAGCCACAGGATTACCCAGTAAAGGCAATGCTCCAGAAGTTTGACCCGATGGATCATACAAAGTAAAACCACCAGATACCAACGTATCGCCATTTACAATAGCAGATCCATTACTGTAATAGTCTACTGTTCCTGTTCCAGCAGCCATTCCACGCTGCCAAAAGAAAGTATTACCGGCAGCAGCAGCGCCACCAACAGTTCCTCTTTGGGTATAGTTTACAACACGAATCCAATCTACACCTGAAGGTATAGGAATAGGCAAATTAGTTATCGTAGAAGGTACAACAAAAGTACCTTGACCTAATATAGTTCCGTCCATATTTTCTCCTTAAGCTAATGTTGCGCGTAAATTGATTACCCACAAGTCATTGGTGATTCTAGGAACCTCCGCAAACTTATATCCAACAGAAGCATTGAGAGCCAATGGGCCATCATAAATAGGGGGTCTATAAATGAACGAAGCAGAATAGCCATCTTGCTCAATACATGCATATGCTTCCATACCAACGCAGAAGATGTTATACACATCTGCGCCAAGAGAAGAAGCAGCTGGGGATACGCTGCCAATCGAGCTAATCAAGAATCTGAGATTCCCGATTGCACCCCATTCTGAACGCAAGGCATTCATTGGAGAAGGATATTGATTCTTTTGAATAAATCCGGAAACGTTATCCAAATTACCAGTAAGCTGGGTAGAAGTGAGCGCAAAGTACGCATCACGAACTGGCGCTGTACCAAACTTATCTTCACCCTCAATGTTGTCCATGATGGTATAGGCATTGTTATTAAGCAATGCGCGTACAACCGTATCAACATCTGAACGTGTTATTTCAGTTGGAACATCACCATTCACACCACCCGTACAGTTAATGAATGATGCTGTTGAAGCAAGCATGTCACGGGTGAGCTGATCTTCGGTTTGACGAAGAGACACACCAAGACGAGCTGCACATTCGTTTAATACTGGATCTTGATTTTGACAAATAGAATTTAAATTCTACTTTTCTGTTACTTTTATGACTTACTGAATCGTAAGCGGTGGGTCTTGTTAATCCCCACTCCCAGTCTTTCGAAAGGGTTCAGACTATCGCATCCCATATTTCTATGAGCCAAAGGGTTTAGTCGTTGCGGCTGTGCGTTAATTATGATATTCTGTATAGTGTAGTTACATTTCAAATCATATAGGAACTCATGAATAGATATCCATATATCAGAAAAGAATACACTGTTGCAGAATGCGCTTATCTTGCTGGAATAGTAGATGGTGAAGGCAGTATATATATCGGCGCATTTAGCTCCAATCCAAAAACAGGAACTCCTCATTATCAAACCAATATTGAAGTAAATAATACTGATACTAGATTGATAGACTGGCTTGTTAATACTTTTGGTGGAAAGAAACTTGCTTATACTCCCAAACAGACTCCAAAAAATTCCAGAAAACCAGTTTTTCGCTGGATTGCAAGCGGTGATAGAGTTACTCATATGTGCGAGATCATGATGCCCTATTTGGTAATCAAAGTTCGCCAAGCACAAATTATGCTTAAGATGCGAGAAACTTTTAATCACACAGGAATAAAAAAGGGCATGCAAGGACTTCCAAGTGTTTCCAACGATATACTCGAAATAAGAAAACAACTTGAAACTGAAATGCGATCTTTGCACTGTCGTAACTATCATAATTAATACTTGCCTCTGGTTGCCATGCTTCAATTGCTAAATGAAGTTTAGGTTTTCCAAGTAATTACCTTCGGTTTATTCACGCCTCAACATACCGCAAGCGTGACCTGTTCATTCAATGCCACGTATGTTCCATAGAAACTTATTTTAGCATCAATATCCACAGCCGTCAGGTTTTGAGGTGGTGGAGTAACGCCAGAATTCCCTAAAGGAACCATCGCTGTATTTAACGGATTGTATCTACGCAGACGAAGAGTTGTACCACCATTACGGGGCATATTTTTTTTCATGGCCGGGATCTTGTGGATCATATTAGGAACAGGCACACTTAAGAGCTTGTAACTAAACGACTGTTGCACCGGTGCTGGTCTTTGGTCTGTTACTTGTTAACCTTTACAGGCGGATAAGTCTTCTCAGCTTACCTCTCTATATTTCTATAGAGTTCAGAGTACCGCATCCTTTTTCAAGGTCTCCTCGCTTACTGCGTTCATGCTGCACAGTTTTCACTTGCTTGCACCTTGTTATCTTCAGCATTATCTGTTCAGACTTTCAAGATTATCAGAGGAGATTTTTATACCCCACCTATTTTAGGGTACTTGTCGTAGTAATTGACATAGTATATCCTTAAGCTAGTAGTAAAGACTATTACTTAAGTAAGTTGACCAAGCTTCTTACAATTTTTGGGTCGAATTGAGGTGACCAGTCTCATTTGGTCGAAAAGTGAAGAATGCCATCTCTTCTTTGGGCAAATTAATCATAACATTAATTTTAAAGGTTTTTCAATGATAGGCGAAAAAAAAGGCAAGTGGTTGGTTTTAGAAGAAGTAAAAGTAATACAAAATCGAGCATCTGTATTTAAGCATTTTCTTTGCGAATGTGAATGTAAGAAGCAAAAAATAGTTCGTGCAGATATGCTTAGAAATGGCAGATCAAGTCAATGTGAGGATTGCAGGAAAAAAGAACGATATATCGATATAGAATCTTATGTTGGGAAACAATTTGGAGAATGGATTGTTATAAAAACGGTAGATAAAAATATAAAAAAATATCGGTCTCTTTTGTGTCAATGCTCTTGCGGATTTGAACAAATAATTTTTGCTTCACGTCTAAAATTAGGAAAGACAAAATCTTGTCATCCTTGTAATGTGACCAAACGAGGAGATCAGATAATTAGCGCTATCTGATCTCCGAATATTGTGGTTTTTGTACTACTACGATGCCACGATGTTCATCTTATATAGTTTTATGTTTTTTGTGTACATTTTTTTAAAAGGAGTTTTCCTATGTTCGAATCTACCGTTAACAAAATTGATTCAATGCCTGATTTTCTCTTTATGGCGCTTCAACTACACATATAAGCAAACTATTACCTAAAATACAGGGTGGTGGAGGTGGTGGTTGTCCATTGTTAGTTTTTGGGATAACAAAGAAATTGTATTTAGAAAATGAATAAAAATATGCTACAAATAAGTGCCGCTGAAGATTTTAAACAAAAACTCTTCGGACAAACATTTAAAACTATACTTGCTGATCCACCATGGCAATTTGCTAATAGAACTGGAAAAGTAGCCCCTGAACATAAAAGATTGTCTCGTTATCCAACTTTACCCTTAGAAGAAATTATTAATATCCCGGTCAATGACGTTGCTGATACTGAAGCACACTTGTATTTATGGGTGCCAAACGCTTTGTTACATGAAGGATTAAAGGTAATGCGGGCTTGGGGATTCACTTATAAAACAAATATTGTTTGGTCTAAAATCAGAAAAGATGGTGAGCCTGATGGTAGGGGTGTTGGGTTTTATTTTCGTAATACTACGGAATTGATATTATTTGGCATAAAGGGAAAAATGAGAACTTTGCCACCAGGACGATCCCAAGTGAACATGTTAAAAACACAAAAGCGGGAACATTCACGCAAACCAGATGAGCAGTACACTTTAATTGAACAATGCAGCCCTGGAGATTATTTAGAACTTTTTGCACGTGGAACTCGGCCTAATTGGATAGCTTGGGGAAATGAAGCAGATCATTATGAACCCTCCTGGCATCCATTTCATAATATTCCCATCACTTCATCTAAAGTTATTGGGTCATGAGGCTTAAGTACATAGCTTATGCATTGCCATTTGCCTTTTCTGCGAAATTGAACTTCTATTTTAGCATTACATTTATTACATGCTAGTATTCTTAATTTTCGTTTCTTCCTGCGTGATTTTAAGATATGTTCATTTTCTTCGCAAAGAGAATAAAATGGAACTCTATAAATGAATTTATCTATTTCAGATGCTTGATAACCTGCTTGGAATATTTCCTGAAAGTTATTCATTCTGGTCCTTTAAAGGATTTCATTAAATTTTCATGAGCTATATCACAAAAAAATATTATGACAATTCCGCTAACTTTTTCAAATATAAAGAACAATTTTTGTTATCACAAAAGAATGTCCAATACAATCCTGCATGATCTGGCAACTGTTCTGGTTCTTCTAATAATTCTTTATTACATAAAACACAAGTAAAACATGGTAATTTTTTAACTGGCAATTTATCTTTATAATATTTACTAATGGGCATCCAGTGATATGAATATTGTTGTTGTAATCTAGAATCAACGAAATCATCAATGCCATCAGCCCAAGTTCCTATTGTAATATTAGGACGCTCATGCAAATCAGAATCTTTTTTATTATTACTTCCAAAAAGAACAAAAACTTCTTGATCTGATCTTGGCATTCTATTTTTAACATTTATCCAATTCAGTTTCATAGTTTTCCCTTATTTTTTATAATATTTTTTCTCAGTCTAATTCAACCCACATAAAATTATCATTCTCACTAACTTCTTGTTTGCGCGGCATTGAATACCATTTGCCATCTTCAAATAGTAAAATACCAACAAAACCAGAACTTTCCCTAGTTCCAAACCAAGAAGACTCACTTCTATTATTAACAGCAAAACAAAGAGTTCCATTAGGCGGTAAAACTGTGCGTGGATTTAATTTCATAATATTCCCAATACTTCATCTTCACGCATAATAATATAATCACCACAATCAATCCCCGCATACTTGGTAAAATATATCTCATTACCAACAATAACATTCATAGGAATAAGATTACCATTCATATCTGGTCTTCCTGGACCCATAGATATAACTTTGCCTGTGGTTGGTTTTTCCTGCGTTTCATAAGGCATGTAGAGGCCAGCGGCTGTCTTGTGTTCGTGATAGGTTTTTTTTACTACTATTCGGTCGCCTAACGGCTTTAATTTTTCAAACATTTATTTAGTCCTATCCTTCAAAAAATTCATTTATTATCCTCATTCATAAATAAAAAGAGACCAAGTAGTTAGAGCTACTTGGTCTCCGAAGTTGTGGATTTTGCACGGACGCTTCCCACGATATTCATTTCATATATAAAAAGCCCCGGAACTAATGAAGCGTAATCCCGAGGCTACGAAAGAACAGTCAAAGAAATGGCCGATGAAAGAAATGGCCGATGTCGGAGGGTTGGCTTGGAGAAAACATCGGCCTACTCGTAATGCTTCGTTATCATACTACATGTTGCTACGCGCTGCAAACATCTCTTCTTATTCTATGCTTCTCGCATCAAACATTTCTAAGGAGAAACATTAAAAATTCTGTCTAAATTGATTCATCTCTTTTCTCAAGCTATCTTTCAACTCATCAGTAAGACCATTGGCAAAGGCATTTGCTTTAGAAAGTGGACTATCTCCCTGCTGAGGAGAAACAGAAGCTAATGGCCGTGGCTTTGCAGCATTTTTCTGCACGCGCTCAATATCAGCCTTTTGTTCTGGTGATTGCGCTATGCCCAGTTTCTTCATCATAGTATAGGCGGATACTGCGGTGGCATATAGGTCAGTTGACGAATTCAGTGTCTGCGCCAACTCAGGATAGTTTTGTTTGAGTGATTCAATATTAGTCGGAGAAACAACTGATTCAAAGTCAGGATATTGAGACTTCAAACGAGACTGTATAGTATTTAGCGTGTTTTGCTGTTCGTATTGCTGGAGTTGCTTTTCAAGGGCTTTAATTTTCTTATCGACTTTAGATAAATGCTTACCTTCAACCAGATCATCAGGATTAATATTAAGATCATAATCCTCATTCTTATTTACTTCCTCTACTGGTTTCTGCATCTTTGCTTCAAGTTCTCTATACTTACGCGCCATGTCATCACGTTCACGCTCGGCTTTGTAGCGTTCGTTTGCTTCTCGTTCTTTTGATTCTTTGAGCTGCTTAAAGCTTTCAGCAGGAGTAACTTTGGTCTTTATGGGTTTTATTTCTTCAAGAACCTGATCTTCTTGCTCTTCGTTTGCAGTTTCTTGTTCCGGTTCAACTGTTTCAAGCGTCGATAGATTGTCGGCAGTTTGCGCTTCTGGTGATCGCGCTTCAACTATTTCAACAACTGGTTCTGGTATTGGCGCGGGCGTTATAACATTGCCGTCGCGATCATATTTCATATCAAATGACATCGCTCTCCTCTAATGTGTTAATAATTTTTTGATATCATCACATAGAACGATGATATCTTTATATTTCAGCATTAATTCTGCTAGGATTGCAGCATGTCGAATTCCTTGATGTCCTAGTATTTCTATATCTTTATGAAGATTACGTATTTCTAATTCTACGTTCAATTTCTTTGGCAAGACTTTCGTAGGAAGATTATTCAAATCTATCTTTTGCATATTACCCTTTCGCTAATTCAGGAGAATCAATCTTCTCTCCGTTTTCTTTTTTCATTACTTTAAAGAGATCGCCATTGGCAAATCTAATCACAAATTCCAATAGTTGCCGCTCCTCTGGTACCACCAGTTTGGCATTCTGCAAGAGAGTAAGACACGCTTCTCTGTCTGGTATAGTCCACATATACTTCAAATCTCCCGTATCGTGAACGTATTTGAATATGGTTTGGTCATAAGTCGGTGTTGGACAATCTATGTTCCAGGTGAATCTGAAGCGGTGAATATGGGGCATTAATTTTTCTTGCTTCACTTCATAGGTGATATATACATCATCTAGGTACGCACTTCTCTTCTTGCAATAGTCGGCGCAAGGCAATGCATAGCAATCATCAACGGGAACAATATGAGTATCGCAGTCTTTTTCGCAGCGTCTCTTCGAGCAGTCTACTTTTTTCTGCGCATGCTTAATACAATAGATTACTTCATCCATTACGGTGCTCTGTTGTTCGGCAGCTAGATCTAAAACACAGGCATGACCGCCCATGTTTTCTTTAGATTGGAGTTCAACATAGCGTTGGCCTACCGTCTTTCTCTTATTCATTAGACTCCTTTGGATATTCTATAAACATCCAATGAGTTACATCTTTACTGCCAAATTCAACTGGATTTTTTTGACCACATGACCCTGAAGATACAGGATAGTCTTTATCAATATAATGCAGAAATTCCCATTTTTTCATTTGTTCATTGTATTTTGCTAAAGAATGCAGTGTATACATTCCATCTTCTGTTTCTGCCTGCACTAAAGCATATTCATGAGAACAATAATTATTTTCTAAAGCATATTGAGGCGGAAGTTTATCTTTTATAGAGATCCAATTCATCATTATCCTTTCTTTGCAAGAAATCTACATCAAAAGACTCAAATAATCTACAAAACAAAACCCCCACCGTAGATAAGTGGGGGAAAAAGGGAGAATAACGAGTAAGTGTGAGCATGAGTTATTTTCTTTTTTTTGCTTTCTTGCTCTTTTTGGACTTGTTTTGACCTGATTCAGCAAGACTTATCGCAATCGCCTGCTTAGGATTAGTTACTACTGGCCCTTTTTTAGAACCTGAATGAAGAGTTCCAGATTTAAACTTTTTTATTTCTGTTTTCATGCGAGCTTTTTTAGCCTTCTTAGGCGCTGATTTCTTGAGAATAGGCATTATTTACCCTTACATTTACAGTCTTTTTTGCCACATTTTTTACATGATTTCATAGATTTCATTTCTTGCCCTTTCTTAAGTTCTTTTCGGCCATGGTTATTCTCCTCTCTTATCGTTTTTATCGCTTTGACTATACATATCTAAGCGTTCTGGATATTTCCATGCATTAAATTCTCTATAAATAGGGCGTTCTGATAAATTAGCCATTGCAGTATGATCTTCAGAAATCATACGAGCATCTGTTTCTTCTTGTTTGCGTCTTGGATCAACTTTTCCCCAAAATGCATTATTCATTTCTTTGAATAGTATCATAATATTCTCCAAAAAAGAGGACAGCTGAATGATAAACTGTCCCCTTTGATCAAGTAGTATTTTGTTAACGAACTCTTGAAGTTTCTTCAAAAGTTAATCTCTTATTTATTTTATTTTCTTCTTTTGAAGGTTTGGTACGTAAATTGGCTGGTACGCCTAATATCTTATAAGCAATTTCGGCGGTCTTTTTGTTAATACGAGGCATTCCCGGCATAGTGTTCCTTTTAATATTTATGGGGACGATTATGCTTTGAGCGTTGTGAATCATCGGCATCCACTTGTTCATTTACCCCTTTGATTGTATCATCCAAATCTTCAGGCATATAATTGCCTCTATTATCCGGCCATGGTTTTATCATTACATTTTGAGGCATATTAGCAATAGCAGACATATCATTACCGATCATACCCATATCTTGCATCTCTTGAGTTCTGCGCGCATATTCTCCTGAATATGAACCTTCACTCATGCCGTCTTTACGCATTGAAGCGTGGTGTCTTTTTGCCATAATGGCTCCTTAGTTACTGCGATCCAGTTTTACTGTCGCAAGGGTTATCCTCTAACTAACGCAGAGGGTTATTTATTTAATATTTTCAAGATCCTGCTTTAAAGATTCTGCAAGAGATATCAAATTTTGTATCAAAGTATTAAACTGCTCCACATTTGCTGGAGTAATTGCTGAACCGATAGTATCAATAAGTTTTAATAATTCTGACGGCATTGTATTCCTTTCATGATAATGCGGTTTGACTAGGGATTGGGCTCGTCTTCTCTTGACCATTTGTTGGATTATTTGTATTAGGCTGAACATTAGCTTGCTCCTGTGCCTTAATAATATTAGCCATATCAATAAGACGTCCAATATGCTCTATATCCATACCATCCAATTCCTTAATAGCTCTTATAAGATCCAAGAATGCTGCATCTTTATCTTTCTCTGCAGCTGCTCTACGCTCTATTGCCAATGCTTTATTCTCTTCAACTCTGCTTACACGTTCTAAGCCAAGGCCACGATCGGCGATGGATCGTGCTTGAGCCAATTCAGTCTGCGCAGCCTGCAACTGGATTTGAGCTTGAGATTGTGCTTGTTGCGCCTGTGCCTGCTCTTGCATTCTCTTTTGCATGTTTTCAACAATTTTGTTCTTATTTTGGAGCGTTGCTGCTTCAAGGAGATCCTCGGGAGTAATGGGCACACCTGCTTCATGCAGTTGCAACATCTGGGCAAACTGCATCTGCTTTTGTGTTGTAGTGTTGAAACCTTCTTCAACAGCAGCATGATACTTACCAAATGCTTTGTTATAGAATAAATCAGCCGGCTTTTCCCCTTCAAGAATATTTTGAATCTTTCCTGGAGTAAAGTTAGTCTGCACCAGATCAATAATCAAGCCACCTAATAGCTTTTGTGCATGGTCAAGATTATCAAATAACCCCTGCAAAGTAGTAAGCCCGGCACCTTGGCGTAACATGCTCAGGATGCCTGCTTTGTCATCCATAGCGCTGCCGAGTAGTTCTTCATTCACGCCCGATATCTCACTAATTTCTTGTCCCATTATCTTCGACAATTCAATCATTGAAGGGGGAATCTGCGGCGCTATAATTTGCTGCACATCGGTCATCTGTGCTTCTTCTTTGAGTGCTAATCCTCTTCCTTGGCCAGACAGGAACACGTCTTTAGGATTAACAAGGGCGTTTTCTTTATATATGAATCCACTCGTAATTTGACTTTCCAAAATATCGAGTTCAATAATTTTTCTTCTGTTGTAAAGGAACTGTGGATCACGTAATCCACGCACAACGCCTTGAATTCGCCATGGGAAATACGGCATAGAGGGTTCGTAGTAAGAAAAAACAGGAACAAATGGATACTTATCTAGCCCATTAGGCTGCGGCCCGCTATACATAACTTTACCTTGCACCACAATAGCTAAGCGCACGGTAGGAATTTCACTTTCAACAACAGTAATTTCAGGATAGCGCTGTAAGAATGCCCTTAGCCCTTCTTTATCTTCTGACTTCCATTCAGTGCATTCACCAGTCTTTGAATCAACAAGCATCTTTTGAGTTCTATAATCACGATAATAAAACTCATCATAAGTCATCAGATTCTTCATGCCGTAGTTATATGATTCAGGCATGAATTGGAACTTAGCATCACGGCCGGTACCATTATCACCACCAACCATTCCTATAATCTCATCGGCTTTAGAAGGCAGCAAAGAGATTATCTCGCGCTTGGTTAGGAAGGTGCGCTTCCAAATAGAGTTACAATCGGATAAGTCTTGTTTTCTAAAATAAGGATCAATAAGAAAAGAGTTATATGAACAGTTATCAACACGGATATTGCCAGAGATTGGATCGCTGCGGTAATCAACCCAGACTTGGAGCAAGTTCATACCCGCAATCAAAGAGCCATGAAACGCTTCCGAGATAGTTTCAGACATTCCTGTTTGTCTATCGATCCACATCATCACCTTGCTGAATTGGTCAGCAGTCTCTTGATCACCATTCTCAAAAGGAATAACGATCGTAGATTTTCTATTTCTACGCTGGTGTCCACTAATCATGTTTATAATGCGCTTGATGCGATTAAAATTGAATTGCCTGCGACGATTGGCTGGAAGATTACCATACAGATCATTCCACAGAGTCTGGTCACCCGCTTCAAATCTATGGTCAGTATCAGCTTCACCCCAAAAGGATTGATTGATAGTTATAGACTCGGCATAAAAAGTTTCCATGCGAGCGAGAATATCTTTGTGTGCTTCATCATAATATTGGGGACCAAGTTGGGGGAATAAAATGGCTACTCTCCTTCTTAAGGAATATTTTTCCTCAAGATAGAAAACTCGCTACCGGATATCAAGAGATTTGTTTTTGTTTTAAAAAGAAAAGATAAATATGCCTTGGTTGATCAAACCTAAAGGTAGGCACGAACACTTTCATTCCAATCAAGGAATTGTCTAGAAGGTTTTTTTGTGGAAACAAAAAATAAATACCTTATTAATATAGGCTTTTTTTATGTTTTTAGCAAGTTATTATTTTTGAAAATACAAGTATGTTACATTGAAAAAGATTCAAATCCTCAGCAAAAAGGAGTTCTGATGAAATACCTAATCTCTTTTCTATTCTTGATCTCAATAAGCGCCATGGAGCTGCAACAAGTGGTTGTGGACCATCCTACTATTACCATCAATGAGATACATCAAGCATGAAAAAAAGGTCAGAGAAAACTACGACGTTTACTTTTATCGATTTATTTTCAGGTATTGGTGGATTTAGAATACCATTGGAAGAATTGGGTGGAAAATGTTTAGGTTTTTCAGAAATTGATAAGCATGCAACGGATGTATATAAAACAAATTTTTATTCTTTTGAGAATGATGAAGAGCTAGAGCTTGGGGACATAACAAAGCTCAAAAAACTACCCTTTGAAGATATTGATTTAATTGTTGGCGGCGTTCCCTGTCAAGCATGGTCAGTTGCGGGCAAAATGAAAGGTTTTGATGATCCTAGGGGTAAGTTATGGATCGATGCTATTCGTTTAGTAAAAGAAAATAAACCAAAGGCTTTTGTATTTGAAAATGTAAAAGGCCTTATCGATCCTAGAAATCAATCCAGTCTTGATCTTATTACAAAAAGTTTACGGGACATAGGTTATACAATAAATGACCCACAGCTTTTGAATTCATACGATTTCGGCTTGCCTCAAAACAGAGAAAGAGTTTTTATTGTTGGTTTGCGCAATGATTTGGTGAACCATGTGAGCCCATTTAAATACCCAAATGCTGGTAGTATTAAAGCGGTTTTAAGCGATTGTATAGAGAATTGCGATAGAATATCGCCAATCGAAAAAAAACTTGAATTATCGGCAGGAAAAAGCCATTTTCAAAAAATTAATGAACTTAATGACTTTTTTATCTTTTGCGATACAAGAAACGGACATACCACCATACATTCTTGGGACATTGTTAAAACTTCTGAGAGAGAAAAAGCAATTTGCTTAACAATATTACAAAATCGAAGAAAAAAAATGTACGGTGATTCTGATGGTAATCCATTAAGTTTCAACACGCTAAAGGCATTAATTAATGATCTTAAAGAATCTGAATTGAATAAGCTTATAAAGAAAAAAATTCTTCGCTTTGTGGATGGCGACAAGGGAGGATATGAATTTGTAAATTCAAAAAACTCATCAGGTATCAATGGGATATATAGAGTATATTTGCCACATGCTAATAGTTTTTCGACATTGACCGCGACAGGAACGAAAGACATGGTTGCATTGAAATCCATAGAAGGCAATTCCCCTGAAGAATATAAAATGAATTTTATTAATGAAATAATAAAGAAAAAATTATATAGGCCACTTTTTTCTAAAGAGGCGGGGAGATTGCAGGGTTTTCCTGAATGGTTCGTAATGCATAAAGATAGTCGTATTGCTATGAAACAATTTGGAAATGCGGTCTCTACCCCAGTTATTTTAAATTTAGCCAAATCTCTTATCGATACTAATGTATTTAGGAGGATTAAATGACACACGCAGAACGAGATGCAATAATAATTAGATTTAAAAAATGGTTCAAAGATTGCAGGTGGCTCTTCAGTCATATCAGCGGGATTAGCAGTGCTGATTACTGTTCTTTCTTCAAAGAAGTGTGGCTAGAACCATAAAGAATCTCAATCATTTCTTCTCTGCCTTTGTTCTCTATCTTCTTCATTTGTGTGCGAGAGAGAGAGAAAGGTTTACCTATCTTTTCTTCTGAATATTCGGCTATATATTCTGTGCTTGACTGAATCACCAATTCGTCCATCTTTAATACCTCGGCAAGTCATCGCGGAAGACGCTAGGCATACTTGTTTCATAGCCCATTGCCTCTGCATATATTTTATCTAATTTCTCTGGTGATAGACCATCTTTAGTCTTAGGCAAGCTGGCGCAGAGATACCTCATGGCATCTGCCGCGTGGCTCCATTTGTCGTGTAGAGGCTTGCCCTTGTACACTTTGCGCTTTATATCAAACTCTTCACGGTAGTTCTCAAGAGCTTTGATAAGCTTGCCGCAATTCTTCTCATCTATCCATAACTTACCAAAAGATCGCCGAACAAGCTCAATACCATCCTCTACTTCAATGTAAATAGGCTCAGTAAAGTTAACACCAAGCTCTTTGTACATCTCTCGCTTGGTTAATCCTCGTGCGCTTTCTCGCTGATGCAAATCATGAGGGCCAAAATGCTTACCAAATACATAGCCCAATTCTTCTGCCCAGTTATTAATGACACGCGCATAGTGATCCATCCCTTTATCACTCATCTCATAGTAATTTATTATGCGCACAATTTCCCCAATGCATTGGTATGCGATTATGACATTTAAATCTTT
>Ga0182013_10006416_pt1 | contig 13344 bp, 11 predicted proteins | sample 612S2MmetaG_FD_120487 | JGI IMG/M metagenome (GOLD analysis project Ga0182013, IMG submission 120487) | Permafrost microbial communities from Stordalen Mire, Sweden - 612S2M metaG | ecosystem: Environmental > Terrestrial > Soil > Wetlands > Permafrost | place: Sweden: Stordalen | collected... | reverse complement strand
TCCAGCCCTTTCACCAATTCATAACTGAACTCAGCCTGCAAAGCATTGGCAAACGATTTTCCATTTAAATTATAGAATTGCACCTCGCGCGTATTTTCTATATCTGCAACAACCTGTTTTACAAAATCAGTGCGGTAATAATCAGCTGATATGCTGCCTTCCCTGAATCCCAGCACAAATTTCCAGGTTAAGCTGGCTCCGTAGTTCCAGGCCGATTCAATCCCAAGGTCGGGGTCAATAACCAAGGCGCGGTTATTAGCCAGGTAGCCAAGATTTTCAGCGAATATGGATGGCACTCTATAACCCTTTCCACCACTTACCCGCAGGCTTAAATCGTGAAGAATATTCCATTTCATATTTAAGCGTGGCGAAAACAAGGGGCCATATATGTTGTGATAATCAAGCCTGACACCACCAATCAGCATCACCTGTTTATCTTTACCAAAATTCAAACTGCCCTCAGTAAAAACACCGGGAACAATTTCAGTTCTGGTCCGCAAAAATGTATCAAACTGTTCATGCACATCGTCTAACTGAAAAGAAGCTCCGGCCTTTATCATATCATCATTCTTATTGAATGTTTTTTGATAAATGAAATTGATGTAGCCAAAATTCTCCAGTCCATCATAATCCCTTCTGCCTATGTAGCCTTCCTGATGATGATAAACATACTGATACTGAATACCAATAAAATTCAGGTGCGGCAGGCTGAATGAAGTTTTGGCAAATGCCTGTACCCGTTCTGTGGTAAGCCGCAACCCCCAATAGTTTTGATTTACAGGGTTAATCCCGGGGTCAAAATGTATGCTTCCTCCAACGCGGTCTTCAAGATTAACTGAAACACCGCTCCAGAAACTGAACACCTTGCCGCTGAAATAAGTAAACCGGTTAAAAAGATCGAGGTTTTTAGTGAGAGGATTATCAAGGTACCCATCGTGGTTCAAATCCATTTTTAGCCCATTATAAGCTCCGTGAACAGCAGTAAGAGAACTCCATTTATTACTTATTTTCTGCGCACTTACCACATTAAGCTCCGTGCGCAGGTCCTGGTTCAAATACAGGTTTACAAATAAGAGATCACTGTTCACCGGCTTTTTGTACTCAATATTTATTTGTCCTGTCATACTCTCGTAACCGTTTACAACACTACCAGCCCCTTTATTTACTTGTATTGAACTCATCCATGAACCCGGTATATAATTCAACCCAAAGGAATTACCCAACCCACGGATACCCGGCATATCTTCAACCATTATCTGAGTATAAATACCATCCAGCCCAAGCATCCTTATTTCCTTAGCGCCTGAAACTGCATCAGTAAAATTCACATCAACCGTGGCAGAATTTTCAAAGCTTTCGCTCAGATTACAACATGCAGCTTTAACCAGGTCGTTACTGTTTAATACCTCAACATTCCGGGGTGTCAATTCAAGGCGGGTTGCTTTTTTTGCTGTGGCATCTACTTCCTTTAATGTCAGCGGCTGCAGCGTAATGGTAATAATAGCAGCACCCTTTAACCAAACTGTATCTGTCTGATATCCCAGCGCCGAAACCACCAGCGCAATTTTATCAGGGTTGGCACCCATAATCATAAAAGCGCCTTTTTCATCTGTGGTTGTTGCGTTGGTAGTATTCATTACGCCAACAACCGCACCGGTAACAGCAAGTCTTTTACCATCGGGTGTTTCTTCAATAACAAAGCCTTGTATCATTTGGGCTTTTACTAAAATACATATACATAACAGCCATGTAACGGCCCATACTTTTTTCTTCATCTCATTATTTATCACCTGGTGAATAATATCTGCAGGACAACAAAACAGAGATGAATACTAACAGCGAAAAACCTGTGTAAAGAGAATACCGGCCTTACTTAAAGGTTCAGGTGATGAACCACTGATATAAAATGGAAGGCCGGAAACACCAGAAGCAAATACATTAAAAAAGCCACCAGCAAAAATTACCTGAACTGCAATTTTCAGTTGAGTTGGTAATTGAATCTTTGCAGGTACTACCTGCTTCATTAAAGCTGAATTTACCCTGCAACAATTTGCTTTATTAAAAGAAATTCCTTTATCGGTGGCTTTATTTTTACAACAAGGCACCACTTTTGCAAAGGTTATAGAAGTGCGGTTGGTTTTAAGGCAGGTATGCGCATAAATAGTTTGCCCGCTATCGGCAAACAGCAGCAATATTGTGAATGTTATATAAACCAGCCGCCTAAAAATCATGCTACAAAGATAAATGTATTTTTTTAGCTTGCTGCCGCTTAATTAAATTTACAAACCAGCTTCATTGGATATTTTACATGTTTTAGGGTATTTAGGAGCTGTTGCCACCGGCCTTGTTTTAGGTATGTTAGGCGGGGGCGGGGCATTATTATCTATACCGGTATTGGTTTACCTGTTTCATATTGAGCCTGCATTAGCCACCAGTTATTCTCTTTCGCTTATAGGCGTTACGGCCATTTCAGGCGTATATCAAAACATCCGTAAAAAACTGATTGACTATAACGCCGCATTGTATTATGGTGTTCCGTCAGTTATTTCGGTTTATTCGGTGCGCAGATGGGTAATGCCCAATTTGCCGAAAGTGATTTTTACCGTGGGGGGATTTGCGGTGGATAAGAACCTGTTTATTCTTATCGTGCTGGCAATAGTTATGCTCATTGCAGCGTACAAAATGATAACCTCTGCCAACAACGATGGAAAAGAAACCGAGCATGTGGTTAACCATTGGCATCTTGCATTTTTTGCCGTATTTATCGGGGCATTTTTGGGTCTGGTGGGAGCCGGGGGTGGCTTTTTGATGGTTCCGGCATTAATGTATTTCGCTAATGTACACACCAAAAAAGCCATCGGCACTTCATTATTGCTGGTTGCCATAAATTCCTTTATTGGTTTTTTAGGCGACATGCGCTCTCATGTTCAGATTGACTGGCCGTTCTTCTTCACTTTTCTGTTTTTCTCAATAACAGGGGTCCTTATCGGGCATTACCTGGCCACCTATATTCACAACAATAAACTGAAAAGGGCTTTCGGCTGGTTTATATTGATAACGGCCGTTTTTATTGTGGTAAAAGAATTGTCTGTCCGGTAGCCGGATATTTACCTTTCCACCATTGATTTAATAGACCTCTTTCATAATTCAACATTTCCCTCTCCGTCGGAGCTACTGTGTGTACACATCTTTTTAAAGTAAATTCATTCATCTGTTAAAGGTAAATTTCGCTATATTATTTACCTGGCTCAACCCCTTCCGTCCCCGAAACGGGGAAACCAGGGCAAAATACAAGCATACATTACAATTTTTCCGAGTGCAATGGACAACACTACTGAATCAAAGGCAATATCACTCTTTCTGATGTGTGCATAAACGGTCTCCAGCGGCGGAAATCTTTTTTTCCCTTTCAGTTAAAAAAGATGTGTATACACAGTAGCTCCTTCGGAGAGGGCCGCTCTGAGGTGAGGATTCAAAAAAAGCGAATTGTGAAAGAGGTCTAATATTGTCTGGTATTTTGTAAAAAGGAACTTACGTCGCTCACCCATAAATCATGGTATTGGGGTATGTAATCTTCATGTCCGCAAAGAGGGAAAGTCTTCAAAGTCTTTGGGCCTTGGAGGTTAGCGTAAATCGCATCTGTTTCAGCGTGGCTTACCCTTTTATCCTGTTCGCCCCACATTAACAGGGTTGGCAATTTTATGCTTCGGGCATATTCCTCCGGATTGTGATTAAACGGCCAGAAACCATTCTCAACGCCACCCCAAAACATCAGCATACCGGCAATAGGAAAAGGATTAACACCCATGGCACTAACCCGCACTGAAACCGTTTTATACATGGTACCAAAAGGGCATTCAAGAATTAAACCTTTAGCAGATAACTGATAATCGTTTTCTGCCTTCATGATGGCCGCAGCACCCATAGAGGTGCCGAGTAAATAAATATTCTTCTCTCCTTTCGATGCTACATAATCATAGCAGGTTTTCACTTCTTCCGCTTCTTTATACCCAATTGTAGTACTACTACCCTCCGATCCGCCTGAGCCCATAAAATCAACCAGTAAGGTGTTATAACCCAGTTTTAAGAACTCATCAGACCGGTCTATCATTTCAGACTTAGAAGCACGATAACCGTGAAAAATTATCACTGTCCCTTTGGCACTGTCGGCCTTTAAACTCCAGCACTCCAGCTTTACGTTGCTTTGCAAATAAAGCGTCTCATACTTCTGCGAGGGTTTTATCGGGTCTCCTGGCCTTGTGCTTTCTACCCCGAAAAAAATCGTCTTTATCTTATCAGATGTGGTAAGCAGTTTTGGCTTGCCAATCTTCTTCATTTCTCCGCCAAAGTGGGTAAACTTATAACCGTGAAATATCATGATTACATTCAGCACTACAAAAATGATAACAGTGGTCCGGATAATTACCCTGATAGTTTTCTTCATGCGCTGTTATTTGGCAATTAACCTTCTGTGATAATTAATCTGCCCCAGGTGATAAGATAAGTGAACTGCTAAATGAGTAAGCATAAAGCGGGTTGAATTATCATCCTTCAGGACGGGCAACTGTTCGGGAAAGGGTTTATCCATATCGGCTTCCGTCATTTTACTTAATGTAAACTGAATAATTGCAATGGTTGTATCAATTGAAAGAATAAGCTGATGGCGGGGAATATTTTTCAAACTAAATTCTTTATCACGCTCGCGCACATAACCGGTGCCGCCCAAAACGGCCCCTATAAAATGGTTGAGGTTGCCTGCCAGGTGCAAGGTTAAATTACCAGCTGAGTTGCTTATACCTTCCTGTACCTCCCATATTTTTGCCTCATGCTGATAGGCGTTAAGTTCATCTTTCAACTTATTAAGGTTGCGCTGATAAAGTGTAATTAGTACCTGGTTAAACATAGCGGGGGTTTTGGTTGATTAAGCAAATTGATTTCGTAAAAGTATAAATTCAATGTAGAACAACTCAAAGCGAACAAAACATTAACTTAAAAAATTGATGTGGAACAGCCTTTTTTCATTAATATGCAATACAAAAGCAGATGTGTGAGATTTAGGATGAAATTTACCGGGGTTTTACTTGTTCAAATACTTTTCTCCATCTCAGTAATTGCTCAGCAGGATACCAGTGCGTTTGTAACTTTCGAAGTGAGCATACCTGCCGGTTACAATTTATCATTTTACACCAACGATTCGGCAAGGCTTCAGGCTTTCATATCGGCCAATGCAGCAGCACAACAGGCATTACAGCATGTAAATGTGCAATCTTTTGCACAGGAGTTTCCGGCATCACACTATCAATACCTGCGCAATGTTTACACCATAACCTGCGCTAATGATGCTGCCAGTATAGGCTCCATATTATCCTTACACAGTGCCGACCCGGTGAACTTTGAGTATGTAAAGCAAATTCCGCCTATAGTGCCGCTGGGCACTTATACCCCAAACGATTATCATGGTGTTTCGGGTGCCGATTGCAGTGCACAGCTTAATTATATTAACGCTCCCGCAGCATGGGGCGTAACCAAAGGCAACCCGGCTATTACCATCGGCATTAACGACCCCAGTGGATTTGATGTAAAAAACCCCGACCTGGTGGGAAAAATAATTGGAGTAGACGCAGGCAACGTGGCCCAGTTTCATGGCACATCAGTTGCAGGGTGCGCAGCAGCACATACCGATAACGGAATTGGTGTGGCCGCTATCGGTTTTAACTGCACCCTATTACTGGACCATAGAGGTGGCGATGGGGTAAACCTGCAAATGTCGGGCAACGGTATCAGGGTAATTAATAACAGCTGGTTTTATGGCTTTGATTGCAGTGCCACCTTTACCCCCGGTAACTTTATTTACGACGAACTGGTATACGATGAGATATATGAAAATGGTACCAGTATCTGCTTTGCTGCCGGTAATGGCCTTAGTGGTTTCGGCCATTGCCCCAGTTTATATAGCTATGCTTACCCGGTTTCTTTAGATCATATTATTACCGTAGGGCCGGTAAGTTGCCAAAATCCTTTGGGAACCTATACAAGCTTTTCGCCCGCTTTTCCGCCTGGTGGTATTCCATGGCTTTGGAAAGACTGCCATGAAGAAAGCCCGGGTTATGCCATCGGACAATTTGAGACCCTGAATTACGAGGCCAATGAAAGGGTAGATATTTCGGCTCCGGCATATAATGTCGCATCCACATATTATGACCCGAACGACAGCTCTGCTCATTATTTAGGATATGCCTGCGGCACTTCATTTGCCAGCCCTATTGTAGCCGGCACTATTGGATTAATCCTTTCGGCAAATGCATGCCTGAGCCCTTATCAGACAGAATATTTATTAAAAACGAGTGCCCGTAATATTGATTTTGTAGAATATCCACCCGGCAGCGGCATAAACCTGAACGCCAACTACGTGGGCAAAATGGGCTCAGGTGCGCTTGATGCCGGTGCAGCAGTTACGGCAGCCAGTAATTTTAACTGTAATGACACCGCCACGCAAACCCTGTATATAGCGGGTGTAGAGTTAAATACCATATGCGCCTCCGGTCATAGTTCAAATGGCCTTGACCCGGTATTATATCCCGTTATTCAAAACGGTACCCCGCCATATACTTACCGGTGGGACCCTATGCCTTCAAATAATTCCACCCTTAGTGATTATGCCTCCGGCAGCCCGACGGTTGTAAGCGGTAACTATGTGCAATACCGGTTAGGGGTATATGATCATTCAACGCCGGTGCCAAAAGAGGCTTCGAGAATAATACAGTTGGCCCTGGATACCCTTCAAACTCCGTTGCTTACTTTACGTGATTCATATATGGACATGCTGAGCGAACCGAATACACAAGCCAACACAGATGGTTACGATTGGCAAATTGGGTTAAGCCCGGATATTTTAAACCGGTTGCAGGATGACCATATTTTTGTGAATCAAAACCCGGTTTACACATCCGGTACAGCAAACTATGTCAATGCGCGGGTGCGCAACGTGGGATGCGCAGCAAGCACCGGCGCTGAGCTGCTTAACTTATACTGGACAAAAGCCGGCACCATGCAAAGTTGGCCAACAGATTGGACCACCGGTAAATTTACCAATACTGCCACCGGTGCGTCGTGGCCAGCGGGTGGGCAAATAACGGCAACCCCGGTTGCAATTCCTGTAGTTGCGCCCGGTGGTGAAGTTTCGTTAAGCGCCCCCTGGTACCCGCCTAATCCCGCTAATTATGATGCTTCATTAAATACAGTGGATGTAAGCCTTTTGGGGCGCATTGAAACAACAGCCAGTGCGCCATATGGAATGACCATACCGGAGGGAAACAATACAGCTTCAAATATTATCAATAACAATAAAATTGCAACCCATAACCTGGTTGTAAATAACCCGGCAGGCGATGCTGTTCAGTGGCACCAGGTTTTATTTGCCAATACCGAAAACTACGACCGTGAATTTACCATTGAGATTGGAACGGATAAACAATTTCATCCAAGTTTTTCGGGCGATATGTCGGCTTATGCAAAGGTTGAAGTTCAGTTAGGTGATTTGTACGACAGATGGGTAGCAGGTGGCAGCCAGGGCAACAACATATCAGTAGACGGTAAAAACAAAAGCGTAATTTTTACGGGCGAGAACAAAATTATTTTGAATGGCATAACTATTCATGCCAACGAAAAGCTCCCTGCATTGGTGGGTATCTTTATAACTCAACAGCCATTAACAGACCAGTACTTTCATATCCGCCAACTGTTAGATACAACAGGAAGCCAACAAGTTTATCCTTATGGCAATATCAGTTTTCTGATACCCGGTTGCAGCGGCGATACCGGTTGTGCAGCTGTGGCAAACCCCAACACCAGCGGCATACCGGTTGCTTTGCGCATCAATGTTTTTCCTAATCCGGTTTCAAATACTTTAACTATACTTTATGCGGGTTACGACCAAAATACTATCAGCTATTCTATAACAGACCAGTGGGGACAAAGGTTATTGAATGAAAGTGGAATAAACGTGGGTTTTGGTTCCGAAAACTACATTGATGTAACGCAGCTAAGCGATGGAGTTTACTTTTTAAAGGTTACTGATAAATACAATAGCTCAACGGTTGTAAAAATTGTAAAAGACTAATGGAGAACGGGGTGATTAAGATTCGGTCCTACATATTTTCGGGCATCAGATTCGCAAAGATGCTCACCACCCCCTGCACCCCCGCCAGCGGGGGACATGCTTCGTTTTTCTGCGCTGCGCTTGAAAAACGAAGTGCAAAAAGAAATCTTTTTGGGTGCAAATTGCCCGTTTTAGTTATGATGCTTTTGCTTTTATCTGTCAGAAACCTGTGTGCACAAACACCCGGCTGGCAATGGGCTACCGGTCCGGTGGGTCAGAGTGCTGTGGCTGCGGTTTGTGCGGATGTAAACAGCAATGTATATGTAACCGGCCATTTTTGGGGCAGCCTTTTGTTTAATGCAGATACACTGCATGATAATACCGGTGCCATACAGGACGTATTTATTGCTGCATACAACTCAATGGGCCAACCGCTTTGGGCAAAAAGTGCCATTGGGTATGCCGATGCTAATGGCATAAGTGCCGATGGTAATGGCAATGTTTACCTGGTGGGCACTTTTTATAATGACAGCATAACATTTGGGAACCAGGTGCTGGTTAATACTAACGCCGGTGTGCAGAACAGCAATATTTTTTTGGTTAAATACGATACGCCGGGCAACCTGGTTTGGGCAAAAAACCTGGGCGGAATAAATAATGATATTGCCACAAGCCTTAGCACTGATAATGCCGGCAATGTGTATGTAACGGGCAGCTTTATTGGCGATAGCCTCAGTTTCGGTAACGTAACTGTGCAACATTTGGGAGCAAACGATGGGTTTGTGGCAAAATTTAATTCGTTGGGTGATGCAATTTGGTTAAGGGATATCGGTTCGGCATTTTTAGATGGAGCGACAGGGGTTGGCACCGATGCAGCGGGAGATGTTTTTATTACGGGGTATTTTTTAAACAATGCTATTTACACAGGTAACGTTGACAGCACTTTGAACAGCCCGTACAGTAGTAATGTATTTACCATAAAATACGATTCATCGGGCAATAAACGATGGGCCAAGTACGCAGGTGGCAATAACGGTAACGGCCCGGGTGGAATTGCGGCCGATGCAGAGGGCAATGTTTACATTACAGGATATTTCAGCGATACTATAGCACTGGATAATGAAACCCTGGTTGGCAATGGGCTGCAAAATATTTTTACAGCAAAATATAATACAGCCGGTGTTTTATTATGGGCGCAAAGTACCGGCGGTGATAATATAGACCAGCCGAACGGCATTGCCTGCGATGCCCTGGGCAAAGCTTATATTACCGGGTATTTTCAAAGTGATACTATCAGCTTTGGGAATAATTACCTTGTTAACCCCAATGGTAGCCAGGTTACATTTTTAGCTCAATACGATACTTTGGGTTATGCCACATTTGCCTTAGCTCCGGGGGGCACAAGCGATAATACAGGCGCTGCATTATGTTACAGTTCCGGAAGCGTTTATTTAACAGGTGCTTTTCAGAGCTCAGATATTACATTTGGTAATGATACCTTATTGCAACCGCAACAAAATATTTTCATTGCTAAAACAGATACTATTGCTATAAGCACCGGTTTTATACCAGTTAATACTGTTGCCAAAAACATAACCGTTTTCCCTAATCCATCAGGCGGAACTTTTTATGTGAGTGGGGTTACTACTGGTGATAGGATTGAGATTTTTAACCTGCCGGGGCAAAGTGTTTTGTCTGCCACCGTAACGGGTAGCATTTGTTCATTTAGCCTTGGTGATAAGGCCAGGGGAGTTTATTTGTACCGGGTTATAAATAACAGTGGCGCGATACAGCAGGGGAAGATTGTGGTGGAGTAGCGCCTCACCCCTTTGTCTGTCGACATTTCCCCCGGTTCGGCTTCGCTCACCATGATAATTTTCAGAGCAAAAAGTAGAGGGGAAAACCTAATGGTTATTTTTCTTCTCCGCAGAGTCTCCCCTTTCCGGCTCTGCGGAATGGGGGACTCTGCGTTTATGCAGTCTATCCTCACGCCGAGTCCCCAACCTGCGGAAGGGAGACTCGGCTGAGAAGACAGTTAAAGACACAGCGGAAGATTGCCACAGCTAATACCTTTTTATTTTTTATGGGAATTAGCTTCGCAATGACATCTGTTTTATTTTTTTTAATACAAACTCTTCCCATCCATCTCCTTCGGCTGTTCAATACCCATAATTTTTAAAATAGTGGGGGCAATATCGCCTAGTTTGCCACCGGTGCGTAATTGTGGATGAAGGGTTTTATCTACCAGGAAAATTGGAACAGGATTCATTGTGTGCGAGGTATGGGGGGAACCGTCATCATTTATCATGTAATCGGCGTTGCCGTGGTCGGCGGTTATTAGTATGGCGTAGTCGTGTTTTAAGCCTTCGTTGGTAACGCGCTCAACGCAGTTATTCACTGTTTGGGCAGCGATGATGGCGGCACTGAATACACCGGTGTGGCCTACCATATCTGTGTTTGCAAAGTTGAGGCACACAAAATCGGGTTGGTTCTTTTCAATTTCGGCAACCACCTTATCGGTAAGCGGCACAGCGCTCATTTCGGGTTGCAGGTCGTAGGTGGCTACTTTGGGCGATGGCTCCATAATCCGTGTTTCGCCTGTAAATTCTTTTTCCCGTCCTCCGCTGAAAAAGAAAGTTACGTGGGGGTATTTTTCGGTTTCGGCAGCGCGTAATTGGGTTAGTCCTTTTAACGACAATACTTCGCCCAGTGTCATATTCAAATCATCCTTATCAAAAATATTGGCCACGTTTTTAAAACTGTGGTCGTACATCGTCATGGTAGTATAATGCAAATCGAGTTTGTGCATACCAAAATCAGGAAAATCCTGCTGGGTTAGTACTTTGGTTATTTCGCGGCAACGGTCGGTGCGGAAGTTAAAGCATAATACGGCATCGCCATCTTTAACCGGGGCAAAATATTCAGCAGAGATAATGGGTTTAATAAACTCATCAGTAATATCCTGGTCGTAACTCGCCTGTATGGCTTGCTGCAAATCATCGGCTTTTTTGCCTTCACCTTTGGTTAGCATATCGTAAGCAAGCTTTACGCGCTCCCAGCGGTTATCGCGGTCCATGGCGTAATAGCGGCCTATAACAGATGCAACATGGCCGGTGGAATGTTTCAGGTGTTCGGTTAATTCCTGAATAAATCCCTTTCCGCTTTTGGGGTCGCAATCGCGGCCATCGGTAAAGGCGTGAACCAGAACCTGGTTTGCCGAAAGGCCATTTTGCCCGGCAATATCGCACAGCGCCTTAACATGGTTAATATGCGAGTGCACACCGCCGTTTGATACCAGGCCCATTAAATGCAAAGGCTTATTGTTCTTTTTACAATAATCAATAGCCGCCAGCAGCTTTTCGTTTTTGGCCAGTTCACCGGTTTTTATGGCTACGTTAATGCGTTCCAACTCCTGGTAAACAATGCGGCCGGCGCCAATATTGAGGTGCCCCACTTCACTATTGCCCATTTGCCCCTCGGGTAACCCCACAGACTCACCAAAGGTTATCAGCTCGGTATTAGGGTAGTTTTTATACAGGCTATCAATAAAAGGCGTTTTAGCCTGCGCAATTGCACTGCGTTTTGGGTCAGGGCCGTCGCCCCAGCCGTCCATAATGATGAGGATAACTTTTTTATTCATATGGGTCAAAAATAAAGTAGTTTGGTATCTTCATTGCTGAAAAGAATCAACCAGGTCTGGAACGATAATTGCTATACCCCCTTAAACTTCAGTATAAAATGAGCCATTACACATTTAAACCCCTCGCTTTTACAGCAATACTTTGTTTTTTGATGACTATTGCTGCTTCTGCCCAGAGTTTTGATAACATTGTTAACGGCTTTAAAAATGGTGATGCCTCAGCCATTGCCAAAAATTTTGAAGGCAATGTTGAAATAACCATTAAAACCGGCAGCACCAGCTACAGCAAAAGCCAGGCCGAAATGGTTTTAAAAAGCTTTTTTGCCGCCCACAAACCCAAAACCTTCGCAGTTGCCCACGAAGGCACCTCTCCACAGGGTTCGAAATACTTTATTGGTAACCTTACCACCGCCGCGGGCAATTACCGAACCTATGTTTACGCCAAAACGGTTAAGACTGAGTTGGTGATACAGGAAATTAGGTTTGAGGAGCAGTAACTAATCAATTTGGGGGTTACCCATGCGAGGCGCAAGGGCCGCGCTTTCCGCTGCAACTCCTCGCTCTCAAAGCATCGCTGCGGGGTTTACGCTTCAATCGCTAACCCAAGCAGGCATCGCCTTTCCACTGTTAACACCCGCTCCGGAATCACCATTTAATACAAAGTTTCCATACAGCAAGCCACCTATACCGCTATCAGGTAATCACCCCATTTAATAATCGTTCCTGTTTTGCCGGTTTCAGCATCCGCTTCCTCTTGTTCGGGTTTGGCGCCGTATTTGTTGGGGGCAAGTTTGCTGGCCTTCCACTCGCGGGTTTCAATGCGTATTTTAACCAGCGATACCTGGGGCGCATTAAAGCCATCGGATAATGCCATATCGGCAATGGCAATCATTTCATCGGCCAGCAGGTCGGCTGGTATGCGGCGGGCGGTGTTGTAGGCTTGTTTAAAGGCATCCATGGCAGGGTCAGCAAGCCAGTTGGCTATGATGGCCAGTTCGGGCATGTCGGGGTTAAGGCTTACCTCTACCAAACCGGTGCTGTTGGTTGCTATAATGCTGCAAATTTGCTGGCCTAATTCTTCGGTGTAGGCGAAAGGGCGGGTGGATGACATAATGATTTATGATTTGGGAATGCTGATTTTTGAATTAAAACCCGGGTCAGGGTGAGGTGAATGGGACGCATTTGTATTAAGCCCTGAAAGGGCGACAGACAATAGCATAGGGTGCAGCCCTATGAGTAAAACAACAAATTAAACTCAGCCCTGTAAGGGCGAAAGACCCGTATTTGTGTAACTAACTATTGCGCCCTTACAGGGCTTTATAAATGGGTGTGCCGTTATACGTAGGGCTTCACCCTACGCTGGCGTCTTATGCCCTTTCAGGGCTTCTGCTGATATAATAGCAAATATAGTGATATTATGGCAGAATAAATAGCAAATAATGGTAAAAAGGCACTGCAGTTTTTGAAGATGGTGAAGGGGTGACTTTCCGTTGTTTATACTCGTTCCGGAGTCACCATTTATTACAAAGTTTCCATGCACTTTTATCGGGTTATTGCGGCCATTTTTTTTGCACATCTATTTGGTAAAATATTTTACTAAATATTT